>Ga0315905_10002736_pt1 | contig 18433 bp, 26 predicted proteins | sample LakEriMetagenome_5_FD_203522 | JGI IMG/M metagenome (GOLD analysis project Ga0315905, IMG submission 203522) | Freshwater fungal communities from buoy surface, Lake Erie, Ohio, United States - Buoy 4 MA121 | ecosystem: Environmental > Aquatic > Freshwater > Lake | place: USA: Lake Erie, Ohio... | reverse complement strand
CTGAACCCTGTCTGAAACGGCCCGCGCGATGCGCCGCGCCGCCCCGAAGACCGGATCAGACGTTGGCATCAGTTGCCCCGGCCATCGCCCCGGTCATCGCCCGGGTACTCGCCCTGATACCCGTCCGGATCGCGGTAGCCGCGCCGGTCGAAATACCCGTCGGTCCCTTGCGGATATCCGTCACGCGAATAGCCCTGCTGCCCGCCTTGATAGCGCTGGTCATAGGGATCGCCGTTGTAGGCCCCCTGCCAGGTCGGCTGGCCCCGATAGGGAGCCTGATCCTGGCTGCGGTACCGATAGTCATGGCGGCGGTCGTAAGGATCACGGTTGCGATTGTTGTTCGCCGCCGAAACGATGATCGCACCGAGTGCCAGCCCGATGATCCCGCCCGCAATCGCCGCCCCGGCACCACTCCCGCCGCGATGATGGCGATAGCCGCCGTAATAGGGATCGGCCATGGCTGGCGTGGCGCTGGCTAGGGCCGAGGCGCCAAGGGCAAGGGCAAGCGTGGCCTTCTTCGCAAAGGTGAACATGGTCCGTCTCCAGCGGCGCTGCGAGGCGTATCGGACCTTTCCGGACACGATTCGCTGCCGTCGAAGATGGATCTAGGCCCTGCCGGCTGAACGCGGACGGCATGGGGCTTGCAGGATTTGTTCAGATTAAGGGTCTATTTGCTGAATGGAGGGCGACCCCAAAGGCCGCCCTCCCGTCTCATTTCACGCGAGGCCAGCAACCTCACCGCTTGATGCGCGGCATGCCCATGAAGTCGCTCTTGCCGATCGTCACGCCTTCGGCCCGCAGGATCGCGTAGGCGGTCGTCGCGTGGAAATAGAAGTTGGGCTGCGCAAACGAGAGCAGGAAGTTCGCACCGGTGAAGGGCAGCTTCATCTCGCCGAACGCAAACAGCGTGTCGTTCTCGCCCAATGCTTCGAACTCCGCAGGATCAATCGCGGAAAGCTCGGCGATAGCGTCCTGGATCGCGGCGTGGAGCCCGGCAAAATCGGTCGGCCACGGCGAAAGATCGGGCCCATAAAGGCCTGCCCTGACCCCGGCGATGGCGCCCGCCGAATGCGCCGCGCAGCACTTTACCTGATAGCCCAGCGGCAGCATGTCGGGCGCGAGGCGCGCGTCGATCAGATCGCTGGCGGCGCGGCCCTGCTCGGCGCAGAATGCCTCGGCCTTGGTCAGCAGCGCATCAACCGCGCCAAGGATCTGCAAGTTGGAAGGCACAACGGCATCATAAAGTGAAATCGGCATGGGTCCTGCTCCGGTTTGTTATGGCGCAGGCTATGTCATTCCCACGCGGCAAGGTCCATGCTCGCCAAACCCAAATCCCTCCCGCAACCCACCCTGCATCAGCCGTGAGCGCAGCGAAGCAATCCACAGCGTCATTGCGCAGGCGGATCGCGTCTTCCTTGCCGGTCGAGTGGAAGGTCGTCAGCCGCTTCGGTTCTGTCCGTGCCGAGCAATCGCATAACGAAACGTTCGCTGTCGATGTCGGCAGGCACAAAGCTCTCGATCCGCAACTCGTCGAGGGACAGTTCGCCCGGCGAGGCGAGGTGTGAAAGAACCGATATGATCGCCAGCACTTCGCCTCCGATGCGATAGCGCTCGATCAGCACGGATGGCGGCAGCATGCCGGGCTGGGGCTCGATCCGCGCTGATGGATAGGCCTCCATGCGGTGCAATGCAGGGAGTAGCGACGGCGCGTGTACTGCCTCGATCCGCAGCCGCCGCAGGGTCTCAGGGATCACCTGCTCCGGGTTCTCCATCCAGCGGATCAGGCCGCGCGGATGAAATACAAGATCGTAGATATTCGGCCCGCCGCTCGGTGCGGTCACCCGCCAAAGGTCTTCGTCGGGCGAAGCCCAACCCAGCAGCGCCCGCAGCGATGCATTCGTCCCCACCAGCGAGCCGTCCGGGCGGAAGGCGTAGGCGGGCCAAAGCGAGAACCGCTCGATCAACGCGGTTACAAGCGCGGCGTCGGGCATGCCGGCGGCCGGCTCGCTGGCCAGTGGCGCGATCGTCTGAAGCAGCGCTCTTTGTTCCCACGCCTTCAGCGCCAGCGCCTGTGCCAGCTTGGCAAGGCTCCCCTGTCCGGGCCGTGCGCGTCCAGTTTCAAGGAAGCTGACATGCCGCTGCGAAAGCCCAGCCCTCAGCGCGAGCGCTTCCTGAGACCATCCGCGGGCACGGCGCAGCCGGGCGAGGGTCAAGCCGAATGTCATCGGGTTGCTGATTATGACCTCAACATAATTGAGTCCATTACCTTTGTGCCTGATCCTTCGCAGCAGGAGGAAACGATATGATCGAGCATTGGCAACATTGGATTTCGGCGTTTGATGCCGCGGTCGAGAGCGATGATTGGGAAAGTTTGCGGCCGCTGCTGGCCGATGACGCAACCTACACTGTCTCGGGCGCACCTTTCGCTTGTCACCTTGTCGGGGCGGATGCGGTGCTGGCGGGCTTTCGCAAGTCGATCGCAAATTTTGACCGGCATTTCGACCAGCGCTGGTGGTTTGGCGTGGGCGTGCGGGAATTTGCACCCGATATGATCACTGGCCGCGCCATGGGGGTATACCGGCTCGCGGAAAAGCCGCTTCTGCACTTTTCCGCGCAGAGCCAGTGGCGCTTCCACGCTGGAAAGGTGGCGGCGATGAACGACATTTATGATCTGGCGGAAAGCGACTCCCAGGCGGCCCTCGCCTGGCTCGCCGAACACGGACCGACCCTCGATCCGAGCTACAGTTAGGATATCGCCCGAAGCGGCAAACCATCCACCCATTCGACAAAAAAGGGCGGCCCGCAAAGGCCGCCCTCTCTATCTCAACCAGAAGCCAACCCTCAGGCTGCTTCCTTCTTCCGCCCGGCCTTCTTGCGCTCGTGCGGATCGAGCAGCGCTTTCCTCAGGCGGATCGACTTCGGCGTCACTTCGACCATCTCGTCGTCGTCGATATAGGCGATGGCCTGTTCCAGCGTCATGATCTTCGGCGGGGTCAGGCGGATCGCGTCGTCCTTGCCGGTCGAACGGAAGTTCGTCAGCTGCTTCGACTTCATCGGGTTGACCTCGAGGTCTTCCGGCTTGGCGTTCTCGCCGATGATCATGCCTTCATAGAGCGGCGTGCCCACGCCCACGAACAGGATGCCGCGCTCTTCGAGCGGCCCGAGCGCATAGGCAACAGCCTCGCCCGTACCGTTGGAGATGAGCACGCCGTTCTTCCGGCCCTCGATGCGGCCCTTGTAGGGGCCATACTTCTCGAACAGGCGGTTCATGATGCCGGTACCGCGCGTGTCCGAAAGGAACTCGCCGTGATAGCCGATGAGGCCGCGCGAAGGTGCCGAGAAGGTGATGCGCGTCTTGCCGCCGCCCGAGGGGCGCATGTCGGTCATCTCGCCCTTGCGGGTCGCCATCTTCTCGACGACGGTGCCGGCGAACTCGTCGTCGACATCGATCACCACGGTTTCATAAGGCTCGGTGCGGCCGCCGGTCTCGTCCTCGCCGAACAGCACGCGCGGGCGGCTGATGCCAAGCTCGAAGCCCTCGCGGCGCATCGTCTCGATCAGCACGCCGAGCTGCAGTTCGCCGCGGCCCGCCACTTCGAAGCTGTCCTTGTCGGCGCTTTCGGTCACGCGGATCGCCACGTTCGATTCGGCCTCCCGCTCCAGCCGGTCGCGGATCATGCGGCTCGTGACCTTGGAGCCCTCGCGGCCCGCCATCGGCGAATCGTTCACCGCAAAGCGCATCGACAGCGTCGGCGGATCGATCGGCTGCGCATGGAGCGGCTCGGTCACGCTGGGATCGGCGATCGTGTTCGCCACCGTCGCGGTGGTGAGGCCGGCGATCGAGATGATGTCGCCCGCCTTGGCTTCGTCCACCGGCACGCGCTCGAGGCCCCGGAACGCCATGAGCTTGGAAGCGCGCCCCGTCTCGATCACCTTGCCATCGCGGTCGAGCGCATGGATCGGCGAGTTCACCTTGATCGTGCCCGACTGGACCTTGCCCGTCAGGATGCGGCCGAGGAAGTTGTCGCGGTCCAGAAGCGTCACGAGGAACTTGAACTGCCCGTCGACATCGGCGGCCGGCGGCGGCACGTGATCGACGATTTTCTGGAACAGCGGGTTCAGCGTGCCCTCGCGCGCGTCCTGGTCTTCGCTCGCATAGCCATTGCGGCCCGAGGCGTAGAGCACCGGGAACTCGAGCTGCTCGTCATTGGCATCGAGGCTGACGAAGAGGTCGAACACCTCGTCGAGCACTTCCTGCGCCCGGCCATCGGGGCGGTCGATCTTGTTGACGACGACGATGGGCTTGAGGCCCAGCGCCAGCGCCTTGCCGGTCACGAACTTGGTCTGCGGCATCGCGCCTTCCGAGCTGTCCACCAGCAGGATCACGCCGTCGACCATGGAGAGGATGCGCTCCACCTCGCCGCCGAAGTCGGCGTGGCCGGGGGTGTCGACGATGTTGATGTGCGTGCCGTTCCACTCGACCGAGGTGCACTTGGCGAGAATGGTGATCCCGCGCTCCTTTTCGAGGTCGTTCGAATCCATCGCGCGCTCTTCCACGCGCTGGTTGTCGCGGAACGTGCCGGACTGGCGGAACAGCTGGTCCACCAGCGTGGTCTTGCCGTGGTCGACGTGCGCGATGATCGCGATATTGCGCAAGGCATTGGACATGGAGAGGCTTTCGATAGGTATCTCGGGGTCGGCGCGCACCACAGGCAGCACGCCGTGCCCGGCATTGAGGCCGGGTCTTCGGCGCGCGCATACCTGCAATTGTGCGCTGCGGCAAGGGAGCGTGGAAGGCAAGTTGCAGCCAGGCCTTGCTGCGGCGGTGGTTTCGTGGCTCAAGTGCGGCATCGCCGCCACGGCACAAGGAACACTGCCATGAACTGGATGCTGCTCCCCTATCGCCGCTACGCCGAATTCACCGGCCGTTCGCGCCGCCGCGAATACTGGATGTTCGTGCTGTTCTATGTGCTGGTCTTTGTGCTGCTCAACGCGCTGTTCGGCACCAACGAGGTTACCCGCACGCCCACCGGCTTCGGTTATGGCAGCCGGCTTGTCGGCGGGGGCGGGGTTATCGGCGGCTTGTTCGCGCTCGCCAGCTTGATTCCCGCGCTCGCGCTTTCGGTGCGCCGCCTGCACGATCAGGACCGCTCCGGCTGGCTGCTGCTGCTCGGCCTCATCCCCTTCTTCGGCGGCTTCGCGCTGTTCGTCCTGATGTGCCTTGAAGGCACGCGCGGCCCCAACCAGCATGGCCCCGATCCCAAGGACCCCGGCAGCGTGGACGTGTTCCGCTGACGCGCCCACCGTCCCCACAACTGCCTCGTCACAAACCAACCTTAGTCATTGCGAGCGTAGCGAAGCAATCCAGAGCGTAAGCGCCCGGCGGCTCTGGATTGCTTCGCTACGCTCGCAATGACGAAGTGCGGGGGCCAATCACAAAGCCCGCAGCGCCTCCGCCGGCCTTGTCCGCAGCACCGATAGCGACCCCGCCACCGCCAGCACCATCACCAGCGCCACGCCCCCCGCCAGCACCGCGAAAACGCGGCCCCAGTCCGGCGACCAGTCGAACTCGAACAGCTTGACCACCACCAGCCACGCCGTGCCTCCGCCCAGTGCCAGCGCCACCAGCGCCAGCACTCCGCAGAGCAATGCATATTCCGCCGCCAGCAAGGCCAGCAGCTGCCCCCGGCTCGCGCCCAGCACGCGCAGGATCACGCTGTCATACTGCCGCGCCGCCCGCGCCGCCGCGATCGCGCCTGCCAGCACCGCCAGCCCCGCCAGCACCGCCACGCTCGCCGCCGCAAAGATTGCCGTTCCCACTTGTCCGAGCAGCGTACGCGCCTGCCCCAGCACCGGCCCCACCTCGATCACCGAGCTTTCCGGCAGCGCCTTCACCAACCCGGAGAGGATCGCGCGGCGCACCCCCTGCCGCTTCTCCGGCGCGGCCAGCGTGATCGTCGCGGCATAGGTGTGCGGGGCGTCCGCCAGCGCATTGGGGCTGAACACCATGGCATAGTTGAACCCGAACGAGGACCAGTCGATCCGCCTGAGCGAGGCCACCCGCGCGCTGCGTTCGGTGCCGAGCAGAGTGATCCGCAAGCTGTCGCCCACCTTGAGCCCGATCGCCCTGGCCTGATCCTCGTCCACCGAAACCAGCGGCTCGCCCGTGTAGTTTTTCGGCCACCAGCGCCCCTCGGTCAGCACGTTGCCCTGCGGCACATCCTCGGCATAAGTCAGCCCGCGGTCGCCGCGCAGCAGCCACGTTTCATCGGGGATCGCCTTCAGCGTCGCCACTTCGGTCATCGCCCCCTCGGGCCCATAGGCGATCACCGCCCCGCGCAGCGAGGGCACCATGCGCACCGCCGCGCGCGGCGCCGTGCGCGCCACCAGCGCTTTGAACGTCTCGGTCCCGGCGCCCTTGGGCACATCGAGCACGAAGTAATCCGGCGCCCGCTCGGGCACGCGCTTGGCGATATTGGCGTCGATGCTCGTCTGCACCGCCGCGAGCAGCACGAAGGCCGCCAGCGCAAAGCCCAGCGCCACCACCAGCGCCGATGTCTGCGCCCCCGGCCGGTGCAGGTTGCCCAGCGCCATCCGGACCAAGGGCCGCCTCGGCCGGGGCAAGCGCGCCGCGCCCCACGAGAGGCCGCGCCCGATCAGCGCCAGCAGCGCAAACACCGCCGCCGCCCCGCCCAGAAACCCTGCCGCCAGCCACGGCTGCGGCGAGGTCAGCACCGCCAGCGCCGCAATTCCGCTCAGCCCCGCGCCGACGGGCGCCGCCCACAAGGGCACGCGCCACCCGCGTCCCACAGGCGCCACCCGCGCGCGCAGCAAGGCCATCGCCGGCACCCGCCGCGCATCGAGCAGCGGCGGCGCGGCAAAGGTCAGCGCGATCAGCAGGCCATAAGCCCCCGCGACAGCCAGCGCCCCCGCATCCACGGTAAAGCCCGGCGGGATCGGCAGCAGCCCTTCCAGAGCGCGCGCCAGCAGCGGTGTGATCCCCACGCCAAGCAGCAGCCCCAAGGCAATCGCCGCACCTGCCGCCGCCGCAATCTGCAGCAGATAGATCCGCAGGATATCGCCGGCATCTGCGCCAAGGATCTTGAGCGTCGCAATGCTTGCCCGCCGCGCCTCGAGGTAGGAGGAAACGCCCCCCGCAATCCCGATCCCGGCAATCCCCAGTGCCGCCAGCGCGACGAGAACCAGAAACTGTCCCATCCGCTCGACAAACCGGTCGAGCCCCGGTGAGGCCTTGTCGCGCGTCCGCACCTGAAACCCGCTGCTCGCAAACCGCGCCTTGAAGGCGTCCGCCAGCGCCGCCGGATCGGCCTTGTCCGCCAGCCGCAACCGGTACTTCCACCGCGCCATGCTGCCGACCTGCACGAGCGCCGAAGCGGCCAGCGCCTCCTCGCTCACGATCACCGTCGGCCCCAGCGCAAAGCCTTCGCTTAAGCGGTCCGGCTCACCCGCGATCACGCCGCCGATAACCAGCTCGGCCTGCCCGATCTTCAGCCGGTCACCCGCCTTCACGCCCAGCCGGTCGCCCACGCCGGGATCGATCCACGCGGTCATCCCCTGCGGCGCACCCGCGCGGCGACCGCCCTCCACGGTGAAGGCGCCATACAAGGGCCAGCGCGCATCGACGGCCTTCAGCTCCACCGGCACTGCATCGTCCGCGCTCTCAGCCCTGCGCGCCATCGCCTGAAGCCGCACCCCCCGCGAGACCGTGCCCAGCCCGCGCATCGCGGACAGTTCATCCGCCGCCGCTGCGCGCCCCGCCAGCGTCAGCTCCAGATCGCCGCCCAGCATCGATTGCCCGCGCGCCGCCAGCTCGCGCCCGATCCCGCCGGTCAGGGTTCCGATCGCCGAAAGCGCCGCCGTTCCCAGCACAAGGCACACGATCAGCAGCCGCAGCCCGCGAAACCGCCAGTCCAGCCCGCGCCGTGCCAGCCGCCACGCCAATGCCCACCGGCTCACGCCGCGCTGTCCGAAACGATCCGCCCGTCCTCCAGCCGCACGATCCGCCCGCAGCGCCTTGCCAGCGCCTCGTCATGCGTCACCATCAGCAGGGTCGCGCCCGCTTCCGCCACTTGCGCAAACAGCAGTTCCGCCACTGCCTCGCCATTGGCGTGATCAAGGTTCCCGGTCGGCTCGTCGGCAAACACCAGCGCCGGGCGCGGGGCCAGCGCGCGGGCAATCGCCACGCGCTGCTGCTCGCCGCCGGAAAGCTGCGCCGGATAGTGGCCCATCCGGTGCGCAAGGCCGACCGCCTCCAGCGCCGCCCTCGCTGCCGGTGCCGCATCGCGCACTCCCGCCAGTTCCATCGGCGTCGCCACGTTTTCCAGCGCGGTCATCGTCGGCAGCAAATGAAACGCCTGCAGCACCACGCCGATCCGCCCGCGCCGCGCGCTGGCAAGCGCATCCTCGGAAAGCCCCATGAAATCCTGACCCGCCACGCTGAGGGTGCCGCCCTCCGCGCGCTCCAGCCCAGCGAGCACCGCCAGCAGCGAGCTCTTGCCCGAACCGGAAGGCCCAAGCAGAGCCACAGTCTCGCCGGGCAGTACCGCAAGGCTCACCCCGCGCAGCACATGCACCCGCGCCTCGCCCGAACCCAGGCTGAGCGTCAGATCACGCGCGTCGATAAGCGGGGCAGGAGAGGGCGAGCTGGTGGCGTAACTAGTCACTTGCCGCTATTGCCACGGATGGGTTGCACTTCGCAACCTGGCCTCTTGAGGACTCCCGATGCGCCGCCTCGCCTTGCTTCTTTTCGCCGCCCTCGCTGCCTGCTCGAAACCAGCCCCCGCGCCTGTAGTTCTCCAGACCAGCGCCGCGCCGGAAATTCCGGCAGATGCCCCCGTCATCCTCGCCTTCGGAGACAGCCTCTACGCCGGCTACCGCCTCGCGCCCGGCGAGGGTTACCCGCCAAGGCTTGAAGCCGCGCTCAACGCGGGCGGCGTGAAGGCGCGCGTTGTCAACGCCGGCGTCTCTGGCGATACCACCGCCGCCGCGCGCGGCCGGCTGGCCTTCACGCTCGATGGTCAGAAGGTGAAGCCTAGCCTCGTCCTCGTCGGCCTCGGCGGCAACGACATGCTGCGCGGCCTCCCGCCTGCCGAGACCCGCGCCAATCTCGATGCCATCCTCACCGAGCTTGGCAAGCGCAAGATCCCAGCGATGCTTACCGGCATGCTCGCCGCGCCGAATATGGGGAAGGACTATGTGAGTGCCTTCAACCAGATCTACCCCGCGCTCGCCGCCAAGCACAAAGCGCCGCTGGTGCCGTTCTTCCTGCAAGCCGTGATCGGCAACGACGCACTGATGCTCGACGATCACATCCACCCGACGGCCGAGGGCGTGAACAGGATCGTCGCGGCGACAAAGGAGGATGTGGCGAAGGCCCTCAAGGCCGCCACCGCGCGCTGAGGCCCACCTCCAAAAAAAGACCTTCGTCATTGCGAGCGCAGCTAAGCAATCCAGAGCGCCCCGCACTGCGCTCTGGATTGCTTAGCTGCGCTCGCAATGACGAAACCTTGGAGGTTGGCAAAATCAGCCCCCCATTCCGGACCCTTCCGCTTGCAACCCCCTCAAATCCATGGCTCATTCCCGCCCGGCAGGCGCGCATCCGTGCACGCCCATCGGAGGACCACGCAATGGAATGGATGTTGATGCCCTATCGGCGCTACGCCGATTTCTCGGGCCGCTCGTGCCGCCGGGAATACTGGATGTTCGCGCTGCTCTCGATCATCGTTGCGGCCGGTTCGATCATTCTGATGGCCATCGGCGGCGGTCTCAGTGAAACGGGCGATGCGGCCCCGGGTCCACTGTTCTGGCTCGGCGGTGCCATCATCATGATCTGGGGTCTGGCCTCGATCATCCCGTCCATCGCGGTACAGGTGCGCCGCTTCCACGATCAGGATCGCTCCGGCTGGATGGTGCTGCTCGGCTTCATTCCCTACGTCGGCGGGCTTATCGTGCTCATCTTCATGTGCCTTGAAGGCACGCGCGGACCCAATCGCTTCGGCCCCGATCCGCTCGATTCCTCGAACGTCGATATCTTCGGATAGGCGAAATCCACGCCAGCCGCCCTCGTCCTTGCCTCGCTACGCGCGCAATGACGAATCCGTAGGGCCGAGCTGTACCACCGCCCCATCCGCCACGCGCCAAACCGCAGCGTCCGTGCCCAGCGGCTCGAACGGGGCGATCTCCGTACCCGTCATCCACACCTGCGCGCCCGTCTCGCCCAACCGCTCATACAGCGCCGCGCGCCGCACCGGATCGAGGTGCGCGGCGATTTCATCCAGCAGCAGCACCTGCGGCCGCTCTCCTGCCGTCAGCGCGGCATGGGCGAGCACGATCGATATCAGCATCGCCTTCTGCTCGCCGGTCGAACAATCCGCCGCAGGGGCTTGCTTGGCCGCCAGCATGACGCCCAGATCATCCCGGTGCGGCCCGGTCAGTGTCCGACCCGCCGCCCGGTCGCGCCGCCGCCCCTCGCGCAAGGCCGCGCGCAGCGCTTCGGCCTCCACCGGCCCGCCCGCCACATAAGCCAGCGCCGGACGCGCAAACGGCGCTTCGGGGAGTCCTTCGAGCGCGCCCGCCAGACCGGCAATCAAGCCGGCCCGCGCGCGCGCCAGTTCCGCACCAGCTTCGGCTAGCCCCGCCTCGATCCCGTCAAGCCACAGCGGATCGGGCTCGCCCGGTCCTTCCAGCAGGCGATTGCGTTCCCGCAGCGCTGTCTCGTAGCGGCTGGCGACCCGTGCGTGCCCAGGCTCCACCGCCAGCACCAACCGGTCGAGGAACCGCCGCCGCGCGCCTGCCCCTTCGGCAAACAGGCGGTCCATCGCGGGCGTCAGCCAAGTGATCGAAAGCCATTCCCCCAGCCGCGCCGCCGGTCCTTCCGCGCCGTTGATGCGCACCGTGCGCCGTCCGGGTGCGGCGGGCGTGGTCGCGGTCGCCAGCGCCACGTCGCCGTTTTCCAGTTCTGCCGCTACGGCAAAGCTGCCATCCCCGTCGCGCCCCGCCATCTCCGCCGGTTGCGCGCGCCTCAGCCCCCGCCCCGGCGAGAGCAGGCTGATCGCCTCGAGCACATTGGTCTTCCCCGCGCCGTTCTCTCCGATCAGCACGTTGAAGCGCGCCGTGTCCTCCAGCCGCGTCGCGGCGTGGTTGCGAAAATCGCGCAAGGTGAGGCGGGTGAGGGACATGTGCTGGCGGCGTTAGAGGGATTCGCGGGCGGGCGCAAAGGCTGCAACCGGGTTGCCAAGACGTGGCCTGCTCCGATAAATTTCTCGCATGTCCGCCGAACCTTTCTCGCCCGACGACCTGCCGCAGCCGCCGTTCGAGACCGCGCGTCTGCGCCTGCGGCCCTACAAGCTCTCGGACGCCGCCGAAGTGTACGCAGCGCTCGACCTGCATCCCGATGTCTGGCGGTTCGACCCCGGTCATCCCACCACGCTCGTCCAGCGCCGCGCGATCATCCGCCACTATGCGGCGCTGCACGATCACTTCGGTTTTGGCCCTTGCGGAGCCTGGCTGAAGGATGGCACGTTCGTGGGGCAAGGGGGACTCAATCCCTATATCTACGACGAGCGCGACGGCACCCGCACCGCGGTGTTCGAGGTCATGTACAAGCTCGCAAGGCCGTTCTGGGGGCAGGGCTATGCCACCGAAATCGCCCGTTTCTGGGTCGATTTCGCGTTCCGGCAGGTGCGCCTGCCCGTTCTCAAGATTTGCCCGGTACGCGAGAATGTCGCCTCAGTCGCGGTGCTGCAACGGCTCGGCGCTACGTTCGAGGACGATTGGCTGGACGAAACAACTGTCATCGCAACCATCATGCCGCCGCCGAATTAAGGGAGAATCGTGCCATGATTGATCGCATGATTCCGATTGCCTGCCGAAACGCCATCATGATGGCGGCAATCGCCTTTTCGGCAGGCTGCAACGGCCCCGCGCCGGGGCCTGCCGCCGCGCAATCGCCGAATCTGCAGGTCCAAGCCACAAGGAAGCCCGCCATGAATCCGGTCGTGCATTTCGAAATCCCAGTGACCGACATGGCCCGCGCCGTGCGGTTCTACGAGGCGGTGTTCCTCACCAAACTCGCCCCGCAGGAGGTGGACGGATACACCATGGCCTTCTTCCCGCGCGCGGATGGCAAACCAGGTGCCAGCGGCGCGCTGGCCAAGGGCGATGTCTATGTGCCCTCCAAGACGGGGGCCATTCTTTACTTCGATGTGCCTGCGGTCGATCCCGTGCTCGAACGCGCGGTCGCGAATGGCGGCAAAGTGCTTTATCCGAAGAAGGACATCGGCGAGGCCGGCTTTGTCGCTGAAATCGAAGACAGCGAAGGCAACCGCATCGCGCTGAGCGCCCCGGCGGGCTAGCCTTTCCGCTCCCCTCCCGCCTGCGGGAGCGGTTGGGGGTGGGCTTGCGCCTAACCCTCCCCTCGTTCCAGCAGCCCATGTTTCTTGAGGCAGTGCCGCAGCTGGTCATAGGTCAGCCCCAGCGCCTTGGCCGTCTGCCGCTGGTTGTAGCGGTTGCGCCCGAGGTGATGCTCGAGGATCGCCCGCTCGTGCCCGTCCACCGCCGCGCGCAAATCGTTCACCGCGTCCAGATCGTGCTGAACAGCGGGGGCCGGGGCCTCGCCCGCCAGCGCGGCTTTTTGAGGTTTGGCCGCCGCAGCCGCCGGCCGCCAAGGGCTCTCGAACGGATCGAACTGGATATGCCCGATCGGCCGCCCCGGATCGTCCCAGCGATAGACCGCGCGCTCCACCACATTGCGCAGCTCGCGCACATTGCCCGGCCAGGCATAGTCTTCCATCGCGCGGGCGACATGCGCGGCAAAGCCCGGCCACGAAGCCCAGCCGAGCTCTGCCGCCATGCGCCGCCCGTAATAGTCCGCCAGCACCGCGATATCCCCCTCGCGCACTCGCAGCGGGGGCAGGGTAATCACCTCGAAGCTCAGGCGGTCGAGCAAGTCCGGGCGGAAGCGGCCCTCGTCAGCCATCTTCGGCAGGTTTTCGTTGGTCGCTGCGACGATGCGCACATCGACCATGATCGGCTTGTTCGCTCCGATCCGCGCCACTTCGCCATATTCCACCGCGCGCAGCAGCCGCTCCTGCGCACCCATCGAAAGCGTGCCGAGCTCGTCGAGGAACAGCGTGCCGCCATGCGCTTCTTCAAAACGCCCCGCGCGCGCCCGCGTCGCGCCGGTGAACGCCCCCGCCTCGTGGCCGAACAGTTCAGCCTCGATCAGCGTTTCGGGGAGCGCTGCGCAGTTCATCGTCACCAGCGGCTCCTGCCACCGGGTCGAAAGGCGGTGGAGGCGTTCGGCGATGAGTTCCTTGCCGGTCCCGCGCTCGCCGATCACCAGCACCGGGCGGCGCATCGGCGCGGCGCGGCTGGCGCGCTCCACCGCATCGAGGAACGCGCTCGATTGGCCGATGAACTGGACTTCGCGATCCATGGCACGCCCTGCTTTGTAGGTTGTGCCAAGGTCTAGCAGAATTTCCCAAGCCTAGGCAATAATCCCCATGTAAGCATTTTCGCGGATTGACCAAATCGCCCGGATTGCGGGCCTTTCGTGATTTGGCACGCCTCCTGCAACGCTTGGATCAACCCCCGCACAGGGGACCAACAGGAGACTTCCGATGTACACTGCCCGCTTCTTCTCGACCCAGCTCGGCCGCGCGGCGCTGATCAGCATCGCAGCGATGATGGCGCTCAACGTCGCCATTGCCAGCCGCCCCGTTTCGGCCGCAGCTCCCCAGATCACCGCCTCCAGCGCTGCGGTCACAGGCGAGCTTGCCTGATGGGGGCCGATACGCCCGTGCGGCCTGTCGGCACCGGGCGCCCGCAATCCCGTTTTGAAATCGAGCTCGGTGCGCTACGCCGGCACGATACCGAAACCGAAGCCACAAGGTCTTTTGGGCCTTCCACGCCTTTTGCCACCGGAGCCAACCTGATGGGCATCTTTTCCCGCACCCGCGACATCATCGCCGCCAACTTCAACGACCTGCTCGACAAGGCCGATGACCCCGCCAAGATGATCCGCATGATCATCATGGAGATGGAAGAAACCCTCGTCGAAGTGCGCGCTTCCGCCGCCCGCACCATCGCCGATCAGAAGGAGATGGCCCGCCATGTCGCCAAGCTCGACCGGCTCCAGGCCGATTGGGCGGACAAGGCCCAGCTTGCCCTCTCGAAGGGCCGCGAGGATCTCGCCCGCGCCGCTCTGGTCGAGAAGAACAAGGCCGCCGACATGGGCGCGCAGCTCGCCAGCGAGATCAAGGTGCTCGACGATTCGATGCGCGCCTATGAAGCCGACATCGAAAAGCTGCAGACCCGCCTGCGCGAAGCCCGCAGCCGCCAGACCGCGATCGCGGCGCGCCTCGAAAGCGCCGAGAACCGCGTCCGCCTGCGCACGCTGATGACCAGCGAGCGCGTCGACGAGGCGCTGGCCCGCTTCGACCAGCTCGAGCGCCGCGTCGACTATGCCGAAGGCCGCGCCGATGCGCTCGGCCTCGCCGATGGTCAGCCTGCGAACCTCGCTGACGAGATCGCCGCGCTCGCGGGGCAGGACAAGGTCGACGAGGAGCTCGAGGCAATGAAGCGCGCGCTCGGCGGCGCCAGCAAGGAGGGTTGATCCATGGAGGACCTGTTCGTACCGCTCGGTGCTGTCTTTGCCATCTTTGTGGCGCTGCCCTGGGTCGTGCTGCACTACATCACCAAGTGGAAAACAGCCGCCACGCTGACCTCGGGTGACGAGGCGCTGCTCGAGGAGCTCTACCAGCTCGCCCGCCGCCTCGATGAACGCATGGACACTGTCGAGCGCCTCGTCGCCGCCGACAATCCCGATTTCCGGCCGGGCCGTATCCTGCCCGACCTTGACGCCGACAACCAGAAATTGCGCGAACTGGACCGTCTGGTCGCGCAGCAGAGGGGGACTTCCAAATGAGCAACCAGCCCCAGCACACCAAGTTCTATCGCGACAAGGTCAATGGCAAATTCATGGGCGTCTGCGCCGGGATTGCCGACTATACCGGGATCGACGTCCTGTGGGTCCGCCTCGGCTTCCTCGTCCTGGCCTTCTCGATGGGCTGGCCGTTCCTGATCTACCTCGCGCTCGGCTTCCTTGCCGAAAAGAAGCCGGCCCGGCTCTATGCCGATCGCGACGAGCAGAAGTTCTGGCAGGGCGTGCGCCAGTCGCCGGCCCGCACCGCACGCGAAGTGCGCAGCACCTTCCGCGATATCGACCGCCGCCTCGCCGAAGTCGAACAGTTCTACGTCTCGGGTAATCCCCGCCTTTCGGCTGAAATCGAGAAGCTGCGCTGATCTCGGCCGGACAGGGGGAATGACCAATGGAACCCGAGACGCTGAAGCTGATCATTCCGATCATGGCGCTGCTGATCCCGTTCTTCGCGATCTGGACCAAGCACCAGCGCAAGCTGGAGGAGATCCGCACTTCCGCCTTCAATGAAACCAACGCGCAGGCCGCCGTCCGCGCCGCTGCGCAGCGATGCGATTGAACACAGGAGGAACTGATGAGCGTCGATGAAGTCTCCCGTCTCGTCGAATTTGCCCCGATGATTGGCACGGTCACCATCGCCGGTGTCGCGGGCTGGGTGATCACCACCTGGATGCGCGTCCGCCACGGCTATCCGCTGGAAAACTCGTGGGGCAAGTCGGTTTATCCCAAGACCAGCAGCGAGGAGCTGGAGCGCATCAAGCTGCTCAGCCAGGAAAACGCGCAGCTGCGCGCCGAACTCGGCTCGGTGAAGGACCGCCTCGCCAATGTCGAGCGCATCGTCACCGACAGCGGCTATCATCTGACTCACGAGATCGAGGCGCTGCGCTCCTCCGACTCCGCCAGGAGCACCAAGCAATGAACGCCGCCGATGCGATTGCCTTTGCCGCGCTGGTGATCGGCCTCGTCACCATCTTCAACGTCTGCGCCGAGATCTACAAGCGCACGCTTGCCCACAAGGAGCGCAAGCTCGAACTGGCCGCCAAGGAATATGCCGAGCAGGCCGCCCACTTCGCCGCGCAGGCGCAGAAGCTCGAACAGCGCGTCCGCGTCCTCGAACGCATCGCGACGGACCGCGAAGGCCAGCATGCCGCGGCGCTTGCCACCGAGATCGAAGACCTGCGCGCTGCTGCCAACTGAAACACCGGACCGGAGACTGATCCATGAGCTTCTGGAGCGCCATTGTCGTGATCGTCGCGATCCTTGCTTTCACGAATATGCGCATCGCCCGCTACCGCGCCGGCCCAGGCCACGCGCTCCCCGAGCCGAGGGATGCGGGCAACGCCAACCCCGCGCTCCAACGCGAGGTCATCGAACTCAGGAAGCGTGTCGAAGTGCTCGAACGCATCCTCACCGATGGCCGCGATGCCAACCGCCTTGCGCAGGACATCGAAGCCCTGCGCGAACACTGATCCATCACGGAGCCGCCGCCATGCCCTTCACCACAGCCGCCGTGCTTGCCGTTGCCACGCTCGTGGCCATCGCGATCCTCGCCTGCACCGCGCTCACCGCGTGGAACAACTGGCTCGATCTGAAGCGCGCCGAATTGGCCCGTCCGCTCGACGGCACCAGCCATGTGCTTGGCAGAATCGATCTCAGCGACATCAAGGAGCGCCTGCGCAAGCTCGAAGCCATAGCGGCGGGCGTCGATCTCTGAGAAATCGACCCCGAGCCTGCCCGGGGAGGCGGCATCGCGAAGCGATGACAGGGGGGCACTTTCTACCCGCTTGCCCCCGCCATGCGATCCGCTATGTCCGCGCTCCATGAGCCAGCTCGACGACATCCTTGAAGAGTACGAATTCCTCGACGCGGACGAACGCTACCGCTTGCTGATCGATCTCGGCCGCAAGCTCGAGGCCATGCCCGACGCCCTCAAGACCGACGCCACGCTCGTGCGCGGCTGCTCGGCCAGCGTCTGGGTCTATCCGGTGGCTGGAAACGGGGATGCGCTGCATTTCCTTGCCGACAGCAACGCCGCGATCACCAAGGGCATCGTCGCGCTCGTCCTCGCCGCGGTGCAGGACCGGCCAGCACGCGACGTCGCCGAAGCCGATATCGCCGCGCTGCTGGCGCCGTTCGATCTCAAGAACCAGCTCTCGTCAAACCGCACGCAAGGTGTCCCCAACATGATCGCCTTGGTGCGCGAACATGCCGCGCGCATAGCCGGATGACATGAAACGCCAGCTCTGGACCGGGGCGGGCCTTGTTTTCGTCGGCATCGGCGCAGTCGGCGCATTTCTGCCGCTGCTCCCCACCGTGCCCTTCCTGCTCCTCGCGCTGTTCTGTTTCGCACGCGGCAATCCGGTGTGGGAGCAGCGCCTGCTCGATCACCCGACCTATGGCCCGCTGCTGCGCGACTGGCGCAAACGCCGCGCCATACCCCGCCGCGCCAAATGGGCCGCGCTGATCGCCATGGGGGTCTCGGTTCTCGTCACTGCCTGCACCGCCGGCTGGCCGTGGGTGCTGATCCCGCTTGGCGTGATGGCGCTCTCCGGCACCTGGATCTGGACCCGCAACGAATAGGAACCCTTGTCATCCCGGCGGAGGCGAGGGCTCAGAGCGGCAATCACCCAACCGGCGGCGGGAAGACTACTCGACGGCGTCTCGCACCACTGCAATCCCTGCGGCGCGCTGGCGCCGCAATTCCTGCTTCAGCTTGGCCGGATCGAGCGCGATGATGAAGCCGAAGCTTACCCCGCCTTCCTTCCCGATCGTTGCATGGTGCAGCTTGTGCGCCTGCACGACGCGCTTGAAATAGCCCTTGCGCGGCACATAGCGGAACCAGCGCTGGTGCACGAGGCCGTCGTGGATCAGCGTATAGATGATCCCGTAGATCAGCACGCCCACGCCGATCCAGGTCGCCGGCCACCAGGCAGATGCGCCGGCAATGAGCGGACTGCCGATCATGAACCCGCTGATCGAGATCGCCGCGCCGACCACGGCATAGAGATCGTTGCGCTCGAAAAAGCCGTCATGCGCTTCGTGATGGTCGCGGTGCCAGGCCCAGCCGAAGCCGTGCATCACATACTTGTGGCTGCTCCAGGCCACGAACTCCATCGCCCATATGGTCGCGAACACGATGAGGAACTCTATCATGCCGGTCGCCTTAGCCCAATCGCGTCGGCCATGCGAGGGCTCTGGCACCATCGGGATGGCCCCTGTGCGCTTCATTCACAAGGCGTTCAGGATGCAAAATGAATACGTGCATTGCGGTATAGTCAAAAGGCCCGATCCGGACAATATACGCGGATCGAATACAAAATGTAACAAATATGGTTAAGAAAAAACCGCAGGGAGCGCGCAATGAGTGTCGAGGTGAGTGACGTGGTCGTTGCGCTGGCGCCGGCGGATGATGTGGTGGTCTTGATCGATCCCGTCGAACTGACCCCGGTCGCTGTAACCGAGCCGCTTCCCGTC
>Ga0315905_10002735_pt1 | contig 18439 bp, 44 predicted proteins | sample LakEriMetagenome_5_FD_203522 | JGI IMG/M metagenome (GOLD analysis project Ga0315905, IMG submission 203522) | Freshwater fungal communities from buoy surface, Lake Erie, Ohio, United States - Buoy 4 MA121 | ecosystem: Environmental > Aquatic > Freshwater > Lake | place: USA: Lake Erie, Ohio... | reverse complement strand
GAGACGACAACGATCTCGCTTCCACCGTAGAGCAGAGGGCCACCAGTATCGCTCACGGGCAACGCCCTGGTCGGCGTGGAGCATGTCGTCATGAGAATCCTCCGCGAGCCATCGCAGCGTTCAGTTCTTTCACTAACGAGAGATAGACCGTCATGGTCATTCTCGCCTGCGTGTTGTCGTTGTACAGGACTCGCCGACCAGGCAGAAGGCCGCGCCGCGAAATGGCTCGTCGGATGTAGAAGATGAACCGACGACGGGCCGATGGACTCAATCCTACTGCGATGCCTTTCGCTTGGAGCCATCGATCGATCGCACTGGACGGCGGCATCTTGGCGCCCACACGCCGACCGAACTCGATCACGCCAGCGTACTCAGACCGGGCGTGCATTCGCATCGAGACTTCCTTGGGGCCGGACATGTATGGGAGGCCGACCTTCCAAGACTGCCTGTAGCGACCGGAGGCAATCGCCGGCATGTTCATGCTTCGCGTGCTGGGGGCCACACCCTTCGTACGCTGGATGCTGTCGAATACGGCCGTCAACAGAGCGGGAGACGCCTTAATCAGCGCCCTGCGGCCCGCAGTGATCATGCGAGGGCCAGCGAGTAGCGAGTACCGCTGGAACTCCGGAATCGACATCACGCGGGAGGGGAACATCAGGCGTATCGATCCGCAGATCGATCCTCGATGGCCTTCTCAAGCCGCAGGCGCCACTCGAACTTGTCTGCGAAATAGGACGGCGTTCCGCGCAGCGTGAACCGGCGACGGACACCATCTCCATCCACGCTTGGGTAGCGAATCTCGTAGAAGACCTGCTCATTCGGGCCGGGAGGCTCACCGTTCTGGCCGTAACCTGTCAGGTAGTCTTCGGTGTACCGGCCGCTGATCTCAGACACCATCACGGTGCCTTCTTCGATCGCGCCGACAGACTCGAAGACCCGGTTCACGGTATCGAGGCCCATGACGAGCGGAGTTGGCGTCAGAGGACGTTCGTCGACGAGGAACTCCGCGCCTTCCCCTCGCTGCTCTCCGGTCCACTGGGTCCGGATGATCCGCACTTCGTACTGCCGAAGGCCCAGGCGCACGCCGACAGCGCGAGCGGCATCCACGGTCGGGATGAGCCGCCGCAGCAGGCTGTTGGCCAGTTCATCAGCACTGGGCTGACGGTATGGGTCGATCGGAGGACATCCGGCCATGCTAGTTCACCATCCGGAGGTTCGCGGCAGTCGGGATGTTGGTTGCGCCGGTGAGGTTCGCTTGGAACCGACGCGACAGCGGGTAGATCGGCGTGCCGAGGACGTCGGCAAGGCGGTACGCGAGGCGCTGATAGAGTTCCTCAAGCGCACGCTGCTCATCCTTGCGCATCTTCACGGTGCCGACAGACTCGGTCTGCATCCGATCACGGGAGTTGGCCAGTTGGCACTCAACCTGATCGAGTTGGCAGACGAGGTCTCGAACAATCTGCTCTGCTTCCGGCAGGATCGCGTCCATGTTGTATTCCAACACGAACAGCGTCTGACGAGCCTGTGGCTGGCCAGCGTACAGCGTCTGTACCGGCTGGACGTTGGGATAGCCAAGATGGAATCGGACCTTAGCCTTCTCCGTGCTGGTCAATGCCATTGGCCCCTCCGATCTGCTCGTACGGAATCCCATGATCGATCCAGGTTTGCTCAATCTTGTCAGACGTGGTTCCAGCGGGAACAAAGAACCGCACGCCCATCAGACGAACCCACCTGTCTTCCAAAACACGAAAAGAAGGAGGGGACATTTCCACGGATTCAGTTGAGATCAATGTCTTCCTTGAACCGCGAGCCATGTCCCCTCCCATATAGAGGGCGATCCACATCGAATCATTCCGGCGCGTTCCCACCTGTAACGTCGGTAGTTTACGGTGCGCCTTCGTTCAACGATGCTTCACGAACGATCCGGAATATCCGGAAAGTTCTTGACGCCAAGCGTCATGCCCAAGTTGTCACAGGGAAATCATCCGAAATCCCTGGAGATGTGAGAGGTTGGAATGACCGCCCCTGCGGCCACCTCTCACTGTTCAACGACAAGGCTTTCCAACCCTGCGAGCAGCATTCCAGATGCTGCCGTTGAACGACAAGAAAGATAGGGCGGTGTGGCTCCGATTGCAAGCCCACACCGCCCTGAGCGCCATCAGGCGTGATTACTCGCCGTGAGCCACCACGAGTTCACGCTTGAAGCGAGCGGCGTCGCCGGTGGCGGCGTCGGTGCGCACCACGAAGTCGCCGACCCATTTCCACGAGGTCGACACGACGTCCTGGAGGCGGTTCAGCGGAGCACGCATCACGAGCTGGATGCGATCCGAGAACACCTCGATGCCGTTGTTGGTGATCTGGGGAGCAGCCACCTTGCCGTTGAGGCCGGCGTCGCTGATGTACTGCGACAGGTCCTGGTAGTACTCGTTCAGAGCCTGCTGGCCGGTGAACAGAGCGCGGTGGATCTGCACGTTCTGCTTGTTCCACACGATGCCGCCGAAGTTGTCCTCGACGCTGTAGCCATAGGTCCCGCTGCCGCTGTAGGCGGTTCCGGATCCCTTGACGGTCTCCGGCACAGGACACTCGGTGTTGCGCATGAACGCCACGCCGAGGAGCTGGCCGATCGAGAACTGCTTGTACATGTAGTAGTCCGGCAGCGAGGTCAGCAGACGAGCGAACTGGTCGTCGTTGAAAATCTGCGCTTCCGACACGGGGTCGAGGTGGCAGTGGTAGAAGCCGTCAGCGTACTCCGGCACGTTCTGCTGGCGGAAGCGAGCCACCGCAGCGCGGATGTGCTTCAGACGCAGTTCGTCTCCAGCGGCGATGGCGTCGTCGGTCAGGGGATCCTTGCCCGAGGCCGAGGCCACGCGCACCTGCTGGCTGCGGTCACCGGCGAGCACGCCAGCCTGATCCACCACGGTCACAGCGGCCGAGAGCAGCAGCAAGCCGGGGCCGAACTCGTCGCCAGCGGTGTCGGCGGTGAAGCCGATCACGTTGACCGAGGAGTAGACCGGAGCAGCGAGCGTTCCGGTGTTCACCGTGATGGCCAGCGGGTTGCTGCTGGACACAGGGGCGAACCGCACGGCCGAGCCACCGGAGAGGCTGGGGTTGCGGGCGCTGGTGAACCCGTCGATGCGCAGCACGCGCAGCGAGGTCACGCTGGACTGAGCGCCAGCGGCCATCGTCGAACCGGCCATCGCGGCGTTGTACAGCGCGTTGCGGGCCTTCCGGTTCAGCGTCTGAGCAGCGTTCAGACCGAGCTGCTGCGCGTTGCGCAGGAACAGGTCAGCGATCGCGTTCACGCTGGTCGGCATGTTCGTGTCGATCGAGTTGGCGTACTGGTTGAGCTGGGCCGTCCACTGCTCGTAGGTGTACGAAGCGGGCAGCGGGTCAGCGCCGGGGGCGATGGGCTTCATGTCCACGCCCATCAGTCCCACGCCGGTGAAGGCCATGCTGTCACCGACGTGCGCCGGCCAGGCAACGACCTCCGCCTCCCCACGGAACAGCATCTTGGGGAAGAGCGCATCGTGAAACGCACGCTCGAGCAGGTTCTCTTGAACAATCGCCCGAATCGCGGGCGAGGACGCAATCACGCTGAAATCAGCCATTGGACACTCCGAAGAAGGGTTCTTGATTGGAAAGTCGCCGAACCCAAGTGGCGACTGTGACTATCCTACCTACAAGCGATTCGAGTTGATACCCAGTTGCGCGAGGCGCTTCTTGAATTCGTCTGCGCTTGCGGTACGGGCATCAAAGGTTCCGTTCTTGGCGATCTGCTGGGCGGCAGTCCCAGGAGCGGGAGCCGCAGGAGCAGAGGCGCCACCGGCCGTTCCGGTTGTCGCCGGGACAGCCACTTCGCCGAACAGGTACGGGTGCGACGAACGCAGAGTCTTGAAGTACTCAGTCTCATTGAAAGACTTGAGGTCCTCCTCGCTCTTGGTTTCGATCGCTCCGGTGAGCAGATGCACGGCGTAATCGACGTCACGAATGCCGGTCTGGAGCGCGATCTGCTTCAGTCGGAACTCCGCCTCTTTCGCGTCGAGCATCTCTTGCAGACGGCGCTTCTCCCGCGAGGCTTTCTCTGCCTCCTTCCGCGCACGCTCCAGTTCACGAGCCATCTTGTAGGCTTCGTCGCTGGTCTTCTGCTGCTGCGCGGCAGGCTTGGCCGCAGGCTTCTCTTCTGCAGGCTTCGTCTGGCCCTTGTGCATCGCCGTCATCGCGTTCACAAAGGAATCGAAGTCGCTGAATCCATGTTCCTTGATTTTGGCTTCAAACTCACTGGACGCAGCCTTGCGGCCCCGCTCTTCCGCCTCGCGCTTAATCTTGCTGAAAGCGCTCGTGGGAACCGACACCGTCTTCGCCTCTTCCGAGGGCGCAACGGGTGCAGGATCAACGCTGGGTGCAACTTCGACAGGGATTTCGTTCTGGATCTGATCCGACATCAGCCTTCTCCGTGGATTAAACCGCTCACGTGGGCGTGGCGGCTTCGGTCGGAAGTTTGCTGCCTGATTGGGGGGAGGATTGCGGCAGAGCAGGCAACACCCCTGCCGCAACCCGTTCAGAGCGTTACTTCAGCAGCGAGGCCGAGGTCACGTACACGATCACGGCGCCGGTCACGCCGGCCGAGAAGGTCAGCACCTTGCCGTCGATCTTGCAAACGCCAACCTCAGAGCCAACGGGAACCACGACGCCATCGGCATCGGACACGCAGTACAGGCCAGCGCCGACAGCGCCGGCGGTGACGCGCACCGACTGGACCATCATGGGCTCCTGGTCGAGCGTGATGGTGGTGGCCGAGGACTGAGCAACGACGGCCTTGACCTTGATGAGTTCAGGGGAGATCAACTGCGTGGTGAGCGTGATGGCCATGACAGCCTCCTATGCGAGAGCGCCGAGTATGAGTCGGACGGTGACAGCAGAAGTACCAGGGTTTGTGATCTGGATTTCCGCAATTGAGTTCGTGGAATCCTTACGAACATAGAACACGCCGCTTGCTGATACACCAAACGCCGTTTCGACAAGAGTCACTCGATTCGTCGAAGCGTAGAAGACAAAAGCGGCAGAACTGCCGAGAACGGTCGACATCGTGAATGTGCGCGATGCGCCGGCGGCGAGCGAGAACGTCTGATCAACAACGGCCTTCATGTTGGCCGCTTCGCTCAGAATGGCCGCGCTTTCCGTTCCGCCAACGACAGGTATCGAAGGCTCAATGGTCAGTGAGCCAGCAATTCGGATCGTTTGCGGCGTGGATACGATGGCCATTGAACTACACCTCGTTGAATCCCAGCGTGATCTGGACGCTCGCCGCGCTGGTCAGCGACGGGTTGGTGATCTGGATGGAAGTCGCCGCGATCACCGGAGTGGACGTCGAATTCCCGATGATGATGAATGTTCCTACCGCCTTCATCGATGCGGCGCCAGCGTCTTGCACTGCTACCGGCACGTTCGATGTCAGCATCATCACACAGGGGAAGAGCGTCCCGATGGCTGAAAGCGACAACGTGATCGATGAATTGGCAGGGACGACCTTCTCGATCACGCCAACGGATGCATACACGCTCACCGGGAACGCCAGCGGGATCCTCGTCGAGAACCCACCGGAAGCCGATGTCGCGCTCTGCGCAACCGTTGCCGTACCGGCGATCGTGATAGTGGATGCCATTGTGACCTACTTGAACGGCTTGGGCTGGGGCTTCATCGGCATCGAAGCCTCAATGGGCTTGTGGACGGCACTGTACTTGCCGTACTCGGCATCGTACACGTCATTCACGGTCTTGTCCTCACCGGCTTGCTTCACGTACTCAGACATCGGCATGTGCGGCATGTGTAACTCCTACTTGAACGGTTTGGCCTGCGGAGTCGCCGGCATCGAGGGCTTGATCTCCTTCGGAACGACCTCTTTGTAGGTCTGTCCGTAGGCGCCGCCCACAACACCAGGCATCATCCCAGACGAGTCAATCATCGGAGCAGGCATGAGATGGCCAGCGTCAACGCCCATCTTCTCAGCCTGCGTGCGCGGGGTACGCGAGGGCTTCCCCTTGATTCCAGAATACATCAGCGGCCTCCTTTCAGATCCTTGTAAGGCTTCGTTCCGGCAGGGATGGCCTTCGGCTCCATCAGAACGCCGAAACCGACATCGCCAGCGGCCTTGCGCTGGGCGTCGGTGGTCTTGATGAGGGCCATCTCCGGCAGAGCAGCATCACGTCCAGCGATTCCCTGGGGGAACCGTCCAAGCCATTCTTTGCGGTCCATCAGTCCTCCAGCGAGTCGCCCATGACGAACTTGCCGCCCATGAGCTTGTAGAGCGCGGCGGCGACACGATACGGATGATCGTACTTCGCGCCAACGCCTTCGGGGTCGATGACCTTGACGGCCTTCTTCCAGAGACCGCCATCGGCAACATACTCAGGCTTGTCGTCCTCGTCGGGATCGAACCCGAGAAGGGCGTCGGCCACCTCATCGTCCTCATCGGCCATTTCGCACGCCTCGTCCAACATCGACTTCATGGCGCCGAAATCAGGAGACGGCTTCACCTCAACCTCCGGTGTCTCGTCTTCTTCGACCTCGCTGCGGACTTTCTTCATTGCCATCAGCATGTGTACGGGAATCATCCTTCGACCTCCAGATCTGACGATATGCTGTGAGCCTTGCGCTGTCTACATCGGGATTCGCTCGCCGCGCACCATTCGATACGCCGGAACGCCCCAGCGCGAACTCCACGGTTGCCCGACCGCTCTATCATACGGCCGATTTGGTGGTCGGATATATCGACGGCCCCACCAATCCGACCTGACACGTTCGTCTCGTGGCATCTCGAATCCGCCGACCAGTTGCGCAGACGTTCTGGCAGACGACGGTAGATCGTATCCGATGAACGCCACCTGACCATGCAGGACAAGCGAGTCTTCAGCCACTCGGTTGTCGAGAGGCTTGCCTGTCTGGTCGTCGACCTTCTCGCACCAACGGAGGCCGATCTCGCCCAATTCCTTCGAGCCGACAGAGACGCCCCTTGCCATGCCGAGGTTGTACGCGGACGCAATCTCTGTCCTCGCGATCCGCTCGATCTTCCAAAACTGAGAGTCCAATATGTCTTCAATGTTGTCGAGAGTGAAGACCATTGTTCCCCGGCGAAGCCCGCTCTGCATGATCTCGTTGGTTAGAGTCGCACCCAAGGTCGTCATCACTAGCATCATCGACTGGTCGTGATTCCGCTCGATCGGTGCGCGATCTTGCTCAATAGCCTCATCCATCTCTGCCGCATCGTTCAGCGACAAGGCGACAGTGCGGTTCGCGAACTTCTCCTCGAACCTCTCAATCTGGTCGACTGCTGATCGAAGGCCATCCCGCTGCGCGATCTTGGACACCTTCGCCAGATCAGACGACAGCGCCTTGGCAATCGTCAGTTGGGCCGCACGGATGCGCGGCAGAAAGGTACTGGTCATCGCGGGATCCAGCGTGCGCGACGTCGACTTGCGTGCCTGTGCGCGAAGGCTTCTCAGCAGAGTATCGACGGCAGCGTTGTATCGCTTCCGTAGGACTGCAGTCCCGTGCCTGTCGGCCAGAGACTCAAGCAGATTGATCTGCTGCACGACCTCACGCATGGAGGCATTCATCTCTTCTTCGCCTTCGCCAGTCGCGCCAACGGCTTGACGCGCTCCGGCAGGCGTTTCAGTTTGCCCTTGGGCGTTTCCTTCACGAACTTCTCGGCCGTACCGGCAGGAATCTCTTTGCGAGCCTGGGCTGCGAAGAGATAACGCAACTGGGCCTTACTCTTGAGCGGCACGTTCTACCTCGTCATGGCATGGCGCACACAGGGTGACCAGGTTTCTTGCCACGTCCTTCTTGATCAGATGGTGCAGTTCGAGATCCGTCTTGCTCCCGCAGCGCACGCACTTCCACCCGTCTCGGCGGAACACGCCCAGCGCCAGAGAGGGAGCCACGCCGCCACCATTCTTGTGGGACAGCGTAGCGCCGGCCGTCTTGGCTTCACGACTCGTGACGTCAACGACCCTCTGCTCGTCAGCGGACAGTTCGACGACAGGCTTCTTTGGAATAGCTTTTGCGTACGTGGCGACGAGACTCATTCTTCCTGATCCTCCATCAGAATCTCTTCTCGAAGCAGTTCGAGCGACTCCATCCGAGATTCTGCTGACATATTGGACGTCCACCTGGTCGAGACATGCCCGTTCACGTCCCACATGATGACCATTGCCTCTTGGATGTTGCCGCCTGCTGCTTCGACCGATGCGTCCTTGAGAAGTCCCCGAACATCATCCGCCCGCTTGTCCAGATACGCGGACAGGCGGTCAATGGAATGCCATTGGAACCGGCTCATAGAGTCGCTCATCCCTTGGCCCTCTTGAGTCGAGCGAGGATCTTGTTCCTTGCGCCACGTGCGAACTTCTTGCCCGGCTCGCCGCCCCACAGGTTCCATGCGATGCGACCGGCAGACGGGTAGCCTTCGTCGCCGGGATAGAACCCTTTGCCCTTCTTGTCCACCTCATGCCGAGAGAAGAAGGAATGCATTCGCATTACCGTCGAGTCGGACAGGTTCTTGCCGCCGGCGAGATCACGCGCCCGAGCAACGCCCACAGGCGTACCGCCGCGACCGAATTCTCGGCGCTGTTCGAGGCCAACCTCTGCTGCTTTCCCTGCGGCCTTCGGCGGTTTGAACGGCATGGGTCACCTCTTCGCTTTCGATAGTTTGGCAAGAGTCTTGACCATGACCGGCTTCTTGAGACTCTTGACCTTGCTGATTGCCTCGCGCTTTCGACGAATGGCGCTCTGGATTTCAGTGGACGACATCTTGGCAGCACGGGCGGCAGGAACGCACTTGGGATATGCCTTTCGCTCTGCCTCTGAACGGCCACACGGCTCGAATCCGCCGCCAGGCTTCGGCCTCGACAGGTCAACCCACTTCTCCTTGAACCATTTGCTCAGGCTCATTGGAATGTGCCGCCCTTCGCCTTGTACAGTCTAACCAAGGCACCCGAAGCGTAGGCGGAGGGCCAGGTCTTGTACCGCTGCTTGATGATGCGCTTCAGCGACGCCCAGAGCTTCTTGTTCGACGGTGTCATTTCCCGGTTGCTCCGACCATGATCGGGATGTCCTTGGGGCCACGATCAATCTCGACCAGCACATAGTCGGGCAACTTGGCAGCGGCGACCTCCAAGTCCTTCGAGTGCATCGTACACGCGAAAGCATCTCCGATGCGCACCATCGGCCCGTATGTCGTCGGCAACGTCGGCATCTTGCCCTTGCTCTCAGCCAGAATGGCAGCGAGAACACCGGGGTTCGCCTGACGAGCGAATTCCTTGGCGTGCATGAAGGTCTTGATCCGGACAGCGGCAGGGATACCGCATTCGCAGCGTCGCCCGTTCCACGCGAACTTGCGATGCGCCTCGACCGGAGACAGTTCGCCATTCATGAACTTACGCACTTTCTTTGCCATGTCGTCCTCCAAGCACGATGCCGAGTTCTCGCCACTCGAATCCATCCGCGCCAAAGTGGTAGGCCCGATCGTCGATGAACAGGTCAACCAAGGGTTTGCCTTGCTGCCCGTCATCCACCGCAGCAAACACGCCAGGCAGTTCCTTCCTCACGAAAGCTAACATCTCTTGGTAGCGGCGCTCGTATGTGGGCTGCGATCGCTGCCATGCCGCTTCGTTCACTCGGCGCACGCCCGCTTGAACGAGCGGATCCAGTCGAGGGTTCTCGCGCAGCGCACGGTTCGCTCTGGCCGAGAAGAGCAAGAGAGCATGTCCCGCTTGCTTCATCGAGGAGAGCGCGTCCTTTGCTCCAGGCTTCAGACGCAACTCCCCTCCGTCCTCGACGACCGTGCCGTCAAAGTCCACGCCAATGATCACGGGAACATCCCTTCGGCACGCTCACGGGCGATCGGATAGGAGATGGTCACCAACTCGATCGCCGCCTCTCGGTCGAGTTCGCCACGGTTCACCGCCTGCACGAGTTCCTGCAGCGCCTTCACCTGCGAACCGTTCAGTCCTTCATCCACAACGGGACCGCCGATCCCCATCGCCATCGCGTCGAGCTTCGCCTGAGCGTCATGCTCCGACTGCTGCATACGGTCGAGCATCAGTCGCACATCCTCGATCCGGAAGAACGGCGACAGCATGGTCGCAGCGTGAACCTGATCGACCAGTTTGGCAGACACCGCCATCGCAGCAGCGTCGACGGCCATCTTGGCGTCAGCGAGCGTCGGCTCAAAGTACCCAGGCCAACTCAGGTGCAGGAACTGCCCTTCGCCGGGCGTGCGCTGCTTGCGCTCGATAACGCGGCCAGAGGGGTCACGAGTGACCTTGGGCGGCACAGCGATCATGCCTCGCACGATGCGGCCTTCGGCGTCCACACGGCCCTCAGAGAGCCTGCGAACGGCCGTCAGCATCATCGACAGCAGAGGCTTGATGCCGCGCTCGCCGTACTGCTCGCGAAGGATGTCTGCACGAGCCATCATGGCGGCGTAGGCCCGCTCGACTTCCGTCGCGGTACGCTCCTTGTTGGTCGCCGTCTCGTCCTCCAGCACACACTGGCAGACTTCAAGCACCCGGCGCCGGAACATGTCGGCCAGTTCCGTAGCAGCACGGGATCCGGCACCCTTCAGTTCCAGGTACTCGGCCCGGCTGTTCGCCGGCAACTTGATCGGAGCATTGCTGCCCTTCGAGAGATCCGGAGGCAGTTCCGCGTCCGTCGAGATCACGAGCGTCGGGTCGGCGTTCGCGATTGTGCCGCGATTCGCCTGGGCGAGCAGCATGTCGATCGTCCGGATCATCTCGAAGGCGCCGTGGCAGTCGGGATCGCCATCGGTCGAATCGATCATCGGCGTGTTCTGGATCCAGACGACAGGACAGAAGCCCAGCCCGTGCTCGATTTCCCTCTCCACCTCAAAGTACGGGCGATCCTCGTTCACCGGGATTGGCTTGTAGAGGATGTCCTTCTCTTCGGTGATCACGCGCCGATACCAGTGCGGCATCTCGTGCCACATGCCGGTCTCAGGGTCGCGGATTTCGACCGGGTACTGATAGACCTTCTCGATCGACTTCAGTTCGAGCGAGTGCCGATCCTTGAACACCGGCGTGACCCAGCGCGGATCGTGGACCTCAAGCACAGGCTTGCCATCGACGAACTGGAATCCGACAGCCACCGAACCCATCGCGCCGCCCAAGGTGCGGGCCAGGATCATCGTGGACCACAGGCGCGAAGACTCAGCCAGAGCGTTCAGATAGTCCTCGGTGTCCATGTCGTCGTCACACCGGATGTGCGGGTGACGACGCTCGCCGAACAGCATGGACGTGAAGCGGTCGACGATGACCTTCGCCATCGCATACGGCGCAGTCGGCCGGCGGAACCGAAGAGGCAGCAGTGAGCCGGAGTCATAGAAGCCTGGAGGAATGTACGCGCCGGAGGCGATCGCTTCAGCCTCCATCGTCCCGACAACCTGTCCACCGTCCCAGTCGACCTTGCAGGCGCCGTAGGTCTCACAGCGGTACACGGCCCAGGCACGGTTCAGTTCGATCTGCCGGGGCGACATGCCGAGCCGCTGCATCTTCTCGGCAGTCTCAGCAGGATCCTTCACCGGACCGCCGCCGATGTAGTTTCCGACGATGTTCTTGAACGCGCTGAAGTCGATCTTGATTCCGCTGCTCATTTCACGCTCCAACTTGGAATCGACCCGCCGAGATGTTGGTCTGGAATCGAATATCGCGGTTACGATAGCACCAAACCTGACCGTTTTCGTCCAATGCGGTCACCCAGAGCAGATCATGCTCGATGCCATAGTCGATCAGGATGTGGGCCAGTCCCTTGCCTTTCGGAGTCTCGATCGGGACTGGTGGATCCAGTTGAAGCATCAAGGGATTCTCCAGAGGCGAGCCAAAGCACGCTTCGCCATCATCTCGACACGTTTGTTTTCGCAAAAGAAAGCGTAGCTCAAGATCTTGAGCCACCTGTTCGCCCTTCTGATTCTCATCGCCTCCTTCATGTTGTCAGGATCTGGGCGATGGACCCAGCGATGATGTTGCGAGCCTGCTGGCCCGTGAAGCGATACCGCTCGACATTCCCTGCGTCGTAGATGATCAGCGTAGGCACCGCTTGAATGCCAAGCGCCTCGGCCAGAGGCATTTCTGTCGAGATGTCGATCCGACGAATCGGCACACCGTATTCGTTGGCCACCGACAGCACTGTCGGTTCAAACGCTGCACATGGCCGACATGTCGGCGACTTAAAGTACTCCATTCGAGCCATTGGTTTTCTCCGCATCAGTCCGGCCGACAACACTGTCGCCGTACGTTCCGGTTGCACAGTTTCAACCTTGAATTCTACAGGTCGAGTCTTGACCACATCCGATCGGCGCCAGACTTTGATCATTCGACAATCCAGTCGTCCGAGAGCAGATCGGACTGTGACGGAACCCATCCTGGGAACCATTGCCGATTCGGCAGGCAGAGGATGTAGTATCCAGCGATATTGATCGGCTCAGGCCCGTCCAGCGACACGCGAGGCGGCATGAACAGAACAGACTCAACCCAGCCATTCCGCTTGATCTTCTTGCCAGAGAACAGCTTCTTCGATGCTTCAGCGAACGTCATTGATTTTCCTTGCGGGAGGCGAAATCGAACGCCTCTGCCATCAGACGCAGGAACCCAGGCTTCGACATCCCGACCTCGATTGCCTTCTCTGATACAAGGTCAATCAAGTCACTGACGTCGTCGTCAGTCGCGTTCTTCATCAGTTTTCGGATCTCATTGATTGCCATGCTCACCGTCTAGCCGACCACCGCGAGGTGTGTCAACGGAGGAAGAATGCTCATCAAGTACCTACCCATGATCCTGTTCGTCAGTGGTTGCATCGGGGAACCGATCAAGAAGACCGACCTGTACGGAGCCGACTCGATCACCCGTCAACGTCCAGCAGACTGCGATGGGGCGACCATCGACTTCGGCGTGGACGATAACCAAGACGGGACGCTATCAGACTCTGAGGTCGACCATACGGTCACTGTGTGCAACGGAAAGGATGGGGCCGATGGAGTGGATGGTGATGCTGGCAGCGTTGGCCCTGCTGGACCGCAAGGCGCCACGGGAGCCACTGGAGCAACCGGCGCTGATGGTAGCCCTGGTGTGGATGGTCGCGATGGACAGACTGGTGCTACTGGTCCCGCTGGGCCTGCTGGTGTACCGGGCGCAGACGGGAAGGATGGAGTGAATGGTGCTGATGGCTCACCGGGTGTTGCTGGACCTGTTGGTGCAACCGGCGCTGTGGGCGCTACTGGTGAGGCTGGTCTTCCGGGTGCTGCGGGCGCACAGGGCGAGAAGGGAGAGACTGGAGCAAGCGGCGCCTCCGCAGTCTTCCGCGAGGAAGCCATCAAGCCTGGCGCAGACTGCCTCAAGGGCGGGACCCGGCTCCACTACGGAACGACAGAACGAGAGATCGGGTCGATCCTGATCTGCGCTCAGTCCTGCGGGTCGTACCAGTGCGGAGGCGAGTGCGGCACTTGCTCGACAGGGTACGACTGCCAAGACGCCATGTGCGCCGACATCGATGAGTGCCTACTCGAGGATGCTTGCCAAGGCTGCGAGAACCGGCCGGGATCCTTCTTCTGCCCGCCTCTCTGCGTAGCTCCGCGCCTTCTGTGCGACACGGGATGCGTGAACCCAGCCGAAGACACCGTCAACTGCGGCGCCTGCGGGATCCAGTGTGCCATTCAACAGGCATGCGTCGCCGGCGTGTGCGTCGGCAGCGGCCAACTCCGCTTCTCGTCCACCTGGTCGCGCCCCGGCGATATCGACGTCTGGGTCACCACGCCCAACGGCATCAGCATCGGCTGGCAGAACCAACGTGCCGATGGAGGCCAGCAAGACAAGGACGACACCAGCGGCACCGGCCCTGAGAACATCTATTGGGAAGTTATGCCCGTATCTGGCAGTTACAACGTCTGCGTCGCAACGAACTACATCCAGCCAAACGCCGCGTCCCCTGTCACCGTTCGCGTCGTTGTGGCGCGGCCGGCAGCAGAGGACGAGGTCTTCGAGCGTGAGTACACGGAGAGTCGACCCTTCGGACGGACTGATCGCTGCTCACCGGAGCATCCGACCTATCTGGGGTCAGTGACGATTGAGTAACGCCGACGTTACCAAGGATCGAAGTTAGTCACGTTCACGTGATCAGCGAGGAACCTCTGGTCGACCTTGGCGACCTCCTCGCTGGCCATGATCAGGAGTCGGAGTTTCTCTCCCTTGACATCACTGTTGTTGATCGCCAGTTCCCTGATCTGATCGAGGGCGGCATTGATGGCCGATTTCACGGCACGTGCCGCCACGATCTTCGCCCTGTCATCAAAGTGCCGATTGATCACCGACAGCAGGTTGTCGTCGTCGTCCGTGTTTGCCGGGAACTCCTCTCGGATTTCGTCGAGTTCCCTTTCTAGCAGTGAAATTCGATAATTCGCCGACTCCAGCGGATCACTTTCCCATTCCATGGAACGCTCCTCTCTTGATGCACCGTCTGCGATACCGCACCGCCCAGATGGCCATCGCGAGAGCAGCTTTACGTGTGTAATCCTCGCTCCCTTGGATGGTCTTCGAGTCGCAGAGGACACCATCTTCGTCGTCGCCGAACAGTCGGATCGTGACCATCACCTTCCACTTCGACAACCCTTCGTCCGTCAGGATGACGATGCGGGCGCCCTGGTAGGTTGCTGTCGAGACGAACACTCCCGGCATCACAGAGTCATGCCAGTCCACCGTCACCGTCTTCGCCTTCAGCCTGGCGGATTCCTTGTGATGCTTCCCGCACATGCAGCGGGCTTCTTCTTGGCTGCACCAGTCGCAGATGATCATCCTTCCCCCTTCGTCAGATCGTGAGCCAGATGCTCGTAGACGTCGGCCAGCAGCAGACTGATGTTCCGGTCTTCCGAATCACGGGTCGTTCGCGCCTGCTCTCTTGAGTACTCCGCCTTCCCCAGTAGACGCTTCCGGATGCGTTCGCGTTCCTGTGTCACTGCGTCAGTATCAGCGCCCACGACGCGCCTCCCATTCCTCTCTGGTGATCTCCACGTTCACCCCGTTCTCTCGGACGAAGATCCCCGTCCCGACCCGGCGCGGCGTCTCCACTGAATTGAACCATCGCTCGATCGCGCCCATCCACGAGGCCCGACACGCCTTACACACACGAAGGCTGAACATCTGGGCGTTCAGTTCGCCAGTCGGTTCCTCTGAGAAGACCGGGATCTCCAAACCGTTGCTCAGTTCCTTCGTTCCCGTCCTCTTGCGCAATGTCCCATGCGCCCGCTCCGACACGAATGGCACGTTCAGTTCGTCCATCGCGTAGAAGCACGCCATCCGCAGCGTTCGCCGGTCTTCCCCTTCTTCCCCACATCGAACACATCGTTCGCTCATGGATTCCCTTCCTTCTGTCACGACTGCTCCAAGGCAAGGAACGCCTCAAGGTCGCCCTTCAGTTCCTTGGCCTGGTTTTCCAGATTCCGCAGTCGCATGCGGATGTTTTCCACTCGAAGCCGAATCGCCTCTGCTCGCGTCGTCGCGATGAGTTCCGCCGCCATGCCTTGCTTCGGGATGGATGTCAGAAACCCGAAAGCCAAGAGTTGCTCGGTTGTCCGGAACGACATCGGCCTCTCTTCAGCCTCCGTTTCGACCACCTCAACGGATCCGTTCAGATTGATCTTGGTTCCGTAGAGCTTCATTTGCCATCCTTCGGCAATTCCAGCGCTCGAATCTCCATCGCGCACTGGAGCGTCTCAGAGATACCGAATCGTCCATATCGAGACGACAGCATCCAGAACGCCTCGGCTCGCATCTTGTTCGCGCCAAGCATGAATGAGTCCTGGTCGACGTCACCCTGCTCCGCCAACGCCGCATCGATCCGGGACACCAGACCGCGCAGCCGCTCGCAACCCTTGCAGTCACAAAAGAAGTCCGGGTCGTCGATGCCTACGACGTTCGACTCCAGCGCATCCTTCGAGATTTCCCGCGCTTCCATGAGCAGTGCTCGCAGTTCCTTGATCATCGCTCCCCCTTGGCGTCAGACCGTCTCGATGTCGCCTTCGATTCCGCGGAAATAATGGAACTCAGAGTTGTCTCCGAATCCATATTTCGCCAGATGCTGCGAAACCTCATCGTTGATGAACACGTTCTTGTCTTCAATCTCAAGGTACTTCTGAATGCTTGGCCCATCGCTCTCAGGCATCCTCAACACCGAATCCATAAGATAAAACTCGTATGCCGTTTCATTGAACATGCTGGCGATCTCGGCCTTCAAGGCGATTCGATCCTGACTGCACTTCTCTCGATTCTGCAGGAAATGCTGCTGGATGTATCCAAGAAAAGCATGGATCGTCGACCAGAAGTCGTTGTCGTGAAATCGGATACCGATGCTTATATTCTCACCCACGAATCGCCTCCTCCGCCTTGGCCATCGCTTCGGCCTTGGTCTCCATCAGCCCCTGTCCGATGATCTCGCTCGACCACTTCTCGTAGGCCACCCAGGACCATCCGCATCGCTTGCCTTCGACGAAGGCCAGTCGGCCATCAAGACCGCAACTGTGGTTCTGCTTGTGCGAATCCCAGCGCAGGTCACTCAATGTCGCGTCCGCATCCGGCGTGCTTCTTCTCGAAAGCCTCGGAAATCGCAGCAAGATCGTCGATCCAGATCGGCAGCACGACACTCACCCGCCGGCCGCATCCTTCACACCTGATCGGCAACACGCCATCACTGCTCTCGCAAATCACGATGTGGCTATGCATGAAGCCTCCAGCGCCCGCTCCGCCTGATCAATCACCTTGCCGCCGAACCTGTCGTACGCAATCCATCGGCATCCGTCGATCAACGCAAACCGGCCCTCGAGGGCGCACCACCCTCGGTCTCCGTTCCAGCACCAGTTCACAGCATGATCCGCAGTTCGTCTCGCGACTCCTTGTACAGCCCCAGCACGAACTCCGTCGCGTCGATCAGCGCATCAAGATGCGCGATCCGAGCCGCGATCGCAGCATCCTTCGTCTCGCCCAAGAACTTCTTCGCCAGTTCAATGTCGTGGACGAACACTGTCCCATCGATGACCCATCCAGGGCCGCTCCGCTCCGCTTCCACCTCGACCAACTTGTACCGGCCTCCCGGCAGTTCCTTCGTCGTCCACATGACGAACCCCCATCCGCGCTCCATGCGCGAACAGGGGCTATAGCGAACACGCATGCCAGTGTCAACGCGAAACGATCCATGCACCCAACAAGATCCCAGTGACCAGCGATACCCCACCTCCGATCAGTACCGCCTTCTTGAGTCCACTGTTCGCTGCGTCCAGCGTCGTGATCTGTCCGGCCATCCGACTCATCGCCGCATCCCGCTCGACAACCGCTTCCTTCGATGCCGTCAGCGCCACAGCACACTTCTCCGCCGCAGCCCTCGCGTCGATCGTTGCGTTCACAAGCTTCGTGAACCCAGCCTTCTCACAGACCACCGTGCCGTCCGGCATGTTCCGGCACGGCGTCTGCGCGAAAGCCAACCCTGGAACCAAGATCAGGATGGCCAGTCTCATGTCACAACCCGTTGATGATGTCGTTCGCCGCGTCCACTGAGTCTTTCGCCTTCGCTTCTTCCGCCTTCTTCTCGATCGCCGCATGCACCTTCGCCACGAACTCCTCCCGGCGCACGTCCGACTGCTCGATCTTCTTCAGTTCCTCCTTCGGGAAGAACCACGTCCGGATCAACGTCATCAGCCAGGAGATCATGCGATCCTCGAGTCGCTGGAGTTGTACGCCTCATACGTCGGCTTGCCCGCCACCACGAACATCGACAACTTGTCCCCGCGCTGCTTGCCCGTCTTCGGATGCAGATGGCCAACATGCACCCACGTCGGCTCGCAGATCACCTGATCCAGTTTCAACCCGGCCTTGATGATCGCGTCACACATCCCCTTCCGGGTCACCTTCAGCGGTTTGATGTCCGCCGCCAGCCCGTACGAATGCGCCGACGTCAACGATCCACCCACCGCCTTGTTGATCGCGTCCGAGCGGTAGCCAGAATTGATGTGCATCGGCCCGATCAACGCTCGAATCGGCTCCAGCGCCTCCACACACAACTTCCGCAGGTTCGCCAACACCTCCGGCGAAGGCTCGTTCGACAAGCCCTTCGACCGGCCAGTCCCCGAATCCAACATCTCCGACAGTTTGAAGTGCGGCGAGAGTTGCTCGTCCGGCACCTTCCCCGTCTGCTTGCACAATTCACACTTCTTTCCCCAGCAGCGCGGACAATCCATCATCATTTGGCACCAGCCTTCTTCTTCGCAGCAGTCTCCATCTTCGAGATCCGCCGACTCAGAGCCTCCATCTTCGGGTCGATCGCATCAATCTTCTCGGATACCGCCTTCAACGCCGCGTTCGTCTGCTCCGGGATCGCCTGCACCTGACCA
>Ga0315905_10002734_pt1 | contig 18439 bp, 9 predicted proteins | sample LakEriMetagenome_5_FD_203522 | JGI IMG/M metagenome (GOLD analysis project Ga0315905, IMG submission 203522) | Freshwater fungal communities from buoy surface, Lake Erie, Ohio, United States - Buoy 4 MA121 | ecosystem: Environmental > Aquatic > Freshwater > Lake | place: USA: Lake Erie, Ohio... | reverse complement strand
ATGCCAAAGCCATTGAGGTAATAGAGTCCCAGTCCCAATTTATTGCTCACACGAAAACTGGGAAATATTTCGGCGGCCACAAAACGACGGGCTTGGGTAATGGAGGATTTTTTGGTCCCTTCGGTGAGATCCCTGAGGGCAAAATTATAGGCAGGGTGGGCACCCAACTGCAAATTGAATTTTTTACCCTGTACCGGGCGGTAGCGGAACCAGAAAACCATACCCCCTTTTTTTCCATCAAACGTCAGGCGTATATCTGGATCGAAGCTGAACTTGTTTTTTTTGACGGAAAGCAGAAAATTCAGGGCAGGTGCATTGAGGGAAAAGGTAGGAATGATCGACAATCCATTGGTAGTGGCACCCAACAGACCGGAAAATGAACTTTTGACGATCAGGCTGTCTTTTGTCTGGGACTGTATTGCTTGCGTCCCCATGGTTAAAATCAATATAAATAATAGAACGGAACTGCCTTTGAGCCTCATGTACACAATTTTGATGAGAGATCACAAAAATACAATGGATTCTTCTACCCAGCATTTATTATCCGTCCATTTCAATGGCTACGCCTGATTCTCAATAATTTATTTGTTAAAAAAAATACAAAGCCCTAATTTGTCCATCAAATATTGTTTTACATGCAAAGGCTTTTTCACTTTCTCAATCCCTCGATAAGAAGTTATATTGTAGGGATCTTTTTAGCAGCACCCTTTATCGTTTCTGCACAGCAGAAAACGGTTACAGGAACAGTCAAGGATGAAACAGGAGAACCCCTGTCCAAAATCTCGGTTGCCATCTCAGGGTCGAACAGCGGAACCACCACTGATGGTCTTGGAAAGTTCAAGATCTCAGCATCCGTGGGTGATGAACTGGTGTTCACTTCAGCCACCCATGAAACATTCAGGTTAAAAGTTGATGACCGCAGTGATTATCTGGTAGCGATGAAACCCAACTCCTCATCATTGAATGATGTAGTTGTAGTGGGGTATGGTCGTCAGAAAAAGGTCAACCTGGTGGGTGCCGTATCTCAGGTAACCGTCGATGAAAAGGTGGTCAGCCGCGCTCTTCCGAATGTATCTTCTGCCTTAACAGGACTTGTCCCCGGTTTGCAGGCCGTTCAATCATCAGGTATGGCGGGAAACAATGAGGCAAGTCTTATTATCAGGGGATTGGGAACAGTCAACAATGCCAGCCCCTTGATCGTAGTGGATGGTATGCCGGATGTGGACATCAACAGGTTGAACCTCAATGATATTGAAACCATCTCTGTCCTGAAAGATGCTACCTCTGCTTCCGTATATGGATCCAGGGCTGCCAACGGCGTTATCCTGATCACTACAAGAAGTGGTAAAGGAGCGAAAAAAACATCATTGAATTTCACCAGTAACAATTCCATGGTAGCTCCTACAAGAGGCATTGACTTCATGGATGATTATTCAAGGGCATTAACGGTTCAGCAACGCAGGACAGCTGTCTCTACCTTGCAGGGAAACCAGTTGTTCAAGCTGGGTACGGTGGATGAATGGATGGCCAAAAGCATGATCGATCCGTTGAGGTTTCCCAATACAGATGTTTGGGACGTGATCCTCAGACCTGGCATGTACAACAATTACAACCTTTCTGCTACCGGTGGAAGTGAGGCAACGAATTTTTTCATGTCAGTGGGTGTGAAGGATGAGAAAGGCCTTCAGGTAAACAATGACTACAAGCAATACAATGCGAGGTTCAATTTTGATGCCAAGGTCAAGAACAACATGAATGCCGGATTCCGTTTCAATGGAAACTGGTCTACATGGCGTTATGCCTTGGCAGAGGGTTTCAACGATCCAGATGCTTCCAATACTGCAGGAAATGATTTGCAGTATGCGATTGCAGGTCTTGTTCCTTATGATCCAAAATCCGGTCTCTATGGAGGTGTAATGGCTTATGGAGAAGATCCACAGGCATACAATCCCTATGCCCAATATATCCTCAGCCCGTCAAGGAACAATCGTCAGGAAGCCAATCTTCAGGCCTATTATGATTGGTCACCTATCAAGGGACTGACCGCCAGGGTAGATTATGCGTTGAATTATTATAATCAATTTTCATATGGTGCTGCAACACCAGCCCAGGCCTATAATTTTCAGACGGAAACCTTTGGCAGCAGGGTATATGTTGGTCAGAATGCCGGTATTTCCAATTCTACCAGCACAGGTTTTAAAACCTTGCTCAATGGACGCCTGAATTACAATACCAAAATTGGCAGGAACCATGATATCGCTGCCGTTGTTGTTTACAATGAAGAGTATTGGTATGCCAGGTCTCAGGGCAGCTCAAGAAATGACAGGTTGCACCCAAGTCTCACTGAGATCAATGCTGCATTAACAGATATACAATCAACCAGTGGTTCATCCAGTACAGAGGGTCTGAGGTCATACATTGGCAAGTTCAATTATACAGCATACAACAAGTACTTGTTTGAAGTCAACTTCAGGGTGGATGGTTCTTCCAAATTCCTGGACAGCAGTCGCTTTGGATTTTTCCCTTCTGCTGCCATCGGATGGAAATTCACCGAAGAGAAATTCATCCAGAAATTCACTGATAAATTCCTGACAAATGGTAAGTTGAGGGTTTCCTATGGAAGTCTTGGAAACAACAGCGGTGTGGGAAGGTTTGAGCAACAAGAAACACTTACCAACCTCAACTACGTTACTGGAGCCAGCGTGCAACGCGGTTTTGCCAATGCTAAAATGATCAACCGTTTGCTTACTTGGGAAACAACTTCAGTATTCAACATTGGCTTGGATCTTTCCTTCATGCGCAATCGACTGACAGCAGTCATCGATTACTATGATCGTCTGACAACAGGCATGAACAGGCCTTCCGAGTTTTCTACCTTTCTTACTTACGCTTATTCACCTCCTCCCAGAACGAATATTGGAAACCTGAGGAACAGGGGAGTTGAGATTGATCTGGCATGGAAAGACAGAATCGGCAAAGTTCAATACGGTTTCAATTTGAATGGTGCTATCAACAATACCAATCTGGAGAAATGGAATCAGTTGTTGTTGAGAGGAAACATATTCCTGGGCATGCCTTATCAGTTTGTTTATGCTTACCAAGACAATGGCATAGCACAATCCTGGTCGGATGTTTACAATGCAACCCCGCAAGGCGCTGCTCCCGGTGATCTTTTGCTGAAGGACCTCAATGGTGATGGAAGGATTACTGCTGACGACAGAAAGGCCTATCCAACCTTACAGCAGGAAAGACCCACCACCACCTTTGCCTTGAATTCTTATGTTGCTTACAAGGGATTTGACTTTACGGTATTTCTGCAAGGGGCGGCTGGTCGCAAGGACTACTGGCAGACCATTTATAACAATACCAATTTCAACAATGCCCGTTATGCTGCATCTTGGGAACATTGGAACAATCCATGGTCATGGGACAACAGAAACGGACTTTGGCCAAGGCTGGGGGGTAGTGGTAACAACAGGCAGTCAACTACCTTCTGGCTGGATGATTTGAGTTACCTCCGTGTGAAGAACCTGCAATTGGGATATACTGTCAATTCCAAAGTGCTCACCAAGATGGGTGTTACGAATCTCAGGATAGTGGGTTCTGCAGAAAACCTTGGAACATTGACTGCTTTCCGTGGATTAGATCCTGAAAAGCAGGGGGATGACAACAATGTATATCCTATCAACAAGTCCTATTCTATTGCCATTAACCTTAGTTTCTAAAATATTGTGATGATGAAAAGCTTATTTACAACTTCGAAAACAATTTGGTTACTGCTGTTTGCCTTCGTGCTGACAGTGCCAACTTCCTGTAAAAAGGATTTACTTGAGAGAGTACCAACAGGGGAGCTTGCTGCAGAAAATTTCTGGAAGACCGACGCGGATGCTACCATTGCGCTGATGTCAGCCTACGCTGCTTCAAGGGCTGTATTCGACCGTGATTATTATTTTGAGGGTCATGGTGAATATACCAGGGTAAGAGGAACAAGTGCAACCAGCGGAAGCATCCTTAGGGGAGATGCTTATCAGGGGGCTTCCTATTCTCCTTCAGGATATGGTGCAAGTTTTGACAAGTATTTTGGATACCTGTATGGCGCTGTCAACAGGACCAACTATGTGATCGAAAACATCAACAAAAAGATGATCCCAGGAGCTACCGGTACAAGATTGGCTACATTGGAGAGTATTGTTGCGGAGGCTAGATTGCTGCGCGGCATGACTTATTTCAGGCTGATTTCTATGTGGGGTGATGTTCCCTATATTGGAAGGATCATCTATGACAACAGTGAAGTAAAGGATATCAAACGGATGCCGATTGGTCAGGTGAAAGATTCCATCATGGCCGACTTTGATTATGCCGTGAGCAAATTGCCTGCTAAATCCTCAGCACTGGGTCGCGCTGCCAAGCCTGCAGCTCTTGCCTTTCGCGGAAAGCTCAACCTCTACTGGGGAAGCTGGAAAAAGAACGGCTGGCCTGAGTTGGAAGGCTTCACCCAGAATCCTTCAGAAGCTCAAGCTGCCTTTGCTGCTGCTGCAGCAGATTTCAAATCAGTTATCAATGACTTTGGTCTGACCCTCTACAAGAATGGTGATCCCGGTCAGATTGATGGTTTGGGTAAGGCCGATATCCTTCCTAATTATTTTGAGTTGTTCACACCCAAAGCCAATGGAAATCCGGAAATGATCATGGTATTTACCCACTCTGGAACGCCTACCAATCCTTCACAAGGAGAGGAGCTGATGCGTGATTTTTCGGGACGAACCGTAGAAGGTTCCCAGTGCTGGGCTTCCCCTAGGTACGAAATCGCTGACAGGTACCAGCTGACAACAACGGGTGATTTTGCACCCAAGATGGTTCAGCTCAATCCTACCACCAATCCTGCGGCAAGGACCACACTCAATTCTGCCGTAAACCCCAATACTTATGCCAACAGGGATTACCGGATGAAGTCCACCTTGATGTGGGATTATGAAATGTGTATCGGATTGACTTCCTTGAAGTCAACAGGTTTTTCTCCCTTTATTTATCAAACATGGGCTGCCAATGTAACCATCGGTGGTGTGAAGTACATCAGCTATAATACAGACGGTTCCAATTCCGGATATGTATTCAGAAAGTTTGTAAGGAACTACGAAGGCCTTGGTCGAAGTGAAGGTGATTATGCTTACCCAGTCATGCGTCTTGCCGATGTATTCCTGATGTATGCAGAGGCAAGCAATGAGGTAAGTGGTCCGTTGCCTGATGCCGTGGCCTTGGTAAACAGGGTTCGGGCCAGGGGTGCATTGCCAGCCTTGACACCTGCCAAGTATGCCAGCAAAACTGCATTCTTCAATGCCATTGAGCAGGAGAGAATCATTGAGTTGGTTGCAGAAGGTCACCGTGGATTTGATTTGAGAAGGTGGAGAGCCATTGAAAAAGTATGGGGACCTCCCGGTGGAGTAGGCGTATGGAGACAAGACACCTATGGTGCCAATCAAGAGCGGTTTTATCTGAATACAGTTGACCTGACTTACAGGCAGAACTACATATTCAGGATACCGCCAGCAGAGCGCGATCGTAACCCCAATCTGACCCAGAATATTCCCTGGAGATAACCATCCTCTTTCATTTAACAGAATTTCAATTGAAGACCATGATAAAATATTTGAAAACAATTCTCGCCATTTCGATGATCGCCGGAGTCATCGCATCCTGCAAAAAAGACAATGTTGTGGATGAAGATGGTTTGCTCATTACATTCAGAAGAGAATGTTTTGTGAGCAATTTTGAATTACTGGGTGCAGATTTTGTATCAGTGAGGGCTGCAACTGCTGTGATTGATACCACTGCACAAACCATTGATGTAGTGGTCAACTTCGGAACTGACCTTAAAAACGTATATCCTCAGTTTACGCTGGCGACAGATTGCAAATTGGATCCCAAGATTACAGGCAAGACAGATCTTTCTGACCTGGCCAAACCTAAGGTCTACACTGTTGTCTCAGGTGACAGAAAAGTCAGAAAGCCTTATACCCTCAAAATCAAGTTCCAATAGTATCTCCTTTTAAATCAATAGCAATGCTTAAAATAAATAGTAAATTCTTCCTTCTGGTTTTGGTCATGATGACTACGCTGGTCGCTTGCCAAAAAGATGAATATGTATTACCGGATCCGGTTTCACAATTGACCAACGATTGTATCAAAAGAACGATTGGGCCCAATATTGTAACCTTGCCAATTGAATTCGCCTATGCTATGGCCATTCCCAAATCACAAGGCAAATTGGTATCTGCTCAAGTAGAGGCTTCCATACCCGGTGCGACAGGTACTTTCCTGGAACACAGATCATTTTATACCAATTCCAGTGGTGTTGATGTTCCTGTGCTGGTGGGATCACCCTCTTCCACACTTGAAAAGGTGACCAAGATGAACTATTCAATTGACACCAATGCTGCTACGCTTCGATACTACTATGTGGTGCCTGAGGCAGCAAGAGGACAGTCAGTTTCCTTCACTTTTTCAGTGACCAGCAGTGATGGCAAAACAGCTTCTTATAAAATGGGTCCTTATGTTATCTCCAAGATGAGCATCATGAGGAATCTTGCTGTATCCAATGGCGTCAATGCCTATATATCCATCGAAGACATGGCTGTTTACAATGCTGCAGCGGCTGCAGCCAACCCAAACAAGATTGATCTTGTTTACCTGTTCAGGGCTGCCCCCACGACCTTTACCCATGCGTTGGTTTCACCAGCTGCTGATCCCACATACCTTCCCGGGGTTACATTGCCTTCAGGTGTTAACAGGAGTACCAAATTGAGAAAAGTATTCAATCTGCAGGATAGAAACCTGGCGAATCTTCAATTTGGTATTTACGTAGACGATATCGATCTGGCTTCTGTTGACATGACTGATATGCCCAACTATGCTCTTGGGCTAAGGGCAGAAGCAGGCGTTTGGGTAGAAACGGCAGATAAAAAATACAGGGCCTATATTTTTATCAACTCTATCAATGCTGCAGGAACAGCAGTGATCAGCATGTTGCGTTATCCTTTAACTTCCGGAAAGTGATCAAAAGACCTGGAGTGATTGTAGTTGGGTACTTGTTACTCACCATGATTGTTCCAGGTCTTTTCAATTATACCTACTCCCAGTCCTTTCAGCATCCGGGTATCGATCAGAACACTGCTGATTTGGTGCGCATGAAGCAGTGGGTGTCTGAAGGAAAACAGCCCTATAAAGACGCCTTCCTAAAACTAAAGGCAGAGGCTGAAAAGCCATTTGCATTGACCACCCATACCAGGGTTATGCGGGGCCCCTATGGCAAACCCAATATTGGAGGTGAGGACCTGCGTCTCAGTGCCAATATGGCCTATAACAATGCGTTGCTCTGGTACATAACTGGAGAGAAGAAATATGCTTCCAAGTCCATTGAGATCATCAATGCCTGGACGCCAGTTTTATGGGACTTTGATTTCAATGACGCCAAACTGATCGCAGCATTGACCGGATCTGTTTGGTGCAATGCGGCAGAAATCCTGAACAATACACCCTCCGGCTGGAAAGGAGAAGATGTGGCCGCTTTCCGCAAAATGTTGATGACGGTTTATTATCCATTGCTGCGCTTCTATTTCCCCACTGCCAATGGAAACTGGAATGGAGGTATCATCCAAACCCTGCTGGCCATTTCCATTTTTATGGATGATCGTGCCATGTTCAACAATGCCATCGATAATTTTTTGCATTCACCGGCCAATGGCAGTCTCTTCAAATACATTTATCCAAACGGACAATGCCAGGAGAGCCCAAGGGATCAGGGTCATGTGCAAATGGGATTGGGGCTTTTCGCTGGGGCTGCTCAGATCGCTTTCACCCAAGGAGTTGATTTTTTTAGACTTGGAGAGAATCGTATTGCAAAGGGATTTGAATTCACCGGCAGCTACATGATGGGCAACGACCCCCATTGTTATTGTACGATCTCTCCAGCCTTGCGGGATAAATTAAGAGATGATTATGAGTATGTTTACCAGCATTATCGGTCAATAGGGGTGCCGGTACCTTGGACCCAAAAGGTTGCTGATTCCATTAGACCAACTTCTGCCAGGCCAGTCCTCACATCAGTCCGATCTGCACAGTCATTGCAGCAATCAAGTACTATTGCAGCCAATGCCAATACACTGTTTGGATTGAGAAATATCACAGGTGCCGATGCGTCGCCATTAATTGGCGATACAAGCAAAGCCATCATTGTTCAACCGGGGCAATCCATACAAGCGGTACTGAACGCTGTTGGCAATGAACCCCGAATGGTTCTCCTTAAAGCAGGTGTGCACAAAATCAAGGAAACACTCAAGATTCCATCCAATATAATCTTGACAGGAGAGGGGAGCAAAACAAAATTGTTCCTGGATCCTGCATTCGGGATGAGGGATGTGATGGTCAATGCCGACAGTACGATGCATGATGTTACCATTCGCAACATGGTCATTGAAGTGTCAGACCGCTTGGAAGTTCCGTCTGATCCCAATTCACACCGTTCAAGAGGAGGAGGGTACAACAGGGGTGGGATCCTTTTTCATGCCATGCGGGAAGGTCAAATGAAAAACATCCACTTGGTGAATCTTACGATCAGAAACGCCACCTTCAATGGTGTGTTCATCAGCGGGGCAGACAATGTAAATATCCTGGGATGTGATTTTGATGAAAATGGGGGCAATGCTATTCCGGGTCAGAAGCTCCAGCACAACCTGTTGTTGACGCATTGCAAAAATATAATCGTCAAAGATTCCCGCTTGACAACCTCTCCCTTTGGAGCAGGACTGGCTTTGGACCAATGTAACAATGCGGCCATTGTTGATAATGAAATTGCACGCAATGGATATTATGGTATTTTAATTACAGAAAGCAAACAAGTAGAAGTCAAAGGAAATTTGATTGAAGCCAATGACCGCAGTGGTATCATGTTGGAGTATCTCTTCAATGGCAATGCATTGGTGAATATTCATGACAACAAGATTCAGTTCAATGCTGGATGGGCCATTGAGTCCTATGCAACCTTGGCTATCAAAACAGATCGCAATGAGACGCAGCTCAATGGAAGCAACAAGGAGCAGATCAGGGTGTCCGCTGAAAAGAAAATCCTAATGCAGTAATTTATTCTGCAATCTCAAAATTCTTGCCTGGTGCAACTTTGAATTGCCTGTTCTTTGCTTTGATCGTCACTTCCCGGTTACAAGTAACCAGTATTTTGCCATCCATGATTTTCATATTGGCTGCAGCATCAGACAAGGTACTTGAAATGGAATAGTCGCCAAAAGCAATTTCGGTGCCGTTGCCCAGATAGATTTCTTTGGGTTGGCCTTCTTTCAAATGGATGACGCCAAAAGTTCCCTTGAATTTCCAATTCACTCCTTTGTTTTCTTGTTTGTTATCAGCAGATTGAAATATGAATTGTTTAGATCCATCCTTGTTGGTGATACGGAAGGCAGTGATCGGATTCTTGGTAGTAGTTGACAGCCAGTCTACAGACCTGGTATTATCCTGGTTTTCGTGATAAGGTTCGAAAATAGCTACAAAGGGAACTTGCCATGCCTCACCTTGCTGTTTGACAATGAGGGTGGGTGTCTGCAGGGTTGTATAGGCCGGTAAAACCGTTTTGGTAGCGGGTGCCATCCCAGTGAAATATTTTCTGTCTTTGGTTCCGGGCATCATGAGTTTCATGAACCTACTGCCAGGTTTAGCTATCTCATCTTCCATCCTGAAGAAGGCTTTTACAGTACCCTCAAATGGTTCGCTTCCCTTCAATGATTTGATAAAACGCAGTCCGGTTAAATCGTTGGGCTTGAGCAATTGCCCAGCCACATTATCCTTTAGCGGAACAGGATTGTTATTGGCATCCAAGAGGCTCAGCTCTTTGCCTACATTGTGGTAGACATATTCATTGCTTTCTGGGTGGGCTGATCGGTAGATGTCTGCATAATATCCGTGGGTGGGGGAAGTTCGGATAATGGCCAAAGTTCTTTCCTGTTTTGCCCCGGTTGCCCGGTCGGTATAGGTAGTGGTGGTGAATGAAAAATTCTCTGAAACTGCCTGTTCTTCGGGCATGGGTTCCATGCCCTTTAATTTGATCTCTCCGATATGTTTGGTTCCGCCGCCCCCTTTGAATGTGGGAACAGAAGTGGAGCTGGCACCTGCAATCACTGTATTGTGGGCTGCCCACTGCGTATAATATCCCACATGCATGGGGTCTTCATAAGTAAGTCCATTTCCCGGATCAGGCCCCATGACTGAACCCTGTCCGTAGAATTCGACAGACATTCCATTGGCATGGTTGTGGTTGTAAGTTGCACCTTGCACAACATACATCAATCCGTTTTTTTGGTCTGTTCCGTTTCTTTGTACAAAGGCCTTGGCGAAATCCAGGGTTCCGCTTCTTGGCCAGGAATAAGTCTTCTCAGGGGTATTCCTTTGAATACTCGGTAAATAGGTCAGCAGCCCAAGATAGTCTGCATTTTCTCTTTTGTATCCCTTTTCTTTTTCAAGTATTTCCATGGCGGTGGCAAGATCCTTGTATACGGGAAGTTGATATTGTTTTGCCATCAGCAAACCTATTTCTAGTGTCTGTGGACTCTGGGAAGCGGGACCGGTATCGCCAAATGTGGGTGCTGAAAGATTGGGGAAGGAATATTTTAACATTACGTAGGAAGCCTGAAAGAGTGCAGGATGTTTTTTGAAAACAGGATATCCGTTCTTTTCCAGTGCCAGCCCGGCTATCAGCAAACTGCTTACCGGGAAGTTGTGATATCCTCCTGGTTCTTTCCAGTGTCCATCAGGAGTAAGCCATCCCTTCACCACAGAAGGCATGCTCAGGTGACCACAAGCACCATTGAGGGTATCTTTCTCCATCACAAAATTCAGGTAGTAGGATTGCCTTTCCTTGTTTTCCAATGCAAGCGCAGAAAATGTCAATGCGGGTGTCTGTGCCGCGAACCAGTTGTTGTTCCAGAAGCCGCGAAAAGCCATGGTATGAGCGATCTTGTCAAAGACAGGTTCATACCATTTGGTTTCATAGCGATGGCTCCTCAAATAATCGTACAGGAAATCATAGATGAGTGGCATGGGTTCGTAGCTTCCGTCACCAAGGGTTTGAATGGATAGGAATCCAGTTCTGCATGGACCTTTGATGGGATTTTGAAAGTAGGCCCCTCTTGCCCATTGGGAAAGGATGTCAGCTGCAAACTTGGCATAGCTTGTATCACCCTCCAGCCAGAAGATGATCGCGGCATCCAGGGCCAGGTCGTTGATTCTTTGGTTGATGTTGTCTACAAAGGTTTGCGGATCAGCCCATTCTTTTCTGCGGTCAGGGGAATTGACGGTCAGGTACATCAGCAGGGATGTATCATTGGGGACCAGTTCTTCAATGGTGGGTTGTTTATAGGTGTAACCGTCTTTGCTGATCGGCTGACGTTTGTGTGGGGCTACTCTTACCGTGGGGTATGGTGCATCACCGGAATAGGCTATCAAGGCGGTGCCCTCTGCATCTGAGATGAAATCAGTATATCTTTTACCCGGTGTCCTGTTCATGAGGTATCGGCTCAGGATCCAATCCGGATCTTCTTTGTGTCTTGTCACATAGGGGTTCAATCGATTTTTCATTTCCATGAAAACCTTGGCTGCCCAGTCTTGTTGCCGGATCTTTTCAAGGATGGCCGATCTGTCTTCTTGGTTGACCAAGATATGCGGATGGCTTTTCTGTTTTGTGGATTGCCCCTTTGCGTTTAGGCCAAGGCCTACAACAATGAATAGCAGCACAGTTCGAAATGTCAACATACAATAAGTTAAGCAAGACTTTTAGGAGCCGGGTTGAAGGACGACCTTTAACGTGACGTTGGTGGAGGCAGGAGCAATGGCTTCAAACCCGACCAGAACAGTGCCCGGATTGGGGGCATCATAATCACGGGGTGGTAGGGTGGACCAGGTTTTCATGGTGATATTGGTAGCGCCGGAAACAGTCAGCGCCAGCTGCTTTCCATCTTTTCTAAGCATGGCTTTGTTGGGCCCAACGATCTCCACTTCAGCAGGTGTGAGCATGTTCCACCTTATTTTGGTTTCTCTGTTATTTGTTTTGATCTCATCCTGCACCTGAACTTTTTTGCCATCCATGATGGAAATGGTTCTTTTTGCATGGTTAACCTGTCCCTCATATACCGAGCTCAGGTCCAATGTGGCAAACATGTTGTTGGCTTCTTTTCCGGATGCAATGATTGCAGCATGTCCGGAAACCTGTTGCAGTTGGCTGTCGATGCTAAGGGTATTGTGGCTGTAGTTGTTCAGTCTGAAGACATTCCATCTTTCTGAATCCTGTGTCCTGCCCCACAATTTTACGCCTTTGGATTCCAAGGATTCATAGTCCTGCATCCCAAAGTCCATGGCCCACCGCACACCATTGGCTTCCATGATAAAGGACCCAATATCCATGTGTGCATGGTTGATGGAGGCTGATCCACCTTTGGTTGCCACATAGATGGCATTGGGGTCAGTCCAGGAGGTTCTCATCATGGCGATAGGGTTCTTTCCCGTGCCCACCCACATGGATTCTTTGGGATGAGCGATCTTGTCGAGTTGGATATTGCCTTTCCAGAGCAACAGCGCAGGAAGCAATCTGTCGTTCACTCTTTTTGCAAAACCATTCCTTTCAATGAATTTCTTTTCTTCCCATAATACAGTTTCATCTTTTGTTCTGTTGGCAAGCCAAAACATGGCGGGATGAAATCCGCCGCCAATGCCTGCATCCGAATAATTGAATGCGTTACCGGTTGCCCCCGTCATGTGTTCCAGGAATTCAGCTGTTTTCAAAAATCCCGGTGCGCTGCAAAGTCCAAAATCTGTTTTGAACAGTTTCTCGACGGCACTCAGGAACATGATGTTGAAGCTTGTGCCATATCCCCAATAACCATACCCTTCAGGGTAGATACCATCGGGTCCATAGTCTTTCATGGGTATCTTGATCGATTCGATGGCCCTGTTGATGATGTTGATGGCCATTTGCGGATGGTCTTCCTTTACTGCCAATGCTCCATAGGTCATGCCTGCATTGCATACCTGGTTCCAGTTGTGTTCAGCTTTGAGCCATGAGTTGTATTTGTTGTCCAGCGATGGCTCCAAACCCTTTTTCACGATGGCTTCTCTGATGATTTGTTTCGATTCGTTTGATAGGTCCTGGTAAAGCCAGTCATAACCAATTGCCATGGCCATGGTCATTTCGGCAACATCCAGAAAATGCGATGGATTCCAGTCGGAGAAAGCGGCGATGGCCAGCATTTCTTTTTCGATCCGATCAAAATATTTTTTTGCATGTGTTGTTCGGTAGGCGTAAGAGAGTTGAAAAATTCTTCTCAGTGCTTCCCTTGATTTGTCCAGCAATCTTCGTCCAATCTGAATTCGTTTGATGGGTTCAATATCGATCAGTCGGTCCGATTCACGTAGGATTTCCTGATGGATACTCTTGGCAAATGGATCTGCTGTTATCGTTTTTGAAAAGGAGGTCTCGTCTTCTTTGAAAAAAAGAATCCTGGGGTGTTGGCCAAAGTTTGACTTTAGGTCAATGGGTCCATCTTGTGAATAAGCGTTCCAGGTAAATGAAAGGCAGATAGCAAGAAAGGAAATGAAGCGATGGATTGTTCGGGGGAGAAACAGCATTTTGTTATTCATGTTTTTTCGTATGGCTTGTTCACATGAATATACACTATTTCCTGGTTTAATGGGTAAGGGTATGCTGGTTAATCCGGTGGATGTCTTTTACATAGATGATGTTGTGATCATAACCGTTTTCAGCCAAATGGATCATGGCATTTGACACTTGTTTCATGGTGTTGAAGAAACCTGAGAAAAAGATTTTGATCACCGGCATCAGCCAGGAAAGATAATGGTAGAATTTGAGTACATGTACTTGTCCTACTGTCGGTTTTACAATTCCGATTCTGAATCCAAATGCTTGTTTGAAGGGCAGCTTCATCAGATCGTTTTCTGTCTTGCCTTTTACCCTTGCCCAATGCAATCTTCCTTTCTCACTGCTGTCTGTGCCACTTCCACTGACGTAGATAAACGATAGGGAAGGGTTGGGGTTCAGCATTTTGGCAAAGTGAAGCGTGGTGTCATAGGTGATCCGTTCATAATCTTTTTCGTTGATGCCAACTGAACTGATGCCCGCACAGAAAAAACAAGCATCATATCCTTGAAGCATTTCATCATTTTCCTTGATCGACAAGAAATCGGACACCACATATTCCCTAAGTTTTGGATGGGTCTTTCCGGTAGATTTTCTGCTTACACTCAAAATTTCGGTAATTCTATTATCCTCTAGGCATTCCAGTAAGATTCCTTCTCCAATCATGCCCGTGGTTCCTGTGATGATGACTTTCATGTTTTTAGTATAAAATATGAATGATCGAAAATATTAATTGTGATTTGAAGTGTCTGCCATTGTGAATTTACTGATGGCTTTTTTTTGAATCATTGGGATAAAAGATCAGTGCACTATCATTAATTTTGAAAGTCCCTGTATTCAATAATCTGTACATTTCAGACGCTGCCCAAATCACAGGTCCGTAACCATGTGCGGCAAAGGGACTGATGGGGCGGTGGTAATAAAAGGCAGGATCAAAGGCCATTCCTGTGCCCACACAGGTTCCTTCCACCTGCCCTTGCGCATTTACTTTGGATGCAGCCGCATGCCATCCCAATGCAGCCGTAGGCGCATAAGACAATGGATCCAGCCATCCTTCATTGCAACCTTTGGCAATGCAATAGGTATAGATGGCAGTGGAAGATGTTTCGAGATAGGAATCGTTTTTATCCAACAGCTGATGCCAGAAGCCAGTACCGTCCTGCCACTTGACGATGCCAGAAACATGCTTCCGGAAGAGTTGTAGTAAGGCTTCCCGTTGTGGGTGGTCTTTGGGTAACACATTCAATAATTCCGTCATCGCCAACAATGCCCAACCATTTGCCCTGGCCCAATGGAATGCAGGATGCACCTGCATGTCTTCCACCCATCCATGCATAAAGAGATTGTTGGAGGGAATGAACATGCGCTTGGCATAGGAAAAGACCTGGTAAAGGGCGTCGTCGTAGTATGACTTGTCCTGTTTCATTTTACCCATTTGTGCAAGTGCTGGGATAGCCATGTACAGGTCATCCAACCATAGCGTATTCGGCAATGGCCTGTTTCGGGCGATGGTATTGTCTTTGAACCTGAATTCCTTGTTTTTGATATAGTCTAAGTAAAAGGCAATTTGTTCTTCCATGTCCTTTCCCCTTCCCATCAGTTTTGTTTTGATCATGGATGCTGCAACTGCACCACCATCATCAAGGGCATGTGGAGCCACCGGTTGCCGGAGGGTAAATTCCTTGGAGCTGTCCATCTTTCCTTCTTGCACCATTTTCCTAATAACTGGTGCCCATCGGGAGATAAAGGATTGCCTTTCGGTTACATAATTCAAATAAGCAGTATCGCCTGTCTGTTGAAATGCATTCAGCAAAGCACTGTAGACAACGCCCCACTCATAACTGGTGATGCGGAATGTTCCTTTTTTCAAGGTAGTATGTTTGGTGAAATCCGCTTCAGCAGCAATCGTTGCGCCAGTCAGCGTATCCGTCAATGCAGCAGGTGTTGCATGACTGATGTAGGCAAACACCCTGTCCAAGACCTGTTTGATTTCAGCCTTTGCGGGTGATTTGTATGGTGTGGGATAATTGGCAGGAAGCATGTGCAAGGGGGTATTGACATCATCCTTTACCTGGGCATGCATGCCAACTACAGTCAACATGGCAAAGCATGTGAGCATCAGTCTTGGTATATTTTTCATCAACCTAAATTGTATTTTAAATATATACATATACTACTATGAACTTTCTATTTTTCGAAAATGGGAACGTTTGCGTAGAAATAATCCTTTCCGCTTGTTTATATCGGTAATAAAATTGTGATATTGATCCTCATTTCTTGAGAACAATAGTCAAGTAATCACACAAAACCATTGGTATGTATCGAAAAAAACCAACGAAATTATTGCGATTGCTCCTGTCATGTGCAATCTTTTCCTGCCTACTGATGCAGGATGTTCAAGCCCAAGGTAACGACGCCAGGACCCTTGAAGGTGTTGTCAAAGGCGACAATGGCAGTCCGCTTCAAGGCGTAGTCATTGAAGACAAAAATTCAAATGCCTCTGTACTTTCTGATGCTGAAGGCAAATTCAAAATTTCAGTCAAAGGAAAAGGCAACTTGAATGTATCCCACACCGGATTTATAAGCCAATCTGTCGCCTACAATGAATCCACCACATCCTTAACCATCATTCTTGCCACAGACACCAAAGGAATGGAAGAAGTTGTAGTGGTGGGTTATGCCACTGTCAAGAGGAAGGATGTAACCGGGGCAGTTGCAGGTATTGGCGCAAAAGACATCAAGTCAAGGCCTGTAACCAATGCAGTTCAGGCCATGCAGGGAAAGGTTGCCGGTGTGGACATCTCCTCTAACGAGAGACCCGGTACCATAGGTTCGATCAACATCAGGGGTGTACGCTCACTCAGCGCTTCCAACTCGCCACTATTTGTGGTGGATGGTATTCCCTTGACTACCGGAACCATTGATAACCTTAACCCACAGGATATTGAAACCATTGACGTATTGAAAGATGCATCAGCCACAGCAATTTTTGGTTCCCGCGGTGCGAATGGTGTCATCATCGTTACCACCAAGCAAGGCAAGTCAGGCAAAGTGGTTGTCAATTTCAACCACAACCTCACCTCTGAAACCCTGAACGACAGCCGCGAGATGTTCAATGCTGCCGATTACATCACCTACCGCAGGTGGGCATACTATTATGCAGGCTTGAACCAGACTACTGGCATCAGCACCTATCCAAGGGGTGACCAGCCCACATTGGCTGCAGATAGGGTATACTTCAATGCAACTGGTGACCCAGCAGCTTTTGCCAACATCGAAAAGGGGTGGGCTTCAGGTACCTGGGATGGTTCCAAAGTTTCAACCATTGATTGGGGTGGTATCGTGAAGCAAAATTCCATCACTTCAGACAACCTGTTGAGTGTAAGTGGTGGAACAGATAAATTGAAGGCGTATGCTTCGCTTGGTTATCTAAACAATACTGGTACCATCAGAGGCCAATCATTCCAACGCTATACCGCCAAAGTAAATCTTGACTTCAATGCCACCAAATGGTTTTCTTTGGGAAGCAATATCAATGTCAACTACAATGTCCAGCAGTTTGGACAATCCGGAAGGGGTGTTGCCACCATTGGTAGTCCTGCAGGTGGTTTGTATGAGTCAGCCCGATCCATCTTCCCCTATGCAGTTCCTTATGACGCAAACGGAGAGAGGATCCTCTTTCCAGGTGGTGATGTTGCTGTGAAAAATGTAATCGATGAATGGTTGTACAACATTGACCAGCGTGTTACCCTCAGGGCTTTCGGAAGCATCTATACCCAATTGAATTTTGGTTCCATCATCCCTGCGTTGAAAGGATTGAAATACCGGATGAACTTTGGTCCGGACATTTCTCAGTTTGAGAATGGAGCATATATCGATTCAAAATCTGTTGCGAATGGCGGAAGCACCAGCTGGGCTTCCGTAAACAATGAGAAGCGATTCTCATATACACTTGACAACCTCTTGTATTATGACAAATCCATTGGTGAGCATACTTTTGGATTGACCCTCTTACAAAGCCAGACAGCCTATAAATTGAATGGCCAAAGTGTAACCGGCAATGGCATTCCCCTTGAAAGCCAACGCTGGAATGCCCTCACTAGTGGAGCCGTTACCGGACAGCTTACCACCGCTTCCAACCTTGTGGAAACCCAATTGCTTTCTTACATGGCCAGGTTGAACTACAGCTACAAGGACCGCTATTTGCTTACTGTTTCCGCTCGTCAGGATGGCGCGTCGCAGCTTGCTGAGGGTTACAAGTATTCTTTATTCCCATCTGCCGCTTTTGCCTGGAGGATAAATCAGGAGAAATTCATGGATAATGTAAAATGGGTGAATGACCTCAAACTCAGATTGGGTGCGGGTGTTACAGGAAACTCTGCTGTTAGTCCCTACTCCACACAAGGGGCACTCCTTGCGTTGTTCTACCCGCAAAATAATGGAAGCACCGCAGGTGCCATCCTCAATCCTTTGCTTGCCAACCGTGCGTTGGGTTGGGAAAACACCACCCAGTACAACGTAGGTATTGATTTCCAATTCTTCAACCGCAGGGTGTCAGGTACCATTGATGCTTACAGGTCAAGGACCACTGACCTGATCATGCAAAGGACAATCCCATCCGTTACCGGATACACCACCACTTTTGCCAATATCGGTGAAACAGCCAACAGAGGCATTGACATGAGCTTGACTACCGTCAACTACCAAAACCAAAACCTGAACTGGTCTACC
>Ga0315905_10002732_pt1 | contig 18449 bp, 11 predicted proteins | sample LakEriMetagenome_5_FD_203522 | JGI IMG/M metagenome (GOLD analysis project Ga0315905, IMG submission 203522) | Freshwater fungal communities from buoy surface, Lake Erie, Ohio, United States - Buoy 4 MA121 | ecosystem: Environmental > Aquatic > Freshwater > Lake | place: USA: Lake Erie, Ohio... | reverse complement strand
GACAGGTCCGTCGAGATTGGTTAAGCCGACATAAAAATCGCCTCGCAAAGGACGCGAAATCAAGGTGCCGATCGAGGTGGCTTGCAACCCTCGGTCGAACATGTCGTAGTATCCGTCGCTCAAGAGGGTCACGCGGTCCCCCACGTGGTATCGAAACTCGTAGTTCAACCCTCCGAAATCCTCCCCGAAGTTATCGCGTTCCGATTTCGCAAAGTAAATCGCATCGACATCGAACTCCACGACATCTGCGATCCGCTCACGGCCTGCCACCCCTCGCTTGGTCTGCCAGCGTTGGTGGATCCCTAGGCGACTTTGAAGCTGGTCAGCGACAATCTGAGAGCTGGCCGCTGTGACATAGCGCTGCATTCCTTGCCGGGCTGCATAGTCGCGAGATTCGAACTGGGCTGGCAAGCTACCTCCAAACGTGTTGAAGACCAATCGCCGTCGAAAGTGCTCCTGGCTGTTATCATCGATGGGATCATAGAGCGGGAGCAAATCGAGTTCCTTGGTCGTGTCGGCATACCAAGTTTCGGTTTCGAAAGAAACTTTATGAGCAAGTCCGTTGAGGTTAAAAAGTGAGCTCTGAACCTCAGGTGCGACCTTGATCATCGGCAACGACGTTCTGAGCCCAGCTTGCCCGGTCAATCGCCCAAGGGAATCGCCATTGAGATCCTCACCCCAGTAAGCCGCCTCGCCCGAGACATACGGGGTCCACTTGCTATGGCCGGTATCAAAGGGGAGTGATATCTCATGACGAGTGACAGCTTGAATGCCCGAGGAGGGTTGCTCCCAGGGCTGCAATTGAAATTTCGCAGCATCCTGCGGCGCCGTCGGACTCGAGGCAACCTTCAATTGCCCATAGCCCGCTTGGGAGTGCGAATACCAAGTGAAGAAATTCCCTAAGTTCTGGCCGAGCCAATAATGATCGACCCGCGGAAGCCACTGCGTTTCAGTGAAAAAGCTATTCAACCGTACCTGAGCCCATAGATCGAGCATTTGCTGACCCATGAAATAGTGACGATATCGCAGAGCCGTCGAGCGATCCTTGTTCGTATCCCATTCCTCTTCAAAGTACTGCTCGAGGAAGTTTCGGTCGCTGATGTATCCGAGCTCAGCCCATAACTCCTGGTCAGGTGATAACAACTGGCGATGCCGCCAGGTCACTCTTCCCCGGGTCGTCTCCTCAGGGACCATATCGATCCGATCGCTTCCAAGCGTATCGAGCCCCTCGTCGTTGAGTCCCCAAGCGTCGAATTCCCCGTAAGCCGGTCCGCCGCCGTGAAGGGAAGGTAGATTGTAGCGAAAATTCGTTCCGATCGCGAACCCTCGCTTGCTCAGATAGTCCGTCGAAAGCGTCCACTTCGTTCCGTCAAGAGCATCGATTCCGAAGATCTGATAGAGATTCCAGTCGAGCATGACCTGGGTGCCAAAAATACTATCGTTGCGAAAGCTTGCGCCTGAAATGTAGAAGCTCGGGGTATCGACGTTCGTATTGAGAATCGGCCAATACGCCACAGGCACACCCTCCATGTAGACAAAATTATGCCGAGCTTTGGCCTTCATTGCCGTAGTATCCCCCGAGGGAGACAGGACCCCGAAACCGAGCAGTCCGGTTTGATCGCTCGATTGGCGTTGATCGTTCAGCTCGATCCGATCGGCTTGAAGCCAGTAGCGAGGTACCCCAAGGCGGCTACTGGTCATCGCAGCGCGATTGGCCAAGAAATTTTCGCGAGAACGCTGTTGGATCACGTCGGCCTTGAGCCGCACAATCCCCTCGTACTTCGGGGCGGGCGTCAGGACCTCGGCCCCCAGGATCATCCCGTACTCGGATTGCACGTTGTAGTACATCCGATCGGCATAGATTACCCGAGCCCCTTGCTGAAAAACGATGTTGCCTTCGAGGTACAGTTCGACCGGTAAATCATCGATTTTCTGGGAGAGCAGTCGATTCAGATCCGCCGTCCAGACCACACAACGATCCGCTTCGATCAGCACGGTCCCCATGTCGAAAAGTCCGCCAGAGGTCTGCACCGCCACATCGCCGATCATCAAGCGGATACCTCGGCTAATCGTCACGACACTGTCGCCGCGTTCGGGCCGGCTCTTGGCGGAGTAGAGTGGGTCGATCCCACTGCGACCACTGATTTTGAAAGTGCGTGCCCCGACCCTCACCCCGGACCGGACGTTGGGAGCCGAGGCGGCTACGGGGGCCGCCAAAGGTACCGGAATCGGGCCGGTGTTGGCCGCCGGAGCCGGTAGCTGAAACGACTCGACCTGCTGTTGCGATGCCGACGGTGTCGTCGGGACTTCGGGAACCCCCTTAATCGATTCGAATAAAGGGATCGAACCTGGATCCAAAACCGTTCCGCCAAGAGTCGAGTTACCGATCTGCATGGAGTTGGGCGAACCGAGGGGCTCTGATGCTGGGACACTCGGCTGGGCTACTGGTGGGGCTGAAGGTGGCTGGGATTGGAGCAGTTGCGCCGCGAGGCGCAGGTGTGTTTGTTCGTCCTGAGCGGTCCAGACCACGCCATCTTTGACCGCCGAGTTTCGTCTGGCCTCAGACACAGAAACGTTGGCACTTGTCGCGCGAGACTCCTCAGGGGCCCAGTCCAAAGGTGCAAGAGGTGTCACGGGTTGCTGCCAGACTTGGACCTCGAACTTGGGTTCATGCTGGCTATAGAGTCTCCCCATCCAACGTTGATCTCTGAGGCGTTGCTCCTCAGACCATTGAATGTCGCACTCGCCTTGGGCATCGAGAACCATCCGATGGATCATCGAAGTTGGATTCATCGCAGATCGAAGCGTAGAGCTTGAGATCCCCGCCGAATCTTCATTGGGAGGGATCTCTTGGCTCAAGACCCACAGGTTGGCCTTGCCGCAGGAGGCCCGAAAAGAACCTTGGGTGATCCGAACGCCACCCTCGAGTTGATACACAATGTAATCCCCGTGCTGGGACTTGCTGGCCGAGTGGGCCTGGATCGTCACGCTAAAGCGAGGGTCGGATAGAGGCAATCCAATTTCCGCTGCTAGGCTCGATGCGCAGGGTCCCGCACAGGCCAAGACCAAGGCGCACAGGCACGCAAGGCACCAGGCCATTTGTTTTAGGATTGGGTAGTCCGCCAGTGGTACCACGAGTGGTGATTTTTCCTAGGATGAGCTCGCCAAAGAGCACGAAACCTTTACCGCTTTAGGGGTTGCGCGTCTCGGGAGTATAGAAATCCGGAAAAAGCGACTCAAGACCGAGGTTTCGTTAAAGTCCCTCGGATTCTCTGCCGAACGAGGACGGATACCCGCGAAAACTTGTGCCCTGGTGCCCCCATTCCGCCCACAGGCCCCAGATTGCCCAAGTCCATGGATCTTCTCGAAGATCCCTACGCATACAAACCCGAATCCAACGGACCGAAATGTCGAATCTCGATACGCTTGTCCAAACATTGATACGCGAAGGGCTCTGGTCGGATGCCACAGGCCTCTACCGCGACGAACTAGGGGTCTCCTTGACCCAAGCGGAGGCCAAAGTGCATGCGGTAGCCCAAGAACTCGGGATCACCGATCCGCATCGCTGGACCCAATGGCTTGCGATCGGGCTTGCCGGCGCGAGCCTGTTCGTCTTAGCCGGCTGTTTGCAATGGTTTGTCTCTTAAGCGAACCGACCTAGACGGCATTCGATCGGTGGAATTGGATATCGAGTGTTCGCAGATGGGTATGCAATCCCGCGTCTTGAATCGGCATGAGATAGGCGATGTGACCGGATTCGTTATGGTGGGAGTGCCACCATCCCGGTGGGGTGATAAAAGCCCCGGCGCTTTCCCAAGGAACTTTCACAGGATCGATTAGGTTCCCTTGGGCGTCGACCTTTTCGGCGACCAAGGTGTAACAACCTGGCTGGCAATCGATGATCAAATCGAGGGCCACGGATTTGTGGGCATGAGGGAGTTGATTGGCCCCAACGGGCAAGATTCCGAGCATGGCCCAGAGGACATGGGTGATCGTCAAAGTCTGAGGAAAGTGCGCATTGGTCAACAGAACACTGATGCGGCTGCGTTGGCCTGCAAGCGGGTCGGCGGCAGCTTGTTCCAACGCCGCTTGCGAATCTTTTTTCGCATACAGAGTTGGCTCGAATCTCGCAACGGATGCGCTGACGCCGAGGTACCTGAGCAAAGGTGCATCGTTGACCCAATAGAAAATCGACTCGTCGTGAGCCGTTAGGATAGGGTCCGGCCCACAGGGCAGGGTAATCAAATCCCCGCCTTGATAAGGGATCGCGATGTCGGCAAACCGCAGGACCCCTTTCCCTCGCAGGGCGTAAAAAAGGTGACTCGTGCCACGGTTGGGGGCGGCCAAACTATCGTTGGCCTCGATTCGAATAAAGCTTGCCAACAGACTGGCACTCGAGGCCGGGGCAGGCGAGCCGAGTTGCTGACTGATATCCAAGGGGATGATGCGGGAAGGCCCGGTGGCATGCAGATTCGAGGGGAACTGAAGGATCGGGATGGGTCGGATCGATCCGGTGGCCAAGGGATTGGCAGCCTTGGAGTATTCGAGGTAACCGCCATCGCGGGTCAGATTCGGATCGGTTTGGTCGGTTTCGATCGCGTCGAGCATAGGAATTGAAGGGGTTGGTGGCAAAAAAGGAGGAATTCCCGAGGTCGTTTTGGTACGATCCTGGCGATTATACCGCGAAGCCTCCTGCCCTGGGTTTCCCAGGGATTTTGGGGCAGGGACCCCCTACAAAGATTTCGATCTTTTGATAGACTTTTGGCTCGAACGCGATGCGATCCTGTGAACCAAAAACTTGGATTACGGTTGTGCCTGTAGTTCGAAAAACCCAAAAGGAGAGCGTAGCTCAGTCGGTAGAGCAAAGGACTTTTAATCCTTGGGTCGAGGGTTCGAGTCCCTCCGCTCTCATTCTTGTTTTTTATACGAAAACCCCCGGTTCTTCCAAAGATACTGGGGGTTTTTTCGTAGGCAGTGCTTGCACCCGTACACACTGTTTTCATGGCACCATTTCGCACCCATTTGCCCAGGTAGAAATCCGTGGTGAAAGAAAACGAGAGGTCGTCTACAACCGAGAGAAAGTACTCCGCAAATCCAAAAACGCATGAAAAAAAACCTCGGAAAATCGCAACGGCAACTCTCTTTCGAATGCCTTGAATCCCGCCGTGTCTTCGCGAGTTTTGCTGTCGTTAACACGAACGACTCAGGGGCCGGCTCGATACGGCAAGCCATCCTCAATTCGAATCAAAATCCAGGAATGGACTCGATTGTGTTTGCGATAGCAGACTCGATCAAGAGCATTCAGGTTAAAACGCCGCTCCCGAACATCATTGATCAAGTCATCATCGATGCGACGACTCAGCCAGGATATGCGGGGGTACCACTCGTCGAATTGCAGGGTTCGCTCTTAGCAAACCGTGAAAACGGGCTATCGATCCAAGCCGGCAATTCTATCGTAAGAGGTCTTGTCATCAATTCATTTCCTGGCGATGGCATTCTCATCACAGGTCCCGGTAGCAACACCATCGAGAGCAACTATGTTGGCACCGACTTGGGCGGTAAACTCCCAAAACCCAACGGTGGCTCTGGGGTGCAAATCCTAGAATCCCCGAGCAATCGAATAGGTGGACCAGAGCGTGGTAATCTGCTCTCGGGCAACTATCTAGAAGGGCTTCGAATTTGGGGCGCGAGGTCCCTTTTGAATTCCGTCGAAGGGAATCGCATTGGAACCGATGCAGACGCCGGTGCAGCCCTGGCAAATGGACTCTCCGGCGTACTAATCGCATCTGGGGCAAGCGGCAACTATGTCGGCTTAGGATTCGTCGACAACATGGTTTCGAAACGCAATATCATCTCGGGAAATCTCGAAAGCGGAATTCGAATCGCCAATGCAAAAGAAAATTCGATTAAAGGAAACTACATTGGCTTGGATAGCACCGGTGCAAACCCGATCGGTAACCGACTCGATGGCATGCTCGTCGACGGGAACTCAAACGGAAACCTTATTGGCGCCAACGCTGACAACATCCATGACGCTCTCGAAAAGAATTGGATCGCCGGAAACAACGATAATGGAATCCGACTTTTCAGTGCCTCATCCACACAGATTGCAGGAAACTGGATAGGCTTGGATATCCAAGGCAATGCGACACCTAACGCTTCGAATGGGATACTGGTCGACGGTAAATCCAGCAACAATGTCATAGGTCCGGATTACGGTCTGCCCGAGACGATGAGAAATGTGATCTCAGGCAACGCGCACAGCGGGATCGAAATCTTTGAAAGTACAGGAAATCGGATTTTAGGAAACTACGTTGGTACCTCTCCCGACGGGCTGAAAGCCATACCCAATTTGGACGGAATCGTAGTATCACGAGGGAGCGTCAACAACATTATTGGACTGGATATCAACGGAGTTGGAGGATCGAACACTGGGAATGTCATCTCTGGTAACGCACGCAACGGTGTCTCGGTCGGTGGGATAGGAGCAGACAACAATCGCATTGCCGGCAATTGGATCGGAACAGATGCGAATGGTGCTGCGGCGATTCCCAATCAAACCCACGGAATCGTGATTTACGATTTAGCCAAGAAAAATAAAATCGGCGGTGCCGTTCGTGAAGAACAAAACTACATTTCCGGAAATCAAGGCTGGGGAGTTTCTATCGAGTCAAACTCCAGTGAAACTCTTGTTTTGGGTAATAGAATTGGATTCACAGTTGGGAGTCTTCTTGATTTGGGGAACACCGCCGGTGGTGTTCGTATTTCCCAATCAAGCAATAATCAAATCGGAGACGGAAGCTCCAACGGTTCCAACTGGATCAGTAACAATGGCCCAGTCGGGATTCAAATCATCCATGAGTCCTCCTCCGGCAATGCATTAGCAAACAACTACATAACAAATCACTCTTTTATCAGCATCGACCTTGGAGGCGACGGTCCAACGCCCAATGATGCTCAGGACTCCGATAACGGGCCGAATCAGTTCCAGAACTACCCCATCATCGAATTCGCTGCCATATCATCAACCCGAACTCAAATTGTAGGCATATTAGAAAGTACTCCCAACTCGACTTTCCAAATCGATTTGTTTGGCCAGCAAGCCGGTTTCCTCGGCAATACTTTTGCCACGAAAATCAATGCTACGACCGATAGCCACGGTGCGGCGTATTGGCAGTACGAACAACCCTCCGGAATGGATCCGAACACCGTCGTCTATGCGACCGCGAAGAACGCTAGCGGAAGCCAGTCCGAAGTTTCCCCGGGAAAAACCACAGAACTTCTTATTGCGATGCAGGCCTCGGCCTATACACTGCGAGAAGGGGGACCCAGTATCACCATTACCTTGCAGCGTACATCGACAGATCATAGTCAACCACTTACGGTGAAACTAACCAGTTCGGATTCGACTCAAGTAGCAATGCCCTCGCAAATTACGATTCCCTCGGGCCAACTCAGTGTGCAGTTTTCCGTTACAGCAATCGACGACGCGATCTTTGAGCCTCCTAAACTGATTTGGGTCCTAGCGGAGTCAACCCTAACCGGTTTGGGTTCCGGTGCGATTCAATTGACCGTATTAGATAATGATTCCCAATGGCACAACTACTCAACGCCACTGGACGTAGACAATGACAATTCGATCACACCACTCGATGTCATCACCATCATCAACTACTTGAATTCGGATCTAAACCCCAAACTAGCCAGTGCTTCTGTTCCGACCCCTCGCATTTATATCGATATTGACGCAGATCAATTTGCTTCACCACTGGACGTGATCATCGTTATCAATTACTTGAACAGAAACTCCAATGGCGAAGGTGAAAGTATATCTCAGGACAAGTGTACTGAGCCTCTCCGCGATTCATTCCTAGGTTTGGACGAAATCGAGTTTTGGAAACGTCGTATTCGTGCAAGATAAACTCCCCCAAGAACTCGGCGCGGCGAAATTTTATCGCTTATTTCCATGTGGACTGGATCCTCAGTGAAACTAGGTCAGCCGCTTTCGCAATTGTGCTTGGAGTTCGGTCGCGATCGTCTCGAGTTCGGTCCTGGATTTGGGTTGCAGCTCCTCGTCGGTCGACTGAGCGAGACTTAGCAAACTTTGCAACATACGTATCTTGCCGGGTCGATTGGTTCCAAGCCCGGAGGGCTGGTACATCCTCCGCCGGGGTCGAAGGCCCCGGTGGAGAAGGGGGGGCCAAGCGGTTGGATGGAGCGGACGTGAGGTGTGAGGTGTGAGGAGAGCAGCCGGATCTTTTGCAAGATCCACTACCGAGCATTTGCAAGCCCCACGGCCCCAAAAAACCGACTCGGCCGCTGTACGCTTACACCAATACAGTCAGCCGCTTTCGAGCATTGAATGGATCGCTTTGAGATTTAGTTCAGCACCGCTTTTGACCCCGAGCTTTTTCTTTAAGTTCTCGCGGTGAGTGTCGACCGTATGGGTACTCAAAAAAAGCTGATGAGCGATCGCGCTGGTGCTGAAACCAGCACCAATAAGCCTGAAGATCTCCAATTCGCGATCGGTTAACACCGCGAGTGGATCGTTGGCCAGCGGTTTCTTTCCCAAAACCTGGGAGACGAGCCGTTGCGTTGTATCTGGACTTACGAAGGTTTCTCCCCGCAAGACGGTCCGTATCGCTTCGATCAGCTTTTCATTCGTTTCCTGCTTGTTCAGGTATCCAAGTGCTCCTGCTCGAAGCGCGCGCTCCGCGTAGAGCGATTCTTGGAACGCTGAGACCATCAGCATTTTGGTAGTGGTGTTGAGCAGCCGGATGCGCTTTACCAGTTCGATTCCATTTCCACTTTTCAGCGAGATATCGATAAGAACAAGATCCGGATTGAAATCCTTGACCAGCTCGATCGCCTCATCTTGAGTCGCTGCTTGCCCACAAACATCAAGATCGCCTTGCGAGAGGATTCGCATAGTCAGACCATCCCTCATCATGGGATGATCATCGACGATTACAATTTTCGTTTTCGCGCTCAGATCTGTCATGGTGTAGTCCCCAATATTGGTATGATGCAGCGTACCGTCGTGCCATTCTTACTATTTCTGCCAATGCTTAATTCGCCATCGATGGCGTTCGCTCGGTATCTCATAATAGGAAGTCCGATTCCGCTCCCTTGCGATAGCCCAGTGTTTTCTTGCATATCGAAACCAATTCCATTGTCAGAGATCTCGAGAATGGTTTGATGCGAGTCCTGAGCTAGCGATATGCGTATATCACTCGAAAAACCGTGCTTCAGAGCGTTGGTCACGGACTCCTGAGCAATTCGATAAAGCTGGGTTGCGACGAAATTGCTTCGAATGATGCATGACCCATGAAAATCGAAGGTGCAAGTGACGTTAGAGGTATTCATGGTTGTCGCAAGCTCGGCTAGAGCGGACCGAAGACCTTCAGCATCGATTTGGACCGGCATGATTCCATGCGATAGCTTGTGAATGTGTTGGTTGGTTTCAATCAGTCCAGAAATAAGCCTCGCGAGCGTCTGCCTGATTTGATGAAAGTCGCTATTTCGAAGATACCACTCGACCGAATCATTACCTGATTTCTGTATGGCTTTATCGAGAATGTCGTTGACGGCACCGGCGAAGAGTGTCAGTCCAGTCAATTCCTGCTGCGTTCCGTCGTGGAGCTCTTGGCCGATGCGTGTTTGCTCACTCGTGGCAATCTCCAAAATCTGGGTTTGCAGTTGCTTGCGAAGCGTGATATCTCGCAGGATGCCCATGTAGAGCCCCAATTGGTCTAACCTGCTCAAAAATAGGTCTACCGGGAATGCGGAGCCATCTCTTCGATGCGCTTGAACCTCAAGATGACCTCCCACGAGACCAATCAATCGATCCGCAACGATCTTGGATATTTCTTGTTCCTCATCTTTATCCGTACTTACCAAGAATGGCATCAACAAGGATATGTTCTTACCAATGAGCTCTTCACAGGGGTATTGAAAGAGCCCCTCCGTCGCTCGATTGATACTTTCAATGTTTCCTTGGAGGTCGATCGTGATGATCGCGTCGGCAACTGCATTGTGAATGGTCCGCAGTCTTTCTGATCCCTCAAAAACCTCTGCGAGATGCCTCGCATCTTTTAGCCTTTGGACTTCTTCCGAATTCCTCCTCTGTGTCACGTCGATGAATGTAATCACAACGCCATTGATGTTGTTATCCGTCTTGCGATAGGGCAAGATTCGACGTAGATAATACTTGAGATCCTCGGTTTTGATTTCTCGTTCAAGCGGTTTATCTGTCTTGAGCACCTCACGGCATTCCTGCATCATCGAGTCGTCTACAAACTTCGGAGCTATGTCCTTCAATGGTCGACCGACATCGGAAAAAAGCAAATTCAGCAGGGATCTCATTGGAGGAGTAAAGAGTTTGATGTGCAAGTTTTCATCTAGAAAGACGGTCGCGATTTCGCTACTTGTCATCAGATTCATCAGATCTTCTCTAGATTGCTTCAGTTCCTTGACCTTCTCTTGTAGCTGGCCATTGAGGGTAGTTAGCTCCTCATTCAGAGATTGCAATTCCTCCTTCGATGTTTCCAATTCCTCGTTGACCGATTGGAATTCCTCGTTGACGGACATGATCTCTTCATTCGAGGTTTTCAGTTCCTCGTTCGAGCTTTGCACTTCCTCAATCGTGCTCCGCAGTTCCTCACTCATTGACTTGAGTTCGATTTCAAGCTGCTGAGCCAATTGCGAATCATCTTCCTGAGCGGTTTGATTGCCAATCGAAGCAGTGGCCAATCCATCGATAGGCCCCGCATCATGGGCTTGCTTGGACTCGTAAAACAAAACCAGTAGCAAGCCAGAAACATCTTTTGTATCAACAAGCGGTCGAACCATAACCGTACACTTGAAGTATTGGTCACCGCGTTTGATTCGGATATCGTTCCCAACCATCGTCTTGCGTTCTCGGATCGCATTCCGGCAAATCGCCCGCAGCTTGGTACGCAAGCCAGGTCTCGCCATCGCCAAAATGTCCTTGGTCAGTTCGCCCCTGGGAAACTCCAGAAAATCGACCAAGGGACCAGTGACATAGAGAACTTCCAGCGATTCGTTGCAGAGTGCAGCCGCTGGTGCGTATTCGTTGAGAACCAGTTGCTCTGTGATCTCTCTCAAACCTCGCTGGCTCGCTGCGAAAGCCGAATTGGAAACACTTGGCTGGTCGGGTTCTGTCGATTTCCTAAAAGGGATGTTGATAACATCCCTTTTCACCGATTCGAGCCTTCGAAAGAGCCGCCATTTCTTGGAGATCGGCTCAAACAAATCGTTGGATCTACCGATGCTCTCCGATGGACCAAGGAATAGATAGCCACCGGCCGCCAATGCGAAGTGAAAAAGCGTGATCACATTTTTCTGCATCTTTAATTCGAGGTAAATCAATAAATTGCGGCACGAGATCAAATCAATCTTCGAAAAAGGAGCGTCGCCAATCAGATTTTGATTCGAAAAGACGACGATTTCTCGTACCCTCTTGTGGATCTGATAGTGATGCTCATCTAGCAACACGAAAAACTTCCCGAGTCTTTCAGGAGAAACATCCTCTGCGACGCTGGCTGGATAGATACCAGCACGCGCCACTTCAATTGCGTTAAGGTCGATATCACTCGCGAATATCTGAATCTTTATGGACAACTTTGCGATATCCATCGCTTCGATCAGCAACATTGCAATGGAGTAAGCTTCTTCGCCGCTGGCACAAGCAGCGACCCACACGCGAATCGGCAGGTTGCTTTTATGGCTTGCGATCAATGCCGGTAGAACCTCCTTTTCGAGTACTTGATAGGCGTCGGGGTCTCGAAAAAATGCAGTCACACTAATCAAAAGATCTTTGCATAGCGCCGTAGCTTCTTCCGGATGACCCCTGAGGAACTCAAGGTACTCGGAGAGATTGTCGATCTGCGCAATTCCCATGCGGCGTTGCAGCCTGCGAAGTACCATCGGCTTGCGATAAGAACTAAAATCGTACTTCGCTTGGGACTCCAACACAGCCAAAATTCGGTTGAGCAACTCGGATTCCTGCTCAACCACCCCTTTTTCATGACCATCTTGATGGAGATAGGGCTGCTTAAGGTAACTTAAGAGCGCTGCGGGCATCTGCTCTGGGGGTAGCACATAATCGATGACCCCAGTGCTAATCGCATGGATAGGCATCTGGTCGTATTTCGCCGTATCGGGCTTTTGTGCCATCACCATTCCGCCCGAGTGCTTGATTTCACGAACGCCAAGCGATCCATGGCTACCGGTTCCCGAGAGAACGATTCCAATCGCACGCTCCCCCTGATCCTGCGCAAGCGATCGAAGGAAGTAGTCCATGGAAGTTCTCCCACCACGGCCCTCAGGGGGCGGACTCAACTGAAGTAAACCTTGAGAAATCGATAAAAAGTGGTTTGGTGGAATGATATAGATGCAGTTCGGAAGAACGGCCATCCCTTGCTTGGCTTCGATGACAAGCATCGGAGTCAATTTGCCAAGCAAGTCGACCATCATACTTTCATGGGAAGGATCCAGGTGAGGGACCAGTACGAAAGCAAGTCCACTGTCGGCTGGCATTGCGGAAAAAAACTTTTTGAAAGCCTCCAACCCTCCAGCGGACGCGACAATTCCAACGATGGGGTGCGAACCCGACGAACTTTTCTTCATTCTTTAAGTCCGTTCATCGCTGATCTCTCTGTAGTAAGTCGCAAAAGGCGAACCTCCAAGTCGAAGGTAGGCCATGAACCTAAGTTAAGTTAAGCTCTTTTGGTTGAATCCGCCATGCCTCTTTAGGAAATCCTTCAATGGATCACCTCGGCCACTCTCCTTGCGTCAATTCCGAGTAAACAAAACGAAAAATTCATCCAAATGGCGTGTTTCGCCATGTGGGTCTGGGATTCCCTCGATGGTCCGATTCGCAAGCCCACCCTAAAGTGAAATCAACAGATAAGACCTAGGCTTCCCAAACGTCTCCGAATCCTCGCAACGCCTTTTGAACCCAAGAGTTTTCCCAAATGCTTCAAACCATTTTGATCGTCTTACTAATCCTCTTTCTCCTCGGTGGCGTCGGAACGCTCCCCAATTGGCCCCACAGCCGAAACTGGGGCTATGGTCCGAGTGGAGGATTGAGTCTCATTAGCATCATCATTTTGGTGCTGCTCGTTCTGTTATTCACGAAACGAATCTAGAAAGATCCTATGATACAATTTCACATGTTTAAAAAACCAATCGCCTTGGGCATACTCGGACTGACCTGCATCCTTGGGTGCGAACCGAAGTCACCTAAACCGAACTCCGGATCGGAAAAACCCGCGAACGTCACGATGGATGATGTGAAGCGAGACGCAACAAAATCTTTAACAACAACTGCTACCTATTCACAACAAGAAAAAGATAAATTGCTAGCCGCTATGCAAACTCAATTGGAAGCGATGGAGGCCAATATCGAGAAACTGCGTCTTAAAGGAGCCGAACTCGCCAGCGATGCCAAAACCAGTTGGGAATTGAAGATGGCCGCTCTTGAGCAGAAACGAGAAACGGCTAAGGAAAAAATCGCTGAGATCAGCAAGTCGACGTCCCAGGCATGGAGTGATGTCGAGAAAGGTGCAAAAACCGCTTGGGAGGACCTTTCAAAAGCGTTTCTCGAAGCCTCGAAGGAATTCGAAAATGCCCCCAATCAGTCACCTGAGGAAATCAAATAGGAGCCTATCCACCACCCCTTGTGGGTCGGTTGATGGTTATGGCTCCCTTACCGTCTGAGTCCTAAGCAGGACTACGGTGGCGAACCGTTCAAACAGAATCGTGAATCCACTAGGTATTCAAGAGCTGCTTTTTCGACGCGAAGGTGCATCGCGGTTCTCCTGGACCGTCGGTGCCGTGTCATCCCATTCCTTGGTCAACGCCTTGCCATCTGCATCGACACTCTGCAATTGCGCAATCCGACGACGAGCCCCCTCCAACTGCCGATGACAAACCTGAACGTATTCGACTGCCTTGGCATACTCCGAGAGCATTTGCTCCAAAGGTAACGAACCGCTCTCGAGCTTGCGGACAACCTGCTCCAAGGATGCCATGGCACCCTCGAAACTCAAGTTCGAGTCGTCTTGATCGGCACTCTTGGATTTAGCCATAGCGTGGTTCCCTCCGAGGGTCGTGAGTTTTAATAGGCCTCGAGTGTGTAGTATACCGCAGGAGGCAATGCGAACTTGGCCGGAAGCGGCAGATTCGTATCGGCAGGATCCGACGGTGACTTGATCTGCCATCGCCCCGATAGCGATACCGATCCAGTTGGTCCACGCACCATCGGGCCTGAATCCGCTGCCTGGACCTGCGGATCCTGCAAACCTGACGAGGCATCAATCTCCAGAACCAAAACATTCGCATCATCGTTACCAAAGGTATGGGCAAAGTCGATCGTAAACGTCGTCGGCAAGTCTTGCCCCTTGGCAACCTCCATCGGATGGCCGTTTAGCCACCCTTTTCGGATCCGAGGATGACTCAGGACGATCGGTCCGGAAAACGACTCGGGGGGTATCCGGAGCGAACACCGAACCAAGGGCCTTTTCGCGCCTTGCGAAAACGGGTGCTCGAGGACCCCCTTCCATGGCGTCAAGGACCAAGGAACAGCCGAGTCCTTAGACCTCGGGACCTCGGAAGGCAGCAAATCCTTTTTCACCCGTAGATCCCCTGAAAATGAAACAGGCTTGCCCCCGTGGATCTGATCGCTGCGGATCGTCGGACAGACGTACTGCTCCACATAAGCGATCATCAGATCGTTTCCGGAATAGTGATCGACGTAGGGCCACTGCTTGGGGTTGTACATGCAATCGGTCAAGTCTCGCACCAGCACGACCTTCATTCCGTTGCTCGCAAGCTGCCTAAGCCCAAAGGGCCTTCCAAGGACGCACATGTTGGTATGCACGCCGATCATGATGACCTTTTCGATCTTCCTGCTCTTTAAGATCGCCCAAACCTCATCTCCTTTGTCGCTGATGTAGTCTTTGCTCGCATCGATGAGGATCGCAGGGTTTTGAGATTTCCACGGCAGATCCGCATTTCGCCCGAGCGCCTTGAGTTTGTCGGCCCATAAGCGATGCTCTTGAGGATCATCGTCTTGGCCTCCGTCACTCTGATCCAGTGGGTATTCCCCCAAAGCCTCGTTGAGCGTTTTGCAATTCCACGACGCGATGTTCCTAGGAAGATCGACTTTCGGAGCACCGATCGCTCGCAACCTTGCAGGATGTTCAGCATAGTGGGGCATGCAATCGCTCGGTGCGTGGATGATGACCGAACCCGATTGCCTCGCCGTTTGGAGCAGCTTCTCCATGCTCGGCAACATCTCCTCGAGCCGCCGCACAGCATTGACCGAGTGATGGTAGTCCCAAACGTCACAAACGATCACCGCAGTTTTAGCCGCATCCCAACCCGTCATCTCCTCGGTGCGTTCGAGGCGATCTCCTCGCTGGACAATCGAACGCTCGGTAAGCCGATACTCTGTTGTTGATTGTCCTAGCGCCTTTGGCTCACTGAGCTCCCCGGGCGCACTTGCCGCACCGAGCACACTGAGCAGCGAAACCGCCACCGCGAGGACCCAACGGCCGATCGTGTCGGCTGGATTGAGAATCGCCAGTTTGTTTTCGATCGCAAATCGATTCATCATCTTGGCTCAGTTGATGGGACTAAAAAAACTACTTGGCCCGATTTCGAGAGTAGGTCACGAAACAGCAAGACCCTTATTATAAGCGTTCATGGACCGATTAGGACTCACGCACGATCTGAAATCGGGCCTACCCGAGGGACTCGGAGCCACGCAATACTCGATAACGCTCCAAAAAACGCCAGAACGACGGCCAATCCCGCTTCGCGATTCTTCGTCCCATAATGAAGCAGGTCGAACATCCGCATCGCGACGGTCGTAACCCCAGGGGGCTGCACCAACAAATAGCTCGCCAGATCCCCAAAAGCGATCGAAAATCCGATCCAAAACGCAACGATCCAACCTCGCTGAACAAACCGCATCCAGGCATAAAACCGCATGCGATAAGGTAGCCCGGATTCCAAGGCGAGCAACTCTCCATAGCGATGCAAATACTGCTGCTGCGCAACCCAAATCAACCCAAAAACCACCGGCAAGACCCGGAACTGCAACGCCAGGATCGGGCCTAGCAACGTCTGATCCGAAAGAAAACTCCACGCGTCTGGCAACCATCGATTCAAAAACTGTCCAATGAACAAATTGATCAAAGGACCAGGCGTCGCGAGCATACAACCGAGGACACCAAAAAGCCATGCAGATCGATATCGATTGCCACTCCAAGGAATCATCAATGCCGAAAGAAACAGGCTCAGCCCCACGGTCCACAAACTCAACTGCAAACTCCATCCAAACTCCGTCCGAAAATCCGCTACATGCCCAAACGAGGCGCCAACTTCGCTCAAACTCCAACTTCGAACACCTCGACCCTCGACGAGAACCGAACTCCATCCCATGCGGGAAATCAGATTCATCCAAGGTACCATGCAGCAAACGGTCAACACTCCCCAAACCGATAGCGTCAGCCCTGCATGCCAAGGTCGAGCTATTGCGGCATCGAATCGGTCCGATCCCGCTGAGCCCGAGGGCGATCGGCCCGCTTTCGCTACATCCTGCCCCATCGAGAAAAACACACTCAGCGCCAGCGCAAGCCCGCAAAGAATCGAGATCGCCCATGCGATCAAGATCGGAACACTGCGCAACTTCCCGAATTGAACCTGCTGGTACACGCTCTCGCACAACGTAGGCGTTTGGAACAGATTGGTCACGACCATGTCGTATTGAACGCAAGCAAAAGCCCACAAAAAAGCCCCTAGGAGCCAAGGTACTAGCTTAGGGAGTATCTGCCGTCGCAAGGCAAAACATGGTCCAAACTCAACCAACGCTTGATCGACCCGCGCATCGTGGATCCGCCGGAACCCGAGCGAAATGATCCAAAAGCAATACGGCAATGCCGCACAAGCATGAATCCAAACGACGCTCGCCACACCCATCCACGGCGACTTGGCCGCATCGACTTGGCTGAGCCTGAGCCAACCGTTGGAACCGAACCCCGCACTCCACGCAGTGGCTTGAACATACACCGGAACAAGTAGAAAACTGGATATAAGCCCAACGGCTAGGCGCCAACCTGCAATTCGAAACCAGAATGCCCCTAGGCTCACAAGGAGTGCGAGCACGGTTGCAAGCGTCCCTACCGAAAACCCGATCAGGAATGTCAGCAGCGTCGCTTGGCCAACCGATACATCCCATTGCACTCGAGTGTCTCCTTGAGACCGGGAACAAATCGCTTATTGAATCGGAGGAGGAGACATTTGAATCGCGTTCGGGTCGACTCCTGCATACTTGGGTATCGCAGGTTCCTTAAGCTCCTTGAGCAACCGATGGATGATTTTATCGGTCGTCATTCCCTCGGCTTGGGCTTGGAAGTTCGTGCTCAGTCGGTGACGAAGAACGGGTACGGCGATCCGCTTGATATCTTCGATCGCAATGTTAAATCGACCGTCCATGGCGGCCATCGCTTTGCCGGCTTGGATGAGAAATTGACCCGCCCGAGGTCCTGCTCCAAAGTCCAGCAGTTCCTTGACAACCTCCGGAGCATCGGACTCACCGGGCCGAGTGGCGCGGACCAAAGCAACGACGTACTTGATCACAAACGGGCTCACGGCTACGGAATTGATCAGTTTTTGAATGTTCAGAATCGCCCTGGCCGAAAGCACCTTGGCAATCTCAGGTTTCTCACCCCGGGTGGTCGTCGTGAGAATCCGTTCCTCTTCGTCGGCCGTGGGATAGCCGACTTTGATGTTGAACATAAAACGGTCTAGCTGGGCTTCAGGGAGTGGATAAGTCCCTTCCTGCTCGATGGGGTTTTGTGTCGCGATGGTAAAGAATGGGTCCGGCAGAGAGTAGGTCTGTCGTCCGATGCTGATCTCGCGCTCCTGCATCGCTTGCAAGAGCGCCGCTTGGGTCTTGGGAGGCGTGCGGTTGATTTCGTCTGCAAGCAGGATGTTGGTGAAGATCGGGCCCTCGACGAATCGGAACTCCCGTCGCCCCTGGGCGTCTTCCTCAAGAACATTCGTTCCTGTAATGTCCGAGGGCATCAGGTCGGGTGTGAACTGAATCCGCTTGAAGTTCACATCTAAAATTTTCGCAAGCGACGAAACCATCAGGGTTTTCGCCAAACCCGGAACCCCCTCAAGCAAGCAATGCCCACGGGTGAAGACGGCGGCAAAAAGCTGCTCGACGACCTCCTCCTGTCCGACGATCGCTTTTCCCAACTCGATTTTCATCTGCTCATGGTGTTCCCGAAATTCGCGGAGCAAATCACCGATGCTACGAGGGGTTTTGCCACTGGGACCGCTGGCGTTGCTCACAATAGTTTCCGTACGAAAATGCTTAGGTAGATAGATCCGAAACGAGTCGCTATCATACC
>Ga0315905_10002731_pt1 | contig 18454 bp, 26 predicted proteins | sample LakEriMetagenome_5_FD_203522 | JGI IMG/M metagenome (GOLD analysis project Ga0315905, IMG submission 203522) | Freshwater fungal communities from buoy surface, Lake Erie, Ohio, United States - Buoy 4 MA121 | ecosystem: Environmental > Aquatic > Freshwater > Lake | place: USA: Lake Erie, Ohio... | reverse complement strand
TGCTGCTTGACTTGAAAGACGCTGCTTACCGCCAGCTAGGTGAGATTGCAGAAGAAACTGCAAAGCGCATGGAAAAGAAAATGCATCAGCAGATGATCGAAGGTCAGTGGACTACGGCGTTTGCTCAGTTTGTAGATGATCTAGTTACATTCCCAGCTGCAATTCTAAAAGGTCCAGTTGTTCGTAATCGTCCAGAACTCAAATGGGTTAAGCTGCCTGGCGGTGGGTACGATCTACAAGTTCAGAAAACTTTAGCATTAGAGTGGGAACGAGTAAGCCCATTTAATATTTACCCCGCTCCTGATTGCTCAACCATTAACGACGGGTATCTAATTGAAAGACACAAGTTATCAAGGGCTGATCTTCACGAGCTTATTGGAGTTGATGGCTATAGCGATGGAGCCATACGTCAAGTACTTGAAGCTTATGGAAAGGGCGGCCTACGCGAATGGATCTATGTGGACCTTACTCGCGCAACAGCTGAAGGTAAATCTACAACTGCTGCAGGTCAAAACCCATCAGAATTAATTGATGCACTCCAGTTTTGGGGCTCTGTACAAGGTCGTTTGTTAATTGACTGGGGTATGTCCCCAGAAGAAGTTCCAGACCCAATGGCTGAGTATCCAATCGAAGCATGGCTTATCGGCACATGGATCATCAAAGCAGTTATTAATCCAGACCCATTAGGTCGTAAACCTTATTACAAAACCTCTTACGAAGAAGTTCCAGGAGCGTTCTGGGGTAATGGAGTAGCTGATCTTTGCCGTGATACGCAAGATATTTGTAATGCTGCGGCTCGTAGCATAGTAAACAACATGTCTTTGGCTTCGGGCCCACAGGTTGTGTACAACATCGACAGATTGCCTGAAGGTGAAAACATCACTCAGTTATACCCCTGGAAGATCTGGCAAGTTACATCTGACCCATTAGGTGCAAATCAAACTCCTGTATCTTTCTATCAACCAAGCTCGCAAGCCAATGAATTGATGGCGGTATACGAAAAATTTGCTACTCTTGCCGATGAATACACAGGCATTCCACGATATATGACCGGCGGTGCACCCGCAGGCGGAGCAGGTAGAACTGCTTCTGGTATGTCGATGCTTATGACAAATGCAGGAAAATCTATCAAACAAGTCATCGCAAACATCGATGAACACGTTATTAAGCCATGTATTGACCGTTTGTATTACTACAACATGCGGTATTCTGACGATCCAGACCTCAAAGGTGACGTAGATATTGTGGCTCGTGGTGCTTCCTCGATCCTTGAAAAAGAAGCTGCACAGCAACGTCGTAACGAATTCTTAGGTATTGCGCTCAATAGTCCTGCGGCTCAGCAAGTTGTCGGTATAGAAGGTATTGCCGAATTGTTACGTCAGACTGCTATGACTCTTGATATGAATGTTGATAAAATTGTGCCATCGGCCGAGATGATGAAAGCCAAAGCAATTGAGGCACAGGCAATTCAGCAAGCACAAATGCAACAAGAAATGGCAGTTCAGTTTGAGCGAGACAGCAACGGAGCAGTAACCGGGGCTCGTATGAACGGCGGAACACCACCCAATCTTAATCCAGGTGCACAATTAATGGACGGTGCTCCAGTAGTAAACCGTTTCGCCCAATAAAGGAGATTTAGAATGATTGAAGCAGGAATGGTTAATAGAGCAAAGCTAGATTTTTTACAGGGTGTGCATCAACCTGGGGATGATTATCGAATTGCTTTATACACAGAACGTGCTGATTTGGGCCCAGAATTAACTAAATATACTAGTGCTGAAGAAGTACGTGGGCAAGGTTATCAAACCACTGGCGCAAAGCTAAAAGGGTACAAATCTGGAATTGTTGACCAAGCAGCGTATATTACTTTTAACACAGTTGATTGGCCTAATAGCTCTATTGCCGCTCAAGGAGCATTAATTTATAATGCGTCTAAAGGTAATGCAGCAATCGTAGTTATTGATTTTGATACAGTCCAAAAATCATCTATCGGCTTATTTCGTGTTGAATTTCCAGAGCCATCTGAGTACGGTGCAGTTATTTGGATTGGGTAATTAGATGGCTTTTATTGTAGCGGATCGGGTTTTAGAAACCACTAGTACCACTGGTACTGGCTCTTTAACTTTAGTAGGCGCAGTATCTGGATACCAATCTTTTGCGGCTATAGGGGATGCAAATACTACTTATTACACAATTGTTTCCGGCACTGACTGGGAAACAGGTATTGGTACTTATACTTCTTCTGGCACTATTTTAAGTAGGGATACAGTTTTAGACTCATCAGCCGGAGGTACAACTAAAATTGTAGTAACTCCTAACGCAACAGTATTTTGTAATTACCCAGCAGGTAAAGCAGTATATAAAGATGCAAGCAATATTGTTACCGTTCCAACTTTAGCAATAGACACTAGCGGAACAGATGCACAAATAGCCCCAAACACAGGCATTACTGGCTGGAATTACTCAGGTTTAAGCAAATCTATCGGTGGTGAAGAAACCCTTCCAAACGGGTTATATATTAGCCCTGACGGTTTAAATATGTTTGTCAATGGTTCTACAGGCGATGATGTAAACCAATATACGCTATCAACAGCTTTTGATGTATCAACTGCAACTTTTGTCAGATTGTTTCCTACTGGGGCACAAGATTCTGCCCCACAAGATATATTCTTTAAACCTGATGGATTGTCCATGTTTATCCTGGGACTGTCCAACGGTAGGGTTTTTCAATACACACTAACTTCTGCTTTTAATATTTCTACTGCATTCTATACAGGTGCATCGTTTGGCGTAACCTCACAAGAACCAGCGCCAACTGGTTTATGGTTTAAGCCTGACGGCACAGTCATGTATGTTGTTGGTCAAGCTTCAGATACAGTATTTCAATACACTTTAAGTACGGCTTGGAATGTGGCTACTGCTTCTTACACAGGCATTGCTTTTAACGTTGCATCCCAAGAATCAACGCCAAATCAAGTAAACCTAAGTGATGACGGTTTAACCATGTGGATTGTTGGCGGAAATGGTGACGATATTAACCAATATGCTCTTGGAGCTGCGTTTAATGTTGCTACCGCAGTATTTCAAAATTCGTTTTATGTTGGATTTCAAGAGACCAATCCAACTGGTATGTTTATTGATTCTACTGCCGCCAACCGTGTGTACATAGTTGGCACAACAAACGACACAGTATTTCAATACAACACCGTAACAAACTCTATAAGTGCAGTAACCAATGTATTTAATACCACTAGCAACGCTAGGGTACAAGGTAACTTAGCAGTACAGTCTAATGCTTATGTAGATGGTGGTTTAAGTGTTCAAGGAAATATTACTACTATCGGTTCAACATCATTATTAACAACTACTGTTGGTGGTACATTTAGTACAGCTCAAGTAGTTAGTTTTACTGCTAATGCGAGCAACATTAATGTAGGCTCTTCACTAACAACAGGAACATGGATTGCTGGTGGCACAAGTGGAACTGGAACAATAACTCTAGGTCAATCCACAGTAAGCCAAACCACTAATATTCAAGCTGGAGCAACTGCATCAGGTTCTACCAAAACATTAAACATTGGTACGGCTGGTGTATCAGGTTCTACTACTGCTATTAACATTGGTTCTGCGGTGTCAGGAGCAACTAGCACAACAACCTTAAATGGCTTAGTAATTAACAGCATTAGTGCGGCAGTAAGTGCGGCTGGCACTACACAAGGAACGGCTACTGGATTAGTTTCCAATATCAATAATGTTACTGTTGTAGCTACAGGCGCAGCAGGAGTAAGACTACCAACTGCGGTAGCTGGTATGCGTATCCTAGTTAGAAACTCAGATAGTGCGGATATTTTAAGTATTTACCCAGCAACAGGCGGTACGATTAATGCTTTGGCTGTTAATGCTGCATTTACCTTAGCTCCTGGCTCAACTATTGAGTTAATGGCTACTACCGCTACACAATGGTACACATTCTAGACGCATAATGTTTTCATTTTTTCCGTATTCAGGGCAACCTTATAGTTCTCTTCAGGATACCGAAGAACCTGTTTATTTTTGGAATACTTCGCAAGGTAAAGCTCCGAGCAACCAATTTATTGCACTGCGTCAAACAACTATTTATGCAAAAAAGGCAGGGTTTAGCCTTAAAACAGCTAAAGTTGTAATAAAAACAACGGCTTTTGTCCATGTCCATAACAACCTTTTAGTTAAAACAGCCCAAGTTAAAGCGGGTTCAGTTAAGGTTAAGTCCTACACGGGTTCTACTCTTGCACTTCCAAGGCATAGATTAACTGGAAATACTGAACGAGTTATTGTCTATAAGTGCAATACTATTTGCATAAATGTAGCGCCCAAAGCAGAGCTTGTTTATTCTATCCCGGATGTAGTAACTTCTAGTCCAACCGTAGTTATGGCAAAAATGCATTCAGCTAAAATGTCTTCTTACAAAGCAAATATAACTACTGTACAAAACCCAACGGATGATGAACTACGTGCAATAATGATATTAATGAGGCAGCAAAAAGCAAAACAATCTGCTAGTTTTCGAAAAATGATGTAAAGTGTTGACAAAGCTGTAAAATAGTTGTAAATAGTAACTAAATCAGACAGTTGTCTGATGATAAAAAGGAGTTTTTATGAAAGCTATTTCCCCAATGGAAAAGCGCGGTCCTGAGTATGCTCAAGAGTCTGCAAAGACCGATGGCATGAGCAAAGGTGGTGCTGTTGGTGCCGGTGGCCCTGATGGTGACAACGATGCTTTAGGTAAGCGCGGCGGTAAAGAGTACGCTCAAGAATCCGCAAAAACTGAAGGTCTCTGTAAGTAAGTAATGCAAAGACTAGATGAGCGTGTGGCTCGTTGTTTTCAACGGTTACAGGCAGAAGAATTTGGTCCACTAGTTGAATGGCTGAGGGACAGCCGAAATGGAACCCTCGAACAACTTGTAGGGACTATACAACAAGAACATATTTACCGGCTCCAAGGTGAAGCCGCAATATTGGCGGACTTACTCGCCCATATTAAAAACTCGAATGAGTTAGTCACCAAACTAAGCGCTAATCGTAAAGGTTAGTATTTAAACCGTAGTAGCAGACCGTTATTCGAGCCTGCGCAGACCGTCAAGAACGGAGCGTACGTAAGAGTCGGAGCTAAAGGAGATAGAAATGGCATTGCCAAAGGCAGTCCAGCAACAGCTGGAAGAAGCAGACCGTATTGTGGCCGATATTAATGGCGAAAAGACCGGGGAGGACTCCTCGGAGACTAACCCAGTAAATCAACAAGTAGATCAGGATATTCAAGATGATCCGCCACTGAATGATTTGCCGCCTGACAATACTGTTTCACAAGAGACTAAACAACCTGAAGTTCCTGAAGAGAAATGGGCTCACAAGTACCATACTTTAAAAGGAATGTATGACGCTGAAGTACCACGTCTACACAGTCAAGTGCGTGAGATGCAAACGCAAATTCAGCAGTTAATTGCTGATAAGGCTGCAGTAGAGGCTACTAAAGTTGAACAAAAACAGGTAGTTGAGTCTTTAATCACTGAACAAGACAAAGAAGCATTTGGCCCTGATTTGATTGATCTTATCGAGCGTGCTACCGAATCCAAAGTGGGAACACTGCGGGAGCGTGAAGCGCAACTGGTACAAGAGATCAAAGAGCTAAAAGGACAACTTGGTAGTGTATCCGAACGTCAAGTAGTGTCTGATAAAGACAGATTCTTGGCGGGTCTAGGACAGCAGGTTTCAGATTGGGAATCTTTGAACGTTGATCAAGGTTTCTTAGCATGGCTCCAGCAAGTAGATCCAGTTTACGGAGTACCTCGCCAAGCTGCGTTATCGAATGCTTATGAGGTTTTAGATGTTACCCGCGTGGCTAATATCTTTAAGGCTTATAAGCAGACCCTACCGCAAACTCCTGCTCCAAGTAAGGCAAAGCAAGAGCTTCAGCGTCAAGTTGCGCCGACCCGTACTCGTTCTACGACGACGCCTTCCGACAATGTAAATGACAAAATATTCACTAATCAGGATATTGAGCAGTTTTACAATGATTGGAGACGAGGCTTCTACGATGAACAGGAAGCGGCAGATATGGAAAAACAAATTCACACTGCAATCGCCGAGGGGCGAATTCGATAAGAACTAAACCCTGGGGTGAAAGCAGAATTTAAATAGACACTCGAAAGGAAATTTAAATGTCTACAGTAACCCCAGCAGCAGCCTACCCCATTAATGCGGGTGGTTTTAATGCACCAAACGGCCAAACTGCTTACAGCGGTACAGCCTACTCTGGTACTTTCATCCCTACCCTCTGGTCGGGCAAATTGGCACAGAAATTCTATGCCGCAACCGTTTTTGGTGAAATCGCTAACACCGACTGGCAAGGCGACATCACTGGTATGGGCGATTCCGTAATTATCAACACCATCCCAACAATCACCATCAACAACTACAGCATTGGTCAGAATCTTGCTTATGAGATTCCTGCTCCAAGCACAATTACCTTGACAATCAGCAAAGGTAAGTATTTTGGTGTAAACGTTAACAACGTTCTCGAATTACAAGCTAAGCCAAAGTTGATGGACGTATTCACCAACGACGCTGCTATGCAGATGAAGATTGCTGTTGATACCGATGTATTGCTTGGTACTTTTAACCAAGGTGCTGCAACTAACCAAGGTGCAACCGCTGGTAAGATCTCTGCTTCTTTCAACTTAGGTACTGATCTTGCTCCTGTAACTTTAACTGCTGCTAACATCCTCCAAAGCATCACTGCTTTGTCAAGCGTTTTGGATGAGGCAAACGTTCCTGAGACAGACCGTTGGCTCGTTATTAGCCCAACAGAGCGTCAAATCCTGATGCAATCTAACCTTGCTCAAGCTCAGTTCATGGGTGACCCATCTTCAATCCTCCGTAATGGTAAGATTGGTATGATTGATCGCTTCACTGTATATGTTTCCAACTTGCTCCCACGTGCAGCTGCTGGTCAAAGCTATACCGGAAGTGCTGTAGCTAGTGCTCTTAAGCGTCATGCAATCATGGCTGGTCACAAATCTGCCATTACCTTTGCATCACAAATTGCTAAGGTTGAGAGCTTACAGAACCCCAACGACTTCGGCACTTTGATCCGTGGCTTAAACGTCTACGGTTACAAAGTTGTTCAAGCCGATGGTTTGGCACTCTTGCAAGCAGCAGGTTAATAGCTGATGATAGGTGGGTGGGGACACCCCCCACCCCTATTCTAATCTAGGAGATTTGTATGACGATTCAAAATAAGCTTATTTCTTTAGGCATGTGGGGAGAAATGGCTGAGCAAGTTTGTTTGGGTGATATTACTTCCGGTTTAACTGCCGCTGGTTCCACTCAAGCAGATGCTTTAGCTATTTCCGCCGATGCTAATATTTTTGGTACTGTAGCATCCGGTACTGGCGCTATTTTGGCCATTCCTGCCGCTGCTCGTGTTATTGTCCGTAACGGCGGCGCAAACGCTTTATTGGTTTATGCTCCTGTTGGCGGAACAATGAATGGTACTTCAAACGGTAGTTTATCTATCGCTACAACCAAAAATGCAATGTTTGTATCAGCTGATGGCGTTAACTGGTATTCGATTCTTTCAGCGTAATAAATAGAGGGGGTAATACCCCTCTTCCATATATAATAGGACTATGGGAACAATTACCGCTCAATCTATAATTAATAAAGCAGCGATTCAGTTAACTGACATCGGTAATACCCGTTGGACTCGTGCTGAGTTGCTAGACTGGCTTAATCAAGGACAAAAGCAAATTGTTGTTATGTCCCCTAGCGCAACTAATAAGGTTAGCGTAGTCCAGCTAGTTGCAGGTACTAGACAGAATATTCCATCAGACGGATGGACTTTATTAGAACTTATTCGATACATGGGCACAAATGGCTCTACGCCAGGGCGTGCAATTCGAGTAACGTCTAGAGAGCTTATTGACTCTTTTAACCCCAATTGGCATGCAGCCGCAAAATCTGCAGTGCCTAAGCACTATATATTTGACCAGCAAGACCAAACTGTTTTTTACGTATACCCACCTAATAATGGGCAGGGACACGTACAAATCAATTACGCACCAGTACCTCCGATGATTACTTCAGAAAGTACTGCGATTTCTATTAGTGATACTTTTGAGCCTGTGTTATTAGACTATATTCTTTATAGAGCTTGCAGCAAAGACGCAGAGTATGCGCCAGGACTACAACTTGCATCTGGTTATTTACAAACGTTTATGGCTGCTATGCAAATTAAACAGGCTTCCGAGCTGGCTAATAACCCAAATCAAAACTTTACTCCAAAAGACCCCAATAAACCAGGATCTGAGTCATGACCCAGGCATACGGTTTTTCCGTTTCTTACGATCAGTTTTTGCCTCGAGTACTGCAGTATGTACCTGATGCATCTGAATTTATTGCCATTGACGCAATTAAACAGGCTTGTATCGAGTTTTGTGAAAGAACTTACTATTGGCAATACACCGTTCCAGCTATTAACATAGTAAACGGGCAAGCAAATTACATAATTAATACTCCAGCAGATACTAAGCTGGTAGGCCCTATTCAGGCTTATTTTAATACGTTACTGCTTATCCCAAAAAGCCCTGATGAATTAGCAGATATATACCGCATGGGGGCATGGGATCAGTTACAGGGATCACCCCAATACATCACAAGAACTATTAAACCAGAAGTTCTTTTAGTACCTATTCCGTATATTACCCAGCCAGGGGCGTTGTACTTGAGAACCGCTTTAGCCCCAACTCAGGACTCTACGGAGATTGATTCCGAAATTTATGAACAATGGGCAGATGCTATTGCGTGGGGGGCTAGAGCCCGTTTATTGGCTCAACCACGACAGGATTACACCGATAAAGCAGGAGCTATTGAAGCTGCTAAGATGTTTAATTATCATATTAACAGAGCTAGAATCCAGATGAATAAGGGGCTTACACGAGCTTCTACAAGAACCGAATTCCAGAGGTGGGCATGAGCACTATACGCATAGTACAAAACGACAATTTACCAGAGGTAACACTAACTCTTACCGACCGGCAAACTGGGGACCCAATTGACCTTTCAGCGGCTACAACTACAGTAGTTGTTAAATTTCGTGCCCTTGGTGGTACTACAGTTTTATCTACCTTAACTTGCTCTAAAGTGGACGCAGTTAATGGAGTTGTTCGGTTTGGTTTTCCAGGAACTACGCTAGATGTACCAGCAGGACAGTACCAAGGTGAAATTGAGATTAGCTTTAATGGTCAAATTTTGACTCCTTTTGATTTACTTAACTTTACTCTACGTGCTGATTTCTAATGGCTTTTACGTGCCTTAATCCCGATCAAGCAGTTAAAGTTGAGGCTTCCTATCTACAGCCTACTTTTACTGTTAGCTACATAGAGATAAATATCTGTGCAGCTGTAACTTTTCCTGGGGTTTTAGGGGTAGAAGTTATAACTCCTACTGACTTAGTAAACTTAACTTTTTCTAAGCCAATCAATGACTTACAGTATATATTAGATCAAGATACTTTAGGTATAGACAAAGGTATAAGAGATGGTTTATCTCTTACTGATTTTGTCGCTACTCTTTTGGTATTCCAAAGGACTTTTTCTGAAATAGCAAGTTTATCTGATGCGTCTATTAGAAATTTAACTAAACCGCTGTCTGACACCATTAGTGTACCTGATTTAGCTACCCTTTCTTTTGTTAAAACCCCTTCTACAGATCAGGTTACTTCGGCAGATACCTCTTACAAAGACTTTGAAAAGCTTGTAAAAGGCTTGGCTCAGAATTACTGCGATCCTTCTTATTTTTTAGAAGATTATGTCCAAGATATTGTTACCGGCGACTGGGTATATGCTAGCGATAGCGTAACAAAATTAGTCACTTATGGTAGACAAATTAATGATAATATGCCATTATCTAGCAGCGGGCTTTTGTCTATGCAGAACTATTCCGATCTAACTTATTTTTTAGAAGACTATGTGGGCACATCCCGCACATTTACGTAAGGAGCTGTAATGAACGCAACTGAAAACTTAAAAGCTTCCGGCTCTTTACGAGTCGTTGTTACCGGCGCCGATGGCAAGGTAAAAGAAGAACATCAATTTAAAAACCTAGTTGTTACCGTCGGTAAGAACTTTGTAGCATCACGTATGGTTGGTACTGCTTCTGCAGTTATGAGCCATATGGCCGTTGGGTCTAATAATAATGCAGCTGCAGCTGGTGATACTGCTCTTGGAGCTGAATTAGGGCGTGTAGCATTATCTACTTCAGTAGCAACTACTAACGTAGTAACTTATACTGCGACTTTCCCAGCAGGCACAGGAACAGGCGCTATTGTTGAAGCAGGTATTTTTAATGCTTCATCTGCCGGAACTATGCTCTGCCGTACAGTATTTGCGGTTGTTAATAAAGGTGTAGACGATGCCTTGAGCATTACCTGGACTATAACAATTTCCTAATTTTAAGGAGTAACCGGGAATGAGCATAATTGTAACCCGCGCTGGTAAGGGATCGCCGTTAACTAATAACGAGGTTGATAGTAACTTTGTAAACCTCAACGACACTAAGTTAGAAAGTCTTACATCTGTTAACGGTTCTCTTCTTATTACAGGTACAGGATCGACTCGTAATTTAAGTGTTATAGGAGGAGGCGGCTCCGCTGTTTCTTATTACCTAAATGGTGGCACAAACCAAGGCTCATTTAGCGGGAACACTTACTATGAAATGAGCAGAACAGCAGTTTTAGGTCCAGATGCTAATTTTAGTACTGGTACTGACGGTTATATTGCTCAGTTTATTACTGACGCTGCTGATCCATCTTTATTAGCAATTCCAGCAGGTAACTGGAACTTTGAGTTATGGTTTCAAGCATCTTCAACCGGTGGCACACCAAGTTTCTATGTAGAACTTTATAAATATGACGGCACTACATTTACTTTAGTTGCAAGCAGTTCCGCAAATCCTGAAAATATTGATGGGGGTACAGCTACTGACCTTTACTACACTGCTTTAGCTGTTCCAACAACCGTATTAACCACAACTGATCGCCTAGCTATTAGAGTTTATGTGGTCACCAGCGGTCGAACAATTACTTTACATACTCAAGCCGACAATCTGTGTGAAATTCAGACAACTTTTTCTACAGGTTTAACGGGGTTAAACGGCCTAACCGCTCAAGTTCAATCTTTTGCAACAGGCACATCGGGCTCAGATTTTAATATTTCAAGCGCTACAGCCACTCATACCTTTAATCTGCCTTCTGCTTCACCATCTGTTCGTGGTGCTTTAACTTCAACAGATTGGACAACTTTTAATAGTAAAGTTAGTAGTGTTAGTGGAACGGCTCCTGTAGCATCAAGTGGTGGCAAAACACCTGTAATTAGTCTTGATTCAGGATATGGTGATATTCAAAATCCATATGGTTCTAAGACTGCAAATTTTGTTTTGGCTGCACCTAACGGTTCAGCAGGTGTTCCAACATTTAGAGCAGTTGTAGCGGCAGACATTCCAACATTAAACCAAAACACAACCGGCACAGCTTCAAACGTAACCGGCACAGTAGCTATTGTTAATGGCGGTACTGGAGCTACTTCCGCACAAAGTGGTATGAATGCCTTGGCTGGTGCAGTTACTTCAGGTTCGTATTTACGTGGTGACGGTACTAACGTAGTTATGGCAACTATTCAAGCTGGTGATGTTCCGACACTAAATCAAAATACAACAGGTTCTGCAGCTACATTCACAAGCACGTCTCAAAACTCACAATTTAACTCCGTGGGTGTTGGCACAGCGGCATCAGGCACAGCTGGTGAGATTCGTGCAACTAACAACGTTACTGCGTATTATTCTGATGAGCGTTTAAAAACAAAAACAGGTAGCATTGAAAATGCCCTTGATAAAGTATGTCAAATTGAAACATTGCTTTACCATGCTAATGAAACGGCTGTAGCTCTTGGATATGATGCATCTGTACAAGAAGTTGGTGTAACTGCACAATCGGTTCAGAAAGTGCAGCCAGAAATTGTAGTACCAGCTCCAATTGACGACAAGTATTTAACTGTACGTTATGAGCGTTTAGTACCCTTATTAATCGAGGCTGTAAAAGAATTATCTGCTGAAGTTAAAGAACTTAAAGAAAAAGTAGGTAAATAATGCCAGCACTATTTAAGAACAACGCTACTGCGACTATTGCTGCGACTATTAATAATAGTACTACGACGATTGTTTTGTCAGCTGGATTAGGTAGTTTATTCCCGGCACCTTCCGGAAGTAGTTATTTTTATGGTACGTTATTTGACAGTGCTAATAATTATGAAATTGTAAAAGTAACAGCACGTTCTACAGATACTTTAACTGTTGTTCGTGCCCAAGATAATACAAACCCATTAGCATTTAACGCTGGGTCTGGCTTTGCCTTACGCCCGATTTCCGCTATATTTAATAACTTCCCACAACTAGATGCAAATAATACATTTACAGGTAACAACACATTTACTGGTACGTTAACAGGTAGTTTAACAGGTAATAGTGCCGGAACTCACACCGGCCCAGTAATAGGAAACGTAACTGGAAACGTAACTGGAAACGTAACTGGAAACGCAACTGGATCCGCCGGGTCTTTATCAACTACTAACTTTACTATTATTGAATCTGGTGGGGTATTGCAGTTTAAATATGGGGCTACTGTAATAGCTTCTATAAACTCCACTGGCAATTTAATAACTGCGGCAAATATCACCGCTTACGGCACTCCATAAGGATATATAGATATGGCACTACCATCGTCAGGCCCCATTTCGTTAAATAATGTAAACGTTGAACTTGGACTATCAGGCACAACAAGCATTAACATGAACCAAGCTAGTGTACGCACTTTATTTGGTGTACCTAGCGGTGCTATTCGTATGAGCGATGGTTATGGTAAGTCTAATGAATTTGCTTTTGCTATTTCTTCAAATCAAGTTAATGCAAATTTACGTTCATTAGCTACTAGTGCTGGCTGGGACCAATCTACTAAACTTATTGCCACAATTAATGGTGGAGTTTATGTATATTCAAACAGTACAGGAACTCCTGGTTTAACCATTAATGGTTCATTCCCCAACGGCGTAACGCTTGTTAACAATGGATATATTCTCGGAATGGGTGGTAACGGAAGTACCGGTTGCTCCGTTGGTTTTACTAGCGCCAGCCCCGGCGATTCAGGTGGTACAGCTTTATCTGTTTCATCAGCAACAACTATTAATAATGCTTCCGGTGTTATTGCTGGCGGAGGCGGAGGCGGAGGCGGAGGCGGAGCTCTTAATGAAGGTGGCGTTGGTAAAAGCGGGCCCTATATTCAGTATGGTTGGGCAGCCGGAGGCGGAGGCGGAGGACAAACAGGTCTTTCAAACACCGCTGGGGGAGGCCCTGGCGGCGGTACCTTTGGTCAAAGAAGTAGAGATCCACAAGCGGGTAGCGGTGGAGATGTAAACGGAGCGGGCGGCGGAGGTATTGGTGGAGCGGCGCCAAATGCTGGATATTACGCAGGACAAGGCGGTAGCGGCGGATCTTGGGGTTCAAGCGGTGCAAGAGGTCAGGATGGTAGAGCCTATTTTTACAACGGACCCCCAGGTAACGGTGGTAGTGGTGGAAGTGCAGTTACCGGTAATGGCAATATTACTTGGACTAATACTGGAACCCGTTATGGCGGTATTTCTTAAATTTAATAAAGAGGTAAATAATGATTAGCTATCAAATAACAAGTTTTAATTCAGATTTTGGGAATATTTCTGTTTTATTTAAAAAAGATAATGCAGTTATTGCCACATATAATGTAGACGTCCCACTTACTGATGATGGTTTATTTATTACTGGTGAAGTGTTAAATAGCTATTTACTTGGAATGTTCCCACAGCATATTATAGACAGAAAGAATAAACTTGAAGCGGGTATTCCAAATGCTTCAGTCATTGCAAGCTTAGTAGTTCCTATAGAAGAAACAGCTACAGCACAAGTGACTGAAATATCTGAGCAGCAACAAGCGTGGTTTGAAATTGAAAATGAAAAGCGTGTTGCTAAAGCATTAGTAAAATTTGGTTTATTAGCTACAGATCCAACTGAGATACCAGCAGCAACTTTGTAATGCGTTTGGAAATAACCCCTAATTTTATAACTCAAGAAGAATGTGCTTTACTAAATGCTTGGGCTTATGAAGGTGTTGTTAAAAAATGGTTAGATGTTGGTATATCTAGTGGTAAATTAATTAATAAAAGACTGACGTCAAGATTGTATGGGGACAGGTTTGAATACCCAAAAGAAGTAATTGAGTTGTCTACTAAAATTCGTAGTTTTGTTGGTATTAGTAACTACTCAATTATTGAAGGGCATGGAAATAGAGGCGTTGTAGTTAGTTTTAGCAAACCTGGTTCAGATGTTTACAAGCATAAAGATCCTAAAGAAGCAGGGCTTTCTGCATTGCGTTGCAACATTATTACCCAGGCTGCCGATGAGGGTGCTGAATTATTTGTTGATGAAAATAAAATAGATATAAAAGCAGGTGACTTACATTGTTATTTAGCGTCTGATTTTGAGCATTACGTTACAGAAGTTAAAGGTGATACACCCAGAATACTGTGGATGTTTGGTGCTTATGTACCCCAAGAAGACTGGGAAAATGGAGTAATAAAATATGGCTTATCCTGAAACTAGAATAACTTGCGCTACTAATTTATGGCTTAGACAAATGCGTTTTGTTAAAGCCGGAGATGCCAATGAAGGACATACTCACAATTATGACCATATGACTTTATTGGCTACAGGTAGTGTGGCAGTTCATGTTGACGGAAAAACAACTAATTTTGTTGCTCCCCAAATGATTTTTATTAAAGCAGGGAAAAGCCACTACATAGAGGCTTTAGAAGATAACACTGTTGCTTATTGTGTGCATGCTTTACGGGATAAAGACACTGAAGAAATACTAGACCCAAGCCAAATACCTGAAGGTATTGATGCTTTTAGAACTAATTTAGCCAGACCTTTGTAAGGATTAATATGATCGCACGCCTAATAGCCATTTTGTTTTTAAGCCGAGAAGTTGCTCATCGGGAGCACTTAAATACTAAGTCATACGCACAACATATGGCTTTAGGTTCTTTCTACGACACAATCGTTGATAATGCAGATTCTATTGCAGAAGCATATCAAGGTCGTCATGGACTAATTGGTAAAATCCCTATGCTCACCGAAACAGATACTGGCGATATTGCAGACATTCTTGAAAAGCATCTTGGAATGCTTGAAAAGATTAGATATACTGCCGTTGAGAAGACAGACACACCTATTCAGAATCTTATTGATACTGCGGTAGAAACTTATCTGTCAACCCTTTATAAACTACGCAACCTTAAATAGGCTACGGTATGTCCAACGAAAAACCACATCTTCCCCTAACTGATGAGCAACTTGAGCATATCGTAGAACGGGTAACCGAAAAAGTTATTCAAAACGTATATACATCAATTGGCGAGTCAGTAGTTAAAAAGTTCTTTTGGGTCGTTGGCTTAGGGGCTTTATCACTTGTAACTTACTTGGCTGGCGCAGGCCACATAAAAATTGGAAGCTAGAATGAGCTATGCCGGACGATTTGGGGTTGTCAGCGGGTGCTAAAGGCATCAGCGAAGGGATTAAGACTGGGCGAGAAGCTGGCCGAGAAATTGGTAAGAACATCGAGGATGTTCAAAGAGAAGCTGTAGATGTTGCAAAGCAGCAAGCAAACGCAAGGATTCGTGAGCGTAGAGAAGCAGAGTTTAAGAAGGAACGGGCGATATTTAAAGCCCTTGAAGAGTACAAGCATCAAAAGAAAATTTCGGATGAAGAGTACAAAGCAAAAACGGAGTTTATAAAGAAGTACGGCACTAAAGAATGGCAAAAGGTCTTGGACATCAAAACAAAGATTGAGCGCCTAGAAAAAGAGGATAAAAAGTATTTTGATGCAGAGTTGTCAAAAGTTAAATGGGTGCAGTTTTGGTGCTTTATGGCAGCTGCTTGGATTGCTTATTACATAGTATGGGGCACTAAACAATGATTTGGCAATTTCATTCAGATAAGACCCAGAACTGGGCTTACATGGACAATTTATTCACGCCTGAAGAGTGTGCTCAAATAATTGCTATCGGCAACTCTAAGTTGGAAAAGGCAACAATTGTTGGTGGCGAAGTTAATAAAGACATTCGTGAGAGTCAAATTTCATGGTTATCTCCAAATGACCTTGAATTTGCATTTCGTCGTGTAACCGATGGCGTTCTCAACCTCAACAGTCAGTTTTTTAATTTTGACTTATTTGGTTTAGCAGAGGGGTTTCAGTTCACTCGCTACGATGCTCCGACTGGTCATTATGGAATGCACATTGATAAGATGCTAAATGGCCCTGTTCGTAAACTATCTTTAACAATTCAACTATCTTCACCTGAAGATTACGAGGGCGGAGAGTTGGCTTTGCAGTTTGACAAAGAGGCTGACGTCATGCCAAAAGAATTGGGCAAAATGATTGTCTTCCCAAGTTATATATTACACAAAGTACGTCCTGTAACTAAAGGAACTCGGTACAGTCTTGTTGCTTGGGTTACTGGAAAACCATTTAAATAAAGGTCTAAAAAATAATGATTACCCTATTTACTACCCTTATATCGTTCCTGTCAGGCGGTTTACCCAGCCTATTGGGGTTTTTTCAAGACAAGTCCGACAAAAAGCATGAGCTGGCTATGGCTGCCATGCAAACGGAACGGGAACTAAAACTTATGGAAGCGGGTTATGCTGCTCAAGCCCGTGTAGAAGAAATACGCACCGAGCAAGTCCAAATGGAAACCCAAGCCCAAGAAAGGGCGTCTTTGTATGCTCACGACATCGAGATTGGCAAGGGTGCTTCCCAGTGGGTTACTAACTCTAGGGCTATGGTAAGACCAGCCATTACCTACGGCATGTTCATCATGTTTATGTTTGTAGAGCTGTTTGGGTTCTGGTTTGCGTTCCATCGGGAAGTGCCATTTGACGTGGCGTTAAACCTCTTATGGGATGATGAGACCCAGATTATTTGGGCATCAATTGTTTCCTTCTGGTTTGGAACACAGGCATTTAAAAAATAATGTGTATAAAAAACTTAAAAAATTATGCACGTTAGTTAAAAATGTATAGAGATGAACGATTTTATAAATCTATTCAATGCGTATCCTTTTGGCGTTTGCCTTGGGTTAGCTGCTTTTGTTAACTACACTTTTTTATTAATTGTCCATGCGTGTGAGTGATAAAGCCATTAAGATGATTAAGCACCACGAAGGCATTCGTCAGCGTCCATACCGCTGCCCAGCTAAATTGTGGACGATCGGTGTTGGGCATGTACTATACCCACGGCAGGGTGCTTTAAAGATAGACGAGCGAGATGCTTATGCACTGGAAGAACGAGATAATCGTACCTTTTCGATGGAGGAAGTAGATGGAATTCTTAGAGACGACCTTAATCGTTTTGAGCGGGGTGTTGAACGCTTCTGTCCCGTTAAGCTCACTCAAGGTCAATTCGATGCTCTTGTATCTTTTAGCTTTAATGTTGGTTTGGGAACACTACAGCGCAGCACCCTCCGTCAGAAGGTTATTCGGGGCGAAATGGGAGAAGCGGCAGAAGAGTTCTTGAAATATACGCTAGCTGGGGGTAAAGTACTGAAAGGCTTGGTAACTCGTAGAAACGACGAAAGAGCCTTGTTTTTAAGCTAAAATAGTTTTTTACATAAGGAGAAGTACATGGCTTACACATTTGACGAAGTACAACAGAAGTTAAACGCTGAAATCGTTGCTGGTAATCTGATTTGCGGCATATTAGATAAACGTGTTTTTGTTGGTAAAACAAACGAAGACGGCATGTTTGAAATTACCCCTGAGGGTAAAGAAATGCTTGATGCGTTAAACAAAGAAAAACCTGCTAAAAAGGCTAAAGAAAAAGCCGAAGAAGCAGACAAGTAATTTAAAAAGGTAGGGCTATGCCATTTATTAAGGTCGAAGACTTCTCAGGAATTGTTCCTAGGACAGGCCCTACCCAGCTTGAGGCTAATCAAGCCCAGCGAGCACTTAACGTAAAACTTCAATCTCGTGAACTCCGTTCATGGGCAGATCCTGTTTTAGAGTATGTTCCAACTACTCCTAACGTTCAGACTATTTACTATATTGATAGCCCTAACGGGGAACAATATTGGCTAGAATGGGCTACCGATGTAGATATGGTGCCCGGCCCAGTTGCTGACATCAATGAGTTTCGCTATTACTATACAGGCGACGGAGCTCCAAAAAAGACTAACTATGCATTAGCAACGACTACTGGGACTGGTACAAGGCCTTTCCCTGATGCATGGTTATATATGGGTGTTCCTGCTCCTGCAGCAGCTGCAACATTAGCAGCATCTAG
>Ga0315905_10002730_pt1 | contig 18456 bp, 13 predicted proteins | sample LakEriMetagenome_5_FD_203522 | JGI IMG/M metagenome (GOLD analysis project Ga0315905, IMG submission 203522) | Freshwater fungal communities from buoy surface, Lake Erie, Ohio, United States - Buoy 4 MA121 | ecosystem: Environmental > Aquatic > Freshwater > Lake | place: USA: Lake Erie, Ohio... | reverse complement strand
AAGTACGGCGTTGGTGCTAGCTGCCACCGGTCCGGTAGGTCAACGGGTAGCTAAAATCCTAGCGAACGAGAAATGCACGGTGTATCTCTCGTCACGATCGCTCGAACGCTCCGAGGAATGCGTCGCTCAACTTGTGGCCCAAGGTGTTCCGCAGAATCGACTCATCGCGATCTCCAGCGCCGACCAAATCTGGACCGATAAAGCCATTCGCGAATCGCACATGGTCTTTGCTTGCGGTGCGGCCGGGGTGCGACTGATGACCGCCGAGCAGCTTGAACAAGCCGGTCAACTCAAGGTAGCGATCGATTTGAATGCAGTCCCCCCGTTGGGAATCGATGGGATCGGATTGACCGATAAGGGAACTTCGCGGGACGGACGAATCGAATACGGAGCTCTAGGCGTCGGTGGTCTCAAGATGAAGATCCATAAAGCATCGGTCGCCAGCCTGTTCGAATCCAACGGCAAGACGATCGATTGTCAAGAAATGATGTCCATCGGCCGCGATATTCTGGCCTTGGAAAAACCACTTAGCTGAATCTGAGTCTGGATCTCTCAGCCTGAGTCTTGACCCGCGTGCGTAAGTAGAACATCGCAAGCATTTTTTGATGGAGCGTTTTTTCAATGATCCTCTCGAGGCTGGCTTTTTCCATCCAAGGATGGAATACCCTTCATGGAATTTTGGTAGGATTCCGAATCATGATCGCCCTAGTCGGGTTCGAGGGCATCGTCTCGGGGAGCGAACCTAAGCCGACGAACTTTGTCGTCATCCTGAGCGACGACATGGGAATCTCGGATCTTGGGTGCTACGGGGGAGAGATTCGAACCGAAAATCTGGATCGGCTTGCGCGCGACGGTTTGCGGTTCTCCCAGTTCTACAACACCGCGCGGTGCTGCCCAACGCGTGCAAGTCTCTTGACGGGCCTCTATCCGCACCAAGCCGGCGTTGGACACATGATGGATAGAAAGCCGCTCGAGGGCTACCAAGGGGATCTCAACGCATCCTGCCGCACGATCGCTCAAGTCCTTAAACCCGCCGACTATAGAAACTACGCGGTTGGCAAATGGCATGTGACTCGTCACGCGGATCCCAACGGTCCGAAACACAATTGGCCGCTTCAACGGGGCTTTGATCGTTTCTATGGGACGATCCACGGTGCGGGATCTTTCTACGATCCCTCGTCGTTGACCCGCGATAATTCCCAGATTTCCGCTTATGCAGATCCCGACTACACTCCCGAGACCTACTACTACACCGATGCGATCAGCGATCATGCAACCCGTTTCTTAAGCGAGCATGCGCAGGAGCACCCGCAAAAACCCTTTTTTCTGTACGTCGCCTACACCGCTGCCCATTGGCCGATGCATGCGCTCCCCGAGGATATCGCGCGTTATCGAGGCCGTTATGATGCCGGTTACGAACCGATTCGAAAGGCTCGATTCGAAAAGGGGGTCGAATTGGGGCTCTATCCAACGAGCATGGTCTTGCCCGAAGGGGTCGGGAATTGGGAAGGGGTCGAGGACAAAGCTTGGGAGTCGGCATGCATGGAAGTCTACGCCGCGATGGTCGATCGGATGGATCAAGGGATCGGGCGGATCGTCGAACAACTCAAACGCCAAGGTGCCTTCGAAAACACGTTGATCCTGTACATGCAGGACAACGGCGGATGTGCTGAAGGGATGGGTAGGACGGGGAATAAGGAGCATCCGAACATACCCCGACCAGTCGCTCCGAGCCTAGCTCCGATGAAGCCCGAGGAACTCGCCAAACGCGGCAGTGTTCCGGCCCAGACGCGAGATGGTTATCCGGTTCGCATGGGCAAGCAAGTTATGCCTGGCCCAGCAGATACGTATGTTGCGTATGGAGAGAATTGGGCCAATGTCTCGAACACACCCTTGAGGGAATACAAGCACTGGGTGCATGAGGGTGGAATCAGCAGCCCATTGGTGGTTTCATGGCCGGCTGGAATCGGTTCGAAGGGGCAGTGGCGCGATCAGCCCAGCCATCTGATCGACATCGCAGCGACGATCGTGCAGATTGCGAAAGCCAACTACCCTGAGGACGCAACTCCCTTGGAGGGAAAAAGTCTGCTAGGGGCTTTTGCGAATCATCCGATCGAGCGAGACGCTCTGTATTGGGAGCACGAAGGAAACCGAGCGGCGCGCGCTGGAAATTGGAAGCTTGTTGCGAAGCACAATCGACCTTGGGAACTCTATGATCTTGCTCAGGATCGAGCCGAGCAAGTCGACCAAGCAGCGCGTTATCCGGAAAAAGTCACCGAGCTCAATGGCCTTTATGAGGCTTATGCGAAAAGAGCCAACGTCGCACCCTGGCCCTTACCCAAAAACGTACCGCCCGAGCCGTGATCGCGATTAAAAACTGGAGGTCGATCGGCATTCCTTCGATACTAGGGCGTTTCGCGTTGGCCTTTGGAGAGACTACCCCCCATTTCAAAGCGGAGCGATTGGGCTTGTCCCGCTGGGTTCCTTTGGAATTCAAGCAAGCCGGCCGTGTACCGAAGTCCGAACTCGGTTGGGCTATGAGGAATCATTTCCAAGAGCGGTCCGCCAAGTGTGAAAAAGAGCTTGCCATCCTTGCGGAGAACTTCGTAAGTCCCTCCCCCTTCGCGTTGGAACTTTCCTAGTAGCCCTTCGATCTGACTGTCGGTCAGTTCGACGATCACAGGGTCATAGGCTTCTTTGGGGGGCTCGATGGTCTCGGGGGGGATTTCCCGTACCCAAATATTGCGAAACCGAACCGGGTTTCCATGATCTTGCAAACCGATCGGAAGTTTGCCGGGTCGCTTGGTGTCGGATCGTTTCGTATAGGGGTGATGCTGGAGCCAGGAGGTCGGTCCGAGCGGCTTGACGTTGTCTTGGACGAACACACCATTGTGCATGACCGTCAGTCGCGCCGGTGAGGATAAAGAGCCATCATCGGTGTACTTTGGTGCGCGGAAGAGAATGTCAAACGCTTGCCATTGACCCGGCTTACGGCTGACGTTGGCCATGGGTGGATACTGGCCGTAGATCGATGCGGCTTGGCCGTCTGCATACGTCACGTTGTCGAAGGAATCGAGGATTTGGACTTCGAATAGGCTTTGCAGGAACACTCCGCTGTTTCCTCGGTTTTGACTTTTCCCTTTGGGAACCTCGGGCGAGGCCCATTCGATGTGGAGTTGGCAGTCTTCAAAGCCTTGGGCTGAATAAGCATAGCCACCCCCATTGACCGGTTCCATGGCTCCATCGCGGACGATCCATTTGGCTGGTCCACCGTCGCTGTTACGCCATGCGTCGAGAGACTTGCCGTCGAAAAGGACGACGGCATCGGACGGAGGTGGTGTTGGTAGCTGGCTCTCACCGGGCTTGCTCTCACCGGGCTGAACCGTTGGGGGTAAGGGTCGTTTCATGTCGTGCTGCTTCCATCCGGTGGAAAGCTGTGCCGAGGCATGTTCGGAAATCGCAAGCAGGGCTAGGCCAATCCATAGGGTTCGGAACATCATCGCGAGGTGCTTAGGGTTTCGCAGGCAGTCGAGTCGCATGGTCATTTTTTGTTGCTTTTTAGCAGAGCCGGAGAGGAGGGGTTTTACGATTCGAATTCGATATTGGAGATCGGATAAAGATGGGATCGGGCAAAGATGAGATTACGGTAGTTCCTTGATGGTCAGTTTTCGGTAGCGGGCGATTGCGGTCGCGCCGCCGTGGATTTGGACTGCGATGATCCCGCGAGAAGCGATATCGGGATCGGTTTCGGTGTAGTCGACCGTTTTGGTTCCGTTAAGCCACAGCTCGATGCGATTTCCTTGGGCTCGGATCCGATAGTGATTCCACTGGCCCAAGGGTTTAGCAGCTTTCTTGAGGGTTTCGTCGTCGGGCTTGGCTAGGATTTTGTTCCTTCGGCTCTCATCGTAAAGAGCGCCATCGAAACCGGCTCCGAGGTCGGCTTGGTAACCGGACACTTCGTGATGGTTTGGAATCCTTTTGGTACGGAACTGAACGCCCCCATTGATGAAGCCTTCGTTTCCTTCGAGTTTCCATTCGAGTTCGAGTTCAAAGTTTTGGTACTCCGAAACCGTGGCAAGGAAGTCGTTGTCTTTTTGGCGATCTTTCAAAGAGCCTGCCGTCAGGGCACCTTCTTCAATTCTCCAAACCGTCTTGGTGTCCCCTTCCCAGCCTTCGAAGGTCTTGCCATCGAAAAGCGGTTTTGCATCTTGGGCGACTAAGGCCATCGGTCCTGCGGCCGAGGTCAGGAGTACTATGGCCCAGGAGATCGCACTCGAGGAAAGGGGAATGAAACGTAGGAGTTGATTGTGGTAGTTTGGGGTTCTAGGGTTGACCATGCAAAGTAGCCTCCAGGCTTGCGTATTGAAAATCAGGTACAGGTTCGCATCGTGTTTTCGGATGTGATATCTTAATCCGAATGAATTCATCTACACCATCGACGACATCGGTTCGTTTGCAGATTGTTTGGGTCAGCGTGCTGATGGCACTTGGATTGTACCTGACGCGAAACTCACTAGGTGAGATCGTCAAATCGGAGTCCTTTTTGAAGGATTCCGCGTTAGTGCAAGCTTCTTCGACACGATTTTCCGTGGAATTGACCGATGGAATCGAGAATGACCAAGTCCGATCTTGGCTGCGATCGAGGCAGAGCCCCGGCGATAAGCCATTCGATTTTGATAGGATCAAATTGCCCTACATGGTCGCCGATCAATTGAGATCCGACCAAGCCGATGCTTTGGTTTCGGAACTTGAATCGCAGGGGGCTAGAGGTTTTCGGAGGATCTCCAAAAATCAGATAGGGAGTATTCTTGGGGCATTCTTTTTTTCGTACGCGCTTTTTCAGGTACCTGCTGGATGGTTTAGCGATCGGCTCGGTGCTCGACGGATGCTGACGCTGTACATCCTCGTATGGTCGATCCTGACGTGGATGACCGGCTGGGTCGGAAGTCTTTACGGATTGATGTTCGCAAGGTTCTTTTTTGGTTTTGCCCAGTCGGGAGCTTATCCGACCAGCAGTGCGATCGTGCGCCGATGGTTTCCCGTTTCAAGCCGTGGACGCGCCAGTGGGTTGATTGCATTCGGCGGTCGGTTGGGAGGGGCTTTGGCCCCATTCTTGACGACGCTGCTGATCTTGCAATTAGTTTCATGGCGAGCGGTGTTATCGGTCTACGGATTGCTTGGAATCGCGATCGCTGGGGCTTATTATTGGATCGTCAGGGATCGGCCCTCGGAGCATCCGGCTTGCAGTCGATCCGAGCAGGAATTGATTGGCCAGATTCCTGACGATGCGAAACCCGAATTGCGTGACATCGCCAAGATGATTGGATTGTACTGCGGTAGTCGGAGTCTATGGCTCAACTCGCTAGGTCAGTTTTGCGTCAACATCGGTTGGGCATTTCTGGTCACTTGGTTACCCACCTACCTCAAGGAAACCCATAAGGTTTCCGAGCAACAGGGTGCATTCATGGTCACGCTCGTATTGGCAACGGGGATGCTCGGTCAGTTGCTCGGAGGGCGGGCAACCGATTGGAGCGTCAAGCGATTCGGGTTGCGCAAAGGCCGAGTCTTACCGATTGCCTTAGCCAACTGCATTGCAGGTTGCTCCTACTTGGGGTGCTTGATGATCGATTCGGTCTGGGGAGTGGTGATATGCTGCGCGATCGTTTCGCTGATGACCGACTTTGCCAACCCCTCGATTTGGGCGTTCATGCAGGATGTAGGAGGTCGCAATACCGGCGCGATCTTTGGGTGGGCCAATATGTGGGGGAACTTCGGCGCATCGGTTAGTTCGAAAGTGGTACCTCTTTTGCTCGCCTACGGTTCGAGTTCCGGTTCTGGGCAAAGTATGGTATTCATCACTTGCGCATGTGCTTTTTTCATTGCAGGCTGCGCGGCCTTAGGAATGGATGCGACCAAGCCGCTTCAGACATCTTCAAGCCCTGGGGCTTAGTCACCTTTAGCGATCGGTTTGACATGATGCGACTTGCCACGGTTCTAACCCCGGTTTCGGAAGAAAACCTGCAACTTGCGGCCCAGTGCGGAGTGAATGATTTGGTGATCCGTTATCCAGGTGACCAACCCGGTGCGATCGCCCAATGGGTCCAACGCGCAAAGGTCCATGGACTGGAGATCGGGGTCGTCGAGGGCTACTTGCCGATCGAGAGGCTCAAGCTTGGAATCGACGACGGATCGGAGCTGCGTGCGATGAAGGATCTGCTCCGCTCGATGGGCGACAACTCGGTGGGATTGCTTTGCTATAACTTTATGGCAGGTACCGATTGGGCCCGTACGCGGCTCGACGCACCGGAGCGAGGTGGTGCTAAGGTGACGGCGTTTTATCTCAAGGACGTCGAAGCTTCCGTAATGCTCGGGGCTCGGCCTAGCGATGAGCAGCATGAGCAAATCGCTAGATCCCAGACACCCCAGAAGCTCTGGGAGCATCTGGATCGGATGCTGGATCAGCTTTTGCCGATCGCAGAGTCGTGCGGAGTTACGATGGCGATGCATCCGGACGATCCACCTTTGGCCTCTTTATTGGAAAAGCCACGGATCATGCACAATGTCGAGTGTTTTGATCGGTTGCTCCAGAGGTTTGATTCGCCCAGCAATTCGATTTGTTTCTGCCAGGGAACATTTGCTACCATGGGATGCGATATACCCTCGACGATCCATCGCTTTGGAAATCGGATTGGATACGTCCATTTCCGAGATGTGCGAGGGACGCCCGAAGCGTTCGAGGAGACGTTCCATGACAATGGGCCGACCGACATGGTCGCGGCGATGCGAGCTCTGAGGGAGGTAGGTTTCGAGGGTCCAATGCGACCGGACCATGTGCCGCAGATGGTTGGCGAGGATGATGGCGAACCGGGCTACACAATGCTTGGCCGTCTTTTTGCTTACGGATACATGCGAGGTTTGATGCAAGCGACCGAAGTGAGCCGTTCGTAGAGCGGGCTAGGGTGGGGGATTAGAAAAAGGGGTTGTCCCGGGTTCGGGCCGGAGACTTCAGGATCCCTTCGACGGTCCTAAGGTCCTCCTTGGTGGTGATCTTGATATTGCTTTCGTGGCCTTCGACAACTCGGATGGCAATCCCCATCTTTTCGATGACTTGGGCGTCATCGGTGGGGTTTCCTTTCGCATTTGCGTAACCGCGTTGGAGATCTTCGGTTCGGAAGACCTGCGGCGTTTGAGCTTGCCAAAGCCCGTCGCGGGGGACTGTTTCGAGGATTTGGTGGTTGGTCGGATCGACCCTTTTGACCGTAGCTCGGATGGGCGAGGCGAGAATCGCGGCCCGGTGTTTGCTGGCCTCTTCGATGACTTGATTGAGGCTTTGGCGCGAAAGGCACGGGCGAGCCGCGTCGTGGATGGCGACCAGAGCGATCCCTGGTCGGATCCGTTGGAGCGCGTTGCGAACGCTCTCGGAGCGTTCTTGTCCGCCGAGGACGACCTCGACCCCGAAAAGGGTCAAGTTTCCAGCAAATTTCTCCTGCACCATCTCTTGGTCTTCCATCGCGATGGTCATGATGATTTGGGCGACACGGGGATGGTCGGCAAACAGTTGGGCGCTGTATTGCCAGACGGGTTTCCCGTGGACGGTGGCGTAGACCTTTTTTTGATAAGGGTCATTAAAGCGGGTGCTCCGTCCGGCGGCGGCCAGGATGACAGCGACGTCTTTCATCGGGGATTGCTCTGGTTGTTTTCAGGAAGCTGCGTTTTTGGGAAGTGCGTTTCGGGGCATAAAACCGTATAGGAAACAGGCGAGCATGGTCAACCAAAACGCGATACATTCTGGCCTTCTGAGGTCATGGAAATCCAAAAGGTGGGGGACTTGTTCGATCCCGTCGATATGCTGCTCGGCGGCCCGTCCCAAGAACCATGAGGTGTCGATCCAGTGCAGGTAGGCCTCGGTCAGGGCTCGACGGTGGCTTTCGATCGATGAAAAAGTTTCCTGCCAAGAGCCTAGGACATTCCAACCACGGAAGCTCCAATCGCTGTTGAAGGCCCAATCGGCCAGGAGTTTCAAACCGATGACGATGACCAGGAGGTAGGCGGATATTTCGAAGCGAGGGTAGCGTTCTAGGAGCTTTACGAAGACCGAAGCGGCAAAACGCATCAGGATCACGCCGAGAATTCCGCCAGCGACAACCACCCAGAGCTTATCGTTTTTCGAGCCTGCCAACGCCATAGCAGCCAGGATCGAGTCGACGGCGAAGGCGATATCGGTCAGTTCGATGACCGCGACGGTTTTCCAAAATTTCCAATCGTTGTGAGACGATACGTCGCAGACAGCTTGTTCAGGCGGAGTGTTGGCCGCCGGCATTTCAATGCCCTCTTCTGTGACAAGGCTCGCGGCGACCGGGACCCGTTGCTCGATTTCCGTTCTGAGACGGTCTCCGGTGAGTTCCTCACCGGTGTAAGCATCGACGAGGCCTGGTTGTCCTTGGTTGTCCAAGACGACCAGCTCCTCTTCGAAGTCGTCCCAAACAAGGTGTTTGACTGCAATGTAGACCAAATAGGCACCGCCAATGAATTTGACAATCGTCCATTGGAGGAGGTAGGCCGACAAGCTAATCGCGATGACTCGAAAAACAAACGCCCCGATCAATCCGTAGGATAGCGCCTTGGCCCGCTGGTGTTTGGGCAAACGCTTGACGAGCATTCCCAGCACCAAAGCGTTGTCGATCGACAAAAGACCTTCGAGGACGATGAGCAAGCCGATGACCACCAAATCGGAGCTTTCGACGCTTTGTCCGAAAAGGTTGACCGCTAAGGGAAAAACCGAAAAAAAGTCTATCATTTCGTTTATTGGTCGGTTCGGTGGCTGGAATGTAAGGATGCAAGGGGCTCGCGGGCGATTTGCCGGTGCAAGAGGATACCTAAGGATAGCCGTTTCGGCACCCCGGATAACCTGGAGTCACTGGAAACTTCGCGTTTCATTGATAAACTGGGGTCTTGGGCAGTCGGCAACGGCCGAGGTATTTTTTGACGTTCAACTTCCGGTATTCAACGGATCGATGGCATGGCAGATAACGAAGATCAAACCCCGGAGTCCCCAACGGCCGGTTCTCCAACGGCCAATTCTGGGGCCCAAAATGGGCAAAAACAAGGCGCTGCAGGTCCCCTGAACCTAGAGGCCATTCGCCGAGCTAGGATGGCCCAGGAGCAATCCACAAGGGATTCTCAATCCGAATCGAAGCGTCGCAAAGGTCCTAACGGTCCGCAGGGCAACCCATCAGGAAGGTCGGGACCACCCCCGAGCAAACGCCAAGAGGTGTCCGTCAGCGCGCAAGCCACCGAGAAGGGCTCCACTGAGGGTATCGCTGCTGGCCGAACCGAATCGATGGATGCTCAGAATACCGACGCAGAAAAAATCGACGCAGAAAAAATCGACGCCGAATCGATGCCCGAGCGATATCGCTCCAACAAGGATTCAGCCGCCGGTGTCGCGGCCAAGGTTCCAGTTCCGACCTCGCGTCGTAGGGACCAACAAGAAGACTCGGAATTGGCCGAGGCGCTCGAAGGCGCCGACCTCGATCACCTGATGATTGGGGAAAAGAACGCCGGCCGAGTCGGGGTCGCCTTGGAGATCGGCAATCGATACCAAGCCCGGGTGATCAAGGTCCATAATGCAAATGTTTTTGTGAGTTTGGGCGGTCCGAACGAAGGCGTTGTCCCCTTGTTGCAATTCCTGGACATGCCGACTGAGGGCCAGCAGATCGATGTCATGATCCGCTCTTTTAACGCCGAAGAAGGCCTCTATGAGTTGGGATTGCCAGGCGAGGCCGTCACGGCCAACGACTGGGCCGATCTCGAAGAGGGCGCCGTTGTCGAGGCGAAGATCGAGAGCGCCAATACTGGTGGTGTCGAGTGCAAAGTTGGGAACATCCGTGGCTTCATCCCCATGAGTCAGCTTTCCGAATACCGAATCGAATCGGCGGCCGATTACATTGGACAAAAGCTCCTTTGCCTTGTAACCGAAGCGAACGAACGACGTGGAAACCTGGTCCTTTCGCACCGCTCGGTATTGGAGCGAGAAAAGCAGGAGAAAAAGCAAGAGCGACTCGCAAACCTCGAAATCGGTCAGCTTTGCGAGGGTACGGTCCGCAAGCTGATGGATTTTGGCGCGTTTGTTGATATCGGAGGGCTCGATGGCCTGATTCATATCACGCAGCTTTCCTGGGAGAAAATCAAGCATCCCTCGGAGGTGCTCAACGAGGGGGACAAGGTTCAGGTTCGGATCGAAAGATTCGATCCCAAGACCGCCAAGATTTCCTTGTCTTACCGCTCCTTGCAAGATGATCCTTGGAGTGACGTCGAGGCTCGCTTTCCAGTGGGATCTACCGTCAAGGGTGCCGTATCGCGCTTGGCCGAATTCGGTGCGTTTGTAAAGATATCCACCGGGATCGAAGGGCTCATCCATATTTCGGAGTTAGCCCATCGACGTGTCAGCAGTGTTTCGCAGGTCCTAGCTGAGGGCCAAGAGGTCGAGGTCAAGATTCTGACCGTCGACCAGAACGCCCAACGTATCGGTTTGTCGCTCAAGGCAACGCAGGCCAAGCCTGGTGCTTCGCAGTCCGAGGTCAAGGACGAAGCCGAACCGGAGATTGTCAAACGCGACAGTGCCGTCAAAAAATTCCAAGGCCCTCTCCGTGGGGGCACCGGTCCTAGCCACGGTGGAGATTTGTTCGGTCTGAAGCTTTGATTCACCCCCTCCAAAGTGCCCCTGAAGGTCCAATCCACTAGCGTTGTTTGGTGGATTCAACCGTTGGTGGAAGCAAGATAGGTAGGATTTCTCCTTGCCCTCCCAAAACAAATAGAGATTGCTCATCCAAAGACAATCGCAACTGCTTTGGATTTGAGATCGGCAGGAGCTGTTGGGAAGAGATTTTCTGGGTCACGACGTCGTAGGTTCTTAGATAGCCATCCAAGCTCAAACTGACCAAAACCTGTTGATCCATCGACCAACTTAGATCCTCGATAGGACGTCCCTGCGGGTGGATTTCCCAGATCAACTTTCCATCGCTGGCGCGATAGTTATGGATCGCAGAAGGTCTGGTCAACGCAACAGCGATGTATTTACCATCGGGTGAGTATTTCATGCATCTGACCGACTGACCCGGTAGATCGACGAGAGTGATTGTCTTTCCATCCAAGGTGCTCACGCGGGAAATTTTCGAGCCGCTTTCGAAGATCAAATATCGACCGTCACGGCTTATATCAGGATGCCTGAAGGGCTCGTCGTTTTCGTCGGTTCTCCAATCGAATTTTGATTCTTTGGAGTTCCATAATCCGTAAAAAACTGATTTCTGATCTTGGTGGGATTTTCCGTTCCATACGCAAAAGCGACCCAACCAGCGCTCTGGGAGGGGAGAGCCGAAAAATAGCTCAACCCAAATATCCTCCGGAAATTTCGCGATCGATTCGCTTCGCTTTCCGGACGCTTCCCAGCGATCGACGGACCAACGTTGGCCACCAGGATCCGTTCCTGCAAGTTTAGCGATCAAGAGACTGTCGCGTTGAAGAAAAGGTTGCGAATAGACAATCGTATCGCTCAGAAGAGAAGACGCATCGGTGGTATGGATGGGCTCAGATCCGATCTCGAGCATGCTGTAGGTCGGGTCGCCGTCGGTTTGAACGACACATTGATTGGCTGCCAACGGAAAGATTGCAATACCGTCTGTTTGGATGATGCGGTCCCTGGATGTTGGAACCACCAAACGCTTGACAGACTGATCTTCGCTGAAGGTAAAGAGCTCTGTGCTTTTGGTTCCCCACGCGATCGCAGAAATCCGCCTTTCGTGGGGTGCCCAGGATTCGAGTCGTTTCTTCGATTGGAGTTCCTTGAGATCGGTCCAGAGTCTTTGATGATTTGGAAAACGGATCTGTACGGATTTACCGCTAGGAATCACGTCGATGGGTATTTCATAGCGGTGCTTTTGAGCATTCCCCGACGGGTCCAGCCATTCGCGCAGGAACTCGGGCCGAATCAAAAGGTGGTCTTGAAGTCCCTGAAATTCGATTGTCACTTTATCGCAATCTGCGGCCAAGTGCTCGAGCGCTTCGGGAGGATCGCAACGCACGATCAGTTCACGTAGCTTTGCCATCTTGTCGGACGAGCCCTCAAAAGCTTCACGATGATGATTGAAGAATTGATCGGTAAAGAACAGTCGGGATTCATCGGGCCATTGCTGAGCAAGATCCAGAAGATGCAGCGAACCGTTGGCTTCCCCGATCGCTAACTGCGATTCATTTTTGGAAAAAGAAAGCGCGGTGACATCGGTCGGAAACTGGATTTGCTCGATGGCCTGATAGCCATTTTTTGTCAACCGCGTAAGGATCAGATGCCCCTGATTGAGTCCGATGGCAAGCGTTTGGCCAGAGGGGGAAAAAGCCAGGGACGAGCAATTTTGGTTTTTGAAGTGTAGCTCTGAATTGACCGATGGTCCGTTGGAAACTTGAGGATCGCGTTGCGTACAGACCCTAACGGTCCCCCGGGAATCCCCGAACGCCCAACGGCCTTGATGGCCTATGGCTAGGCACTCGAGATCTGCCACTCCACAGGAGATTTCCTCAACGGGATCCAACTCGGGAAATGTCCAACCTTTAGCTATCGATTCATTGGCGACCGTGTAAAGAGTTCTCCCGTCGTTGCTCCAGGCCACTTGGAAAACGCCTGCGCTCGAAGCCCTAAAGTCTTTTGCTAGTTTAATCCGGTTTTGCAAATCCCAGAATTTGACGGTACCGTCGTCACCGGCGGTGGCTAGCATCTTGCCGTCAGGGCTAACGGCCAGCCCATTGATTTCAATTTGCTCGGTATCGCATTGAAAAATTTCTCTCCCGGAATCTTGATCGAACAAATAGAGCTTGGAATTCATGCAACCACAGGCAATCGCATGAAGCGATTCGATAGCGAGGCCATAGTAGATTTTGCTTCCTACATTGGCCACCTCGTTGGGTTTCGAAGGAATTTTGGAATGCAGAAGTCTCCAGTCCAAACGATTTCGATTTGGACCGAGCTTATCGCTGGATTCTTTATCATTCTTGTCGCTGACGATCGTCTCTAGCATGTTGCGTGCCAACCCATATTCACTTCGCTCAATCGCGGAGCTAGCAGCAAACAAGTCCGCAATCACACCGTGGTGTTTGGCCTTCTGAGCGGCTAGAACGGCTTGGTGCCGTTGCGTTTCGGCGACAACCCCACCTACGAGGATTCCTGCGACAGCCAAAAGAGAAGCACCGACGTACAATAGATTTTGTTTAGCGAATTTCCAAACGTGGGTCCAAGGTGTTCCGGGATTGGTCGACACGGTCTGGTTGCTGAGAAAACTTTGCAGGTCCTCGGCAAGTTGGGGGACCGACTGGTAACGCTCCTCAACGTCTCTGTGCATCGCTTTTCGAACGATCGAGTCTAGGTCCCCTTGAAGCTCTTTGGTTTTGTCGGGCCGTCGTACGCTCGGTAGGACAGGATCGTTGTTGGCGACGAATTCCCCAATTTCATGGAGCGTTCCTTGAAGTTGCGACTCGTCGAATGGGTCCTTTTCGGTCAAAACCGCATAGAGCAATGCACCCAACGAATAGATATCGCTTCGGGTATCGACGGTTTTGTAGCTGTTTGGGAATTGTTCAGGACTCATGTAGCGGGGGGTGCCCGGAGATCGTCCTTGGTAGGTGATGGATCCGGAGAGAATTTTTACTATGGAACTTGTGTAATCATTGTCCGCGTTGATCGCATCGTTGAGGCTTGCTTTGGCGATTCCGAAATCGATTACCTTGATCACCGGTTGCTCGTCGATGTAGGTGACCATCACGTTATTTGGTTTGATATCCCGATGGATAACTCCCTTTTGGTGGGCGTGCTGAATGGCTAGACAACATTGGAGCATCAACTCGATTCGGGTGCGGACATTGAATTGCTTTTGCTTGCAGCAATCGAGCAAGTGTTGTCCTTTGACATACTCCATAGCGAGGTAAGAATAGCCCGTTTCGGTCGTCCCAGCATCGATAATCCTGGCGATGTTTGGGTGCTCCATGCTAGCGAGCATTTGCTTCTCGCGTTGAAAACGAGCGACGATTTGCTGGTGTTCAGCGTCCCATCGGATCAGTTTCAGAGCGACCTGCCGGTAGATTGGGGTGGACTGTTGCGCAAGATAGACATCGCCCATACCCCCGACACCGATTTTTGCTTTGAGTTTAAAAGGTCCGATCTGTTTGCCCGTCAGATCCTCAAAGAGCTTCAAGGCGTCCTGGACCAGACCGAGCGGTTGATCCATCCAGTCTCCTCGCTGGTGGCAGTCGATCAATTCGCGTAGCTCCGCCAGCTTCTCGGGAGAATTTCCGAGGGCGCTTTGAAGCCACCGCTCTCGCTCAACGGGATCCTTGAGGCTCAATGCATAGTAAAGGAGTGTTTCGAGGGATTTATCTTCGGGGTCCATAAGGTGACCTAGCAAATGGAACTGTGTTTTACAACCGCCTTGCCCCGATCATCCTCGGTCTCGTTTTTGAATCTCACGCATCAATATCGCTTTGGCAAGGGTCCATCTCCTCATTACGGTCGCTTGGGAAAGACCGACCGTATCTGCGATCTTATCGATCGATAACTGATCGTATATTTTAAGAGTAACGATTTTCGCATGTTCTGGGTACTGCCTTGAGAATTCGTCGAAAACCTCTTCCAACATGGCGATTCTTTCAAGCGCGAGACGATCGGGATCGAGGTAAGTTGAATTGACACATTGATCAGGATCGGTGTAAGTGCGAGGCATGATACCATTCCTCCGGTTTCGCTTCCTGGCGTAGTCTATTAGAACCCTACGCATCGCGATTGCAAACATCGCTCGAATATCGCTGCCCTGCCCCGCAGCGGCACTGAGGCGTGGCTGGACTCGAAAGTAGGCTTCGTGGAATAATTCGGTAGGGGTTAGCGTATGGTTTCTGCGTTCTTTACGCATGAAGGACCGAGCAAGATGCCTTAGTTCTCCGTAAATTTTTTCGGTCACACTGTCCATGGTGGGCTACCCAATAAAGTGTTGGATTCGGAATCGTGACGACTAGACCGAGCCAATTATGGGGGGTGAGTAAATCCCCATCAAGGAAAAACTGATCAAGAAATGACGCAATTTGCTAAGAAAAAGCGACGTGAATCTCTTGGGTTCTTGCAAGGACCAGTCCAGCCGTTTTTCTGAAGGAAATTGAAAGAAATTTGATCAAGGACTCTCGGCAGTATCGCCTCATCATTTTTGCAAGTAGGTTTCGCATCAGCAGCAAGTGCATCGTCGGCCCCGCCGCGAGCCTTCTACCAATTCTCCAATACCAACCACGTTCACGCTTAAGGAAAACCACGGGGGCGAAGGGGCCAAGCGGTGATATAGAGGTCGTTGGCCTTTAGCGAAAATTTGTCTGTATTGGAGTTGGTAGGAGCGGCCAATGGCTACTTAGCACTAGCCATTGGAAAAACCCTGGGTCTGTCCCCGTGTTTATCAGACAGGTAAGACATCCGTGAGTCGTAGTCGATACGGGTTCTTGCTTCACACATCCAACTCTTCGCCAAATCTAAATCATCCTATGCGGGTCGAACATGGCGATCTATGGCGGCTATGGAAAGAACCTTAGAGCCCCAAATCCAATGATAGGTAGTCCAGGGATCCGTTTGCCGTACTCATAGTACGGTTCGCCGATGAACTTCAACAGTCGACGGTCTTTGAAGTAGCTTCCTGCATAGATATACACAGTCCAAATCGCCGTGAGGATCGCATGGTCAAGCGTCATGATCGGTGTAAACCAAATCAGCCCTAGGAAGCTCATGTAGACAGGATGCCGCATGTACCGAAAGGCCCCCTGAGTGACGAAAGCCCGCTTGGGAGGCTGTTGGTCTCGAAACCAATACCACCACTGGGTCAAGCCGGTTTGGTATCCAAAACCAGTCCAATAAAGACTGTAGAGCAAGCCGATCCATGATCCATAAAAACATGCCAAGAGAATCTGTTCTGTCCAACCTGTGGCGTGCCAAACCTCCATCGGTATGCGACCCCAATAGTGGAACATCGCAAGCAAACTTAAGCAACTCGTCGCGCAGTGCACGCACCCCAGCAGACCACTGGGGATCCATTGTCTCAACCATCTCGAAGTCGGTGGTGCCAACAGGATACTGTGTGGTACTGCAAAGCAAATCGCAAGCGATGTATCGAGGATCCATGCTCCTGGATACTCGCTCCCCCCGCCGTACCGCAGAAACAGAAACAAAAAGACAACCGTACACAAAAACAGGAGCTGGGTTCCTATCCCAAATGCGATCCCGGCGAGCCTGCCGAGCCGTCGTTGCAGCATTGGGGAAGTGAACGCTTGGGTCTTTACGCTTGCCTGACTCACCGACCGCCTCGCTCTGCTAGGAAACATCCATACTCCATCGCGCCTGTCCGATACGCATCGAGGATCGCTTGGAAGTGATCCAAGAACAGAACATGGTTGGCGCCAAAGACTTTCGCCAAGTGCCTAATCCCCGTTCGGTTGACTCGCTCCAAGCAAATCTCCCAAGTTTTCTCAACCTGCTTGGTCCAGAGGGATTGGTAAGTGACTGTTAGTCCGGCATCCTCGAACCATTTGCAGTAGTCGGCCCGAGTTCCGAGTGACGGGCAAAACATGCCACGGCAGACTTTTTGTGTCAACGCGATCTGTTCTTGACTCAGAGGTGGTTCGCCGGCCAACCAAGCGCAGAGCGCGAACCGTCCGCCGGGTTTGATCCAAGTTGCAGCTTTGCGAAAGAAAGCTGGTTTATCGAATAGATGCTCGGTGCATTCGATGCTCCATACGACGTCTGCCGAATCGGGCGCAAACTCGATCTTCTCGGCATCGGCGCAAAGAAACTTCGGACGCGGTCTGACCCCGCGAAGCGTCGCGGCGCTTGCAGCGTACATTCGCTGGACAGGACTGAGGGTCACCCCGGTGACTTGGCACTGAAGATTGCGAGCAAGCCAAACGCTTGAGCCTCCCATCCCGCAACCGATGTCGTAGACGGTGCTCGAAGGGGCGATCCTGGCGATTTTCGCTAGCTTTTCGGTCAGTTGAACCTGGGCTCGCGCAGAGCTCTCGCCACCCTCCCAGTATCCGTGGTGGATATGTGGTCCCCAAAACAACCGGTAGAAGGGAGTGATAATGTCGTAGTGATAGCGAATCACTCCCTTGGCTACATCAGGAAATTCAATCATCGCTAGGGTACCACCCATAAATCGCCTTGAATCACCAATTCATCTTTGATCCCGACGGCACCAAAGGCTTTGGTATAAGGCTTGATACCAAAATCGGTCTGTCGAATCGTGAACTTGCCTCGGATGTGATGCCAGCCATCCTTGTCCTCCATGTCGCACAGGATCGTCACGGGTCGTGTGACACCATGCAGCGTGAATTCACCTTCGAGTTGGTACTCGGGTAGGCCGCGATTCGATTGCTTGCCCGTTTTCTTTATCGATGCTTTCTGGAAGACCGCTTCGGGGAACCCCTGGACATCCAAAATTTCCTTGCCCAACATGTTCTGGTTGACTTTTCGAACTGTCGCCGCATCGATCTCCGCATCGATTGCAAACACCTTACGAGCCGTAGGCGTGTCGGCGACAAACGACTTCATGTCAAAAACCAAGGAAACGGGTTCTTGAACGTCGGCCTTTAACCGACCGCTCTTGAGCTTACCCTCGACCCCATGCGAGTGCCCAAGGTTGTTGGTTTTGTCGACAAAGATGTAGACACGGCTGAACTCTAGATTCAAGTCACCTGGTCGATACTCCGCTGATTTTCGAGCTTGGCCTCCCGTTTCTTGCCCATGGCATCGATGCGAGAGTTCAAGTGCTAAAAGTATCGAGAATCCCATGGTGACGTTCAAGAGGATTCCAAGAATTCGCCCCCGATCGCTTCGGAACATTCGCTTGAAAACGTAAAGAAACATCCCTGCATCCCCCTTTCCGGAGAAGTTCTTAGATCAGCCCTTTTCCCTCAGGGTTTAGAGTCCAGTATAGACGGGGTTCGTCACCTCGCAAAATCCCACTAAAGGGTCTTGCATCTAAAAACGTTTTAAAACATGCAAGAGTGTTTTTAACAAGCTGGATAGGTTTCTAGTTGCAAGGTACCACTCGCTTTTGGGATCGTCAGGGAATATTGTGGCGAAGAATGGTCACTCTTCGTCGTACTCGTACTCAACGAAATGGTACTCGTACTCGAAAGGCGCCACCGAGCCCCCGCCGGTCAATGTCCTGGATGCCAACGCTCTCAGGTGCTTCGAAAATGGTGTTCGACGCTGGTCGATGCAAGTAATCGAGTACGAGTAGGAGTACGAGTACCGCGATGCTGAGTACGAAAGAGAAGAAAACCAGTGATTGCCCAATAAATTCCCCGAGTAGCCCAAAAAGGGTCGCTCGTACTCGTACTCGTACTCAATGAAATGGTACTCGTACTCGAAAGGCGCCACCGAGC
>Ga0315905_10002729_pt1 | contig 18461 bp, 26 predicted proteins | sample LakEriMetagenome_5_FD_203522 | JGI IMG/M metagenome (GOLD analysis project Ga0315905, IMG submission 203522) | Freshwater fungal communities from buoy surface, Lake Erie, Ohio, United States - Buoy 4 MA121 | ecosystem: Environmental > Aquatic > Freshwater > Lake | place: USA: Lake Erie, Ohio... | reverse complement strand
TGTCCGATTGTCACTGGCGTAGCACAACTCTGCATAGTCCATCCAATCGGCAGGCCCATCAGCGTCTCCACCCACCTCGGGTTCAGTTTGCCGTTGCTCGGCGTTGCCCACTGCGGGTTCTGCACCGATGCTGCCAGATTCGGACTCCTGCCGCTCCCCTGCTTCGTCTTCCCCTCGGCAACCGCCATCTTGACCTGCGCTCTGCGCTCCATCATCGACGCATGGAACTTCTCCCACGGCGTCCCGTCGTTGGCGTTGGTTGCGTCCGGTGTCGGCCACAACTCTTGGCGGCTCCCACCAGAACTGCTGCTCGCCGGGGCGGGAGGGCCATGCATCTCTGCCACTATCGCCCCCACCAGCCTGTCCCTGCGGTTGCGGTGCGTTCCGTCCGGATTCACCGCATCCAGCGAGCAACCCGTCGTATCCTTCCAGTCCCGCGCCTTTGCGGTGGGCCATGATAAACACCCGCTTTCGTTGGTGAGGCGCACCAACCTCGCTCGCACTGAATACTCCCCACGTCGGTTCGTAACCCAGTTCTTCCAGATCACTGAGCACGCTGGAGAGTCCCAGCGTGATGTGCCCTTCGACGTTTTCGAAGAACACGGTTTGGGGTCGCAGAACTCGAATGCCGTCTGCGATGGCTGGCCAGAGGTGGCGGGGATCGTCGGCGCCGAGTCGTTTTCCTGCCGCCGAGAAAGGTTGGCAGGGATAACCTCCAGAGAGGAGGTCCACTCGGCCAGAAAACGCTCCCCAAGGGAAGGATTTGAGATCGCTCCAGATTGGAGCCGGGTCAAGGTGCCCCGATTCCATGCGCGATAGAAGTAGTTCGACGGCGGCTGATTCCCTCTCGCAGTAAGCGACTGTGCGCAGATTTGGGACAACTCTTTTGAGTCCGAGGTCGAGTCCCCCGTACCCGGAGCACAGAGAGAGATGAGTTGGTGAGGTAGTATCCACATTACTTTGTCTTGTTAGTTAATAGTGCGCCCCCTGTGCCTTGTGGGCCAGTGTGCGCGATGTTGTGTTTGTTGGTTTCTGCATTGCTGGGTTGAGATTCGTTTTCGGAATGCCTCGCAATCGAGCGGGGCGGGGTCTTCCTCGCGTCGAAACTGCACGGGAGGGTGGTGATAGCGGAATGGGGGTTTTCGATTCGTTTTGATGCCTTTCTGTTCTTCCTCCCCCCTTTTCCCGTCGTCGGCCCCCACCACCCACCCCACCCCACCCCAGCCCCCACCACCCCACACCCCCCCCCGAGGGGGTGTGGGTGTGTGGTGGGGGCGGTGGGGTTGGGGGGTGTGTGGATGGGGACGACAGGAGGGAGGATAAAAAATAAAAGAGAGAGCATGGCGCGCGGCGGTATTAGATTGCGTGTTTGTTTATTCTGCTGCCTCGTCTCGGTGACGCTTAGGTTGACGGCTTTTGAACGTGCGGTTTGCCGTGAACTTCCCATCCTCTTTTTCCTCTTTTTCCTCGGGAGGCAATGGTGCGGCGTATCGCCAGAAGACTCCCTCTGCGGCGTGGTCGATGCGAATGCGATGCGACCGCTCGCCATCCTCGGTCGTCATCGCGGCTCGTTTGCCACGCTTGCAGAGGGTGAGTGCGAACGCGCCACGCTGACCGTCCTTGCGGTCAGGTTCCCGTTGCAGCACGGCCACCTCTCGAGACCAGTTGGTCAACTCGCTCGACCCTGCACCGAGGTAAGCGATTTCAGACGCTGATGCTCGCGGGTTGGCTTCGGATTTCGGCTTGCTGGTGTGGTGGACGAGGATGACCACGCACCCAGTTTCGTCGAGGATGGGTTGCAGGGTGTTTCTGAGGAATACGCTCATGCTCTTCTGATCCATCACGTCACCCCCGAAGTAGGCCATCAGCGGGTCAATGATGACCACCTCCAAAGAGTGCTCCTTGATCAGTTGGCGAAGGATTCCGAGGAACACGCCCCCGGTCTTCGTGTTCTCGCGAAAGAACCTGAGGTTCTGCTGTAGGGTCTGCCCGATGCCTGAGACACCCCTTCCTGCCGCGCATAGCCACACTAACGCGCCCTCCATCGCTTCCTTGACGTCTCCCCAGTCGTTCTCTGCTTGGATGATACCGACTCGCATGGGTTTCTCTTCCGGGTGCTTGATTCCGAAGAACGGAACCCCCGAGGCCATAGCGGTGGCGAACTGAAGGACGAACGACGATTTGCCGACGCCCGAAGATGACACGATGGTGAGGGAACCTCCCTTGCACAACCAGCGGTCACCTAGGATGCACGTCGGGTCGGGTGCAATCTCAACCGCTCGGAGCGCATCGAGTGACATCGCTTGCGGAAGGTCTCTTTGGCGCATCCACGCCTCGAACTCCTCCCACGTTTCTGGACCGCACCTCAGCGAGATGAGCCTTTGCCATTGGTCACCACGTCGGCACCCCGGAAGCCGCGAGAATCGCCCGGGGTTCTTGTTCGCGGGACACGGTCCTGCGTCCTCCAGATAGGAGTAAACGACATCCCTGCGTGATTCCCAAGTGCGCTTGTCGGGTGCATCGACGCGAACCCAGCCATGAAACGACCTTCCCCCGCTCGAGACGATAGCGGTGAGCGGGAGATTGCTCGCTTTGAGCACGTGCAGCTGCTCGGCCTCAGGGAGGTCGTCGAACTCGATGAGGACGTGACGGAATGCGGCGACGTTGCTATCTGCCCCCGTCACTGACTCCCGCTGGTAGGGGTTAATGCGAATCCAACGGCCACTCTCCGAATCACAGGTGAATGGGTTGTCCCCCGCCTCGATTTGTTCAACGAACCACTCCAACGGCTTGAACGTACCGTGCGAACCGGGTCTGTGCTTGCCATCCTCACCCTCGGCGGCTTGCGTGCAGATAGAGATGATTTCACCCGGCAGAAACGCGGCCTTGAGGAAGTCCACCGTCGAGTTTCGGTCAATGTTCGGAAGGTCAACGGGAGGCAGTGCATTCCGCGAAACGATAAACCGACCAGTCGGGGAGATGGTTTGGTGCGAGGTCTCGAGCTTCGCCCCTCGCGGGGTCGAGTGCGGTTTCGACTCAGCCTGACTTAGCTTGTGATCCAACTCACGCTGCGACCACGGCGGCGAGCACGTTAGATTCCACTCGCTAAGGATGGCCATCGCTTCGGCCCGGTGGAGTGCGAAGTCGTTGACCAAGACTCTCGCGAGGTCGTAGGTGGTCGAGTGACCACCCTGACCGCTGACCGCGCCCGGCACCTTCGCGGCGTAGGCTTTCGCCCGTTCGTATGGGGTCAGCATTTCGCGTTGAGGAGGTGACGGAGTTTGACGTTCTCCGCGACAAGTTCAGCAATGATTTCGGACGGCGACCCATTGGCCATTAGTTCATCGCGTATCGGTGCAACCGTCCCGTGACTCGGCAGGAGGCTGATGCGTCGAGCGGCCTCGGTGATGAGTTCCGCACGTGCGTCCTTGGTCGTCGCGATGCCTTCGAGCATGCCCGCAAGGATGCCGTTGGAGATGGATTGGAGGAGAGTCATTGCTCAAAAGACATTTCCTCCTGTTCGCGATGGTTCTTTGCCGACTCGAGGTTTTTTACAGCCTGTTTGTAGTAGGCTGATTTGAGTTCGACTCCGATTGCTTTGCGATTATTGATCACCGCCCCGTAAACCTCACTACCGACTCCCATAAACGGGGTGAAGACGACCTCTCCGGGATTTGACCAGAGGACACAGGCGCGTTCGATAACATCAAGCTGCAACGGGTGAACGTGACGCTCATCGTCGGGTTCCCGGCTCTCTCGGTAAGGAAGAACTCGGTCGATGCGCACATCATCCCAAAAACTGCTCGCATACTGACGCCAAATCCAATGACTGAAACGGTTCTCAGTCTGTTTACCCTTGTGCCCTTTATACTGCTGAAGCTCATGCGGAATCACTCGCTCTCCAGCATAAGAGTGAAGGCCAGTGGGATGCGCGACTGGGATTTGATTTTCGCCACGGCGACGAAACATCAACAGGTAATCAGCCCCAGCGACATCGCAGAGGGTAGAATCTTCGACGATTTGAGCGTGCGCTAATCCCTTAGCCATCGTGCGCAATCGAACCCCGAGCGGTTCTTTCCAGATGGCCCGTCGGCCACAGAACTGCCACCCATGCTTTTCGTGGAGGCGAATGATGTCGCCGGGGAAGTCAATAAGACCTGTGCCAACATTGGCCCCGCATCCCATCCTCGCCGTCTCACCGTTGCCAGTTCCGGGAACGTCCATACAATGAACCGCGCTTATGCGTCCAGCCTTGGTCAGTCTCGCAAGTTCCGCAACCACATAGCCATAATGGACGAAGAACTCTGAGTAGTCGCGGCAGTTGGATAAATCCATCGGGTCCGAACTGTAGTTGTAGAGTCCGCAAAATGGCGGCGAATAGACAGACAAGTCCACTGTGTCATCGGGAAGCGAGCGCATCACTTCGATGCAGTCTGCGTTGTAAAGTGCGTAATCGTTTGTGAGGGTTTGATCTATAACCATACGGGGTTTGTTTGTTTTTGGGTGTGTTTGTTCTGCTTAATGATGCGTAACTCGTTGTTAATGAGTTCGCAAAGTTGCTCAAACATCCGCGAGGATGCTTCTGCTTTCCTGCTTAGGTTCGCGAGGATTCCGCGCTCTCCCTCGCTCGATACCATGTCAATCTTGACGCTCTTTTGTTGGCCAAATCGCCAGCATCGACGGATCGATTGGTAATACTGCTCGAACGAGTGCGACGGGAAAAATGTCTGGTGCCGACAGTGCTGCCAGTTCAAACCGAATCCAGCGATGACGGGTTTTGAAATCAGAACTCGGATTTGACCATTTGCGAATGCTTCAAAGGTTTCCTCCTTGAAGTCATCGGAATCACTGCCTTCAACCTCTACCGCATCGGGAACGAGTTTCTCTAGTAGGTGTCCTTCATCGTTGAGGTGACACCATGCGACAGCGGGTTCTTTTGTTGCTGAGATTAGGGAAGCAACCTTCTCACATCGTTCGTTCAATGTTCGACGCCTCTCTTCTCTTTGCTCCTGCAAACTGATCGCTGGAAGGTCGAACAACAAATCCTCCCTCGGCCTTGCCGCTTGAATGACGTGCTCAAAAGTTTCAAGCGGTGGAAGTTTGTATCCCTCATCTGAGAAGCCGACATCGGAGGGTTTGCGAACCGCTCTTGCCCATGAACATACCCACCTCCAGAAGTCTCTCTCTGAGTGCCCCCGGAACCGATAAATGTTCGACCTGAACTCTTCGCTTCGGCTTAAGGTCGTTTCGGCCTTTTTGAAGAAGCGACTGAGCATATCCATGAATCCAAGTTCACCGAGTGCCTCGGCACTATTTCCCAACTCGATGTAATCGTTTGGAGCAGCGGTTGCCGTGCAGAGCAAGCGATACGGCAACTTGCGCATGAAGTCAGTCACCTCGGCTTTTATTTTGCCGTCGAAGTTTTTGAGAATGCTCGATTCATCGCAGACCACGCCGCCAAACTGTTGCCAATCAAACTTGTGTAACTGCTGGTAGTTGGTGACCGTGATAGGTGCGGCAATCTTGCCGTCGCGAGACTGTGCGGCATCGATTCCGAACTTGTGAGCCTCTCGAACGGTTTGAGCACCGACTGCTAGCGGCGTTAGGATAAGGACGGGTTTGCCTGTCTTCTGGACGACGTTTTGCGCCCACACCAGCTGCATCGGGGTCTTGCCCATACCACAATCGGCGAAGATGGCGGCTCGGCCTCGTCGGATTGCCCATTCGACAAGTGATTTCTGAAACGGAAACAAGAACTCAGGAATGACGAGAGGCTCAAAACCGAAATCCCCTTGCAGCTGTGTTTTGCCCTCGAGAAATGTTGAGTAACTCATAGCTCGAGCATCGCGGGTGGAGGTGGCAATGCGGCCCAGTAGACCACGGCGGCAGGTGCTTTGATGTTAGCCCAGCCTTTACTTAATCGGTGACTGATCGCGCAGAACTCGCGACCTCGTTCGATTGCTGCGACGATGACGGGGATGTCGCGTTTGGGTAGCTCGAGACTAGCGTCTCGCCAGTGTAGTGTAGATGTTGGTGTCATTTGTTGGGGTTGTTGTTGTTTCGGTTTCCGACCGCAACGAGGCCGACAAACACGGCCACTAGTGCGGCGGCGATTAGCCCGGCCCCGAGGCGGTGGAGGGTGTTCATTTTCCGCTGAGGAGTTGGTCTAGTTGAGCTTCCCGCACGAGTGAGGCGTCGAGTTGCCGTTGAAGTTCCGCGTTCCGTCGATGGAGCACTTGCGAGGCTTGCGGAATCATGGCCTCCAACTCCTGCACCCTGAGTGCGAGTTGTTCGGCCCGAGTGCAATAGCCTTTGGCGAGTGTCCACGGGTTTCGCTCGCGGAAGTCGTTGATGATGCGCTGAAGTTGCGCCTTCTCGCGGTTCGGTTGCGATCCCATCTCTCCCGTCGTCGCGTCGGTGTAAATGGCAGTGTCGGCCATGTCGTCGAGGATTTCGGTGAGATACATCACGATGACGGCGTGGTCAGTCATTTGAGCACCTCCGCGAGTCGTTGGATGACTCCGTTAAACTCGGCAGGGTCCACACGTTCGGACCGAGCCTTCGAGAAGATGCGAATGGCCTTCTCGGTCAGTTCGGTCACCTCGGGATTCTGCAACTTCTGCTCGATGGCCGTCGCGTCACGCAACACCGAGTCAATCCACTTCCCGATGTCCCAACCGTCGAGGTCGCACCAGTAGTGCCAGTCTCGGACATCGGCGTTGATGCGATTGAATCCGCGAGTAAGCGTGCGGCAGTGAGTCATTCGCAAAAACGGCACATCGTATTGGTGTTGGTAACTCATTCGAGCACCTCCCCTGCGTTGATGGTTGCGAGTTGCTTGGTGAGTGCCTCGATTTCGCGTCTGAGGAACCGAATCTCGAAGGCCATCGATACGCGGCTTTCGTTGGGTCGGTTCTCGGTGGCCTCATCGCGAATGATTTCGCGGAGTGTATCGCGGAACCTTGTCGAGAGGAGCATGGCCTCTACTTCAACCCGCGCAGCCTCCCGTGCGAGTTGTGCGACTGCCTGTGACTTGTGGACCAGCTGGTCCAGTTGTTGGGGTTGCATAGGTTAAAACGGCACTTCGTCAGGTCCTTCTGCGGCGATTTCAGCGGCCTTGATTTGCTGCAAGACCTTGTCAGGGATTTGGCTGCGTCCCTTGCGCGGGTCTAGTGGGCGCACCCTGTAGGCTTGGCCCTCTGACCCGTCCTTCTTTTGGTACGTCTCGGTGAACCCGACGAACTGTAGTTCGTGCCCATCGAACTGCCGCAAGAAGTTGATGAAGTTCTGATCCTTGCTGAAGTCGAAGTCCGCACCGTCCTTGACCGCAATCTTCGTCCCTTGAGGGTCAACGGCGGCGAGCAGCACGTTTAGCTTCCAGTGCATTCGGTCCGAGTTGATGAAGTCATCACCAGCCTTTTCCCCGCTTTCCGTGACGTACTCGAGACGGATTTTCGTCTCCCCTTTCGGGGTGCATTCCAACTCCTTCGGGAAGGAGATGGTGCCCTTATAAATCCCCGGGGTCTTGAGGTAGCCCGAGGGTGCTGGTGCGTTTCTATCGATTTTGAACATTGTTTATGAGAGTTTGGCGATTAGGTCTGCTGTCCGTGCGAGGATGTCTGCTTGGGTTCTTCTGTTCAGATTGCTGAGTGCATCGGTTTTGAAGAATCCGAGTGCCGTCGCGTAATGCTCACCGAGTGCCTCGCGAAAGGCCTCCTCGGGGTCTGCTGGCGGCAACTCGGCCACGGGTGCGACCACCTGTGCGGCGGCGACTCGTTCGACTGGTGCCGGGGTGAAGTCTGACACCTCTTCGGGTGTGTAGACTCCGCTGACCACGTCTGGCGCGAGCAGTCGCACGGCCTCGCTGATCAACCTCGCCGTCAGCATTTGCCGAGGGTGGCGTTTGTAGTTGTCCTTGAGTTCACCGCCCTTTCCGAGCGCAACGCCCGAGGCGACCAACTCCTGCATCGTGACCTCCATCTCGAGGTCGTTGTCGCGGTAAATCCACCGAGCTTTGACCCGCTCGGAGGTCCGAGTGCCCCAGATGACCTTGCCCCCGGCAGCGACGAATCGCCCGAGCATAGCATCGGCTTTCATGCTCAGCTTGCCGTCGAGCAGGTGGTAGGTCTGGGTAACCTCAAACGGGGTCAGGCCAGAGGTTAGGCACTGCAAGGCCAGAATCGCCCCTTGTGCGGGTTTGGTGCATCCGAACATTCCCGATGCGGCGAATGCCTCGCCCAGCTGCATCGCGGCCCCTACGGGGTCCGATACGTTGGTGAATAGTGATAGTGTCTTCTCCATTTCTTTCTGTTGTGTTTGTGTTGGTTGTGTTGTTACCGCTCAACCTGAGCGGCGAGGATGAGCAACGCATCAGCGTTGTTCAAAGTGACTTTGACCGAAGGAAAACGGCGTTGAGCCTCTTCCTTGAGCCTGTTCTTCCAGACCCGCTGCTCTTCGCCGGGTCTCTTTGCAAATCCGATGACCTTCTGCCACTTCTTCGGCGGCACCATAAGGAGCGCGAATCCCAGCGACATGGCCACTCCTTGAATGAACCCGACGTTCCGGTGAAGGACGGCGAGGCTTGAGTGCCCTGCGCCGAAGATGGCCTTCGCGGGGAGTTCCATCACCACCGTCTTCGCCCCTGCTGCCTGTAGGTTGCGAAGAGTCATGATGATGTCTCCGTCGGTCTCGGGCATCCTGACCGCGCGTGGTCCTTCCGCGTCCTGCCACGCGATGCCACCGTTCACCCCGGGGTCGATTGCGATGATCATACGATGACGTTGGGGCGGCGGTTTCGCCTTTTCTCAGGAGAGCAGCTGGTGCAGAGTCTGCGCCCCTGCACCTTCGGCACAGGTCCCGAGCATCTGCGACACCGAACCCCGGGGTAGATTCCGATGTGGAGGAGATGTGACTTGATGAGCAGATGCTCGCCTTTGTCGAGCGATTCTGTGATGCGCTCTCGGTTCTCTGAGACGAGTAGGAGGATTGATTTGATGTCCATAGGTTATTCCGTTGGTTCCCCAAATGCCGCTAGAAAGCCCAGCGCATAAGACACCAGCAAAAGAGCACCCAATGCCAGCTGGAATCCGAGCACTTCAGTTTGTGAGATTGCGACGGCGTCGAATGAGGCCATCGCGAAGAGCATTGGTGAGAGTTGTTTGTCGGTCATGGTGAGGTTGTGGTTTGGGTTGGTTACTTGCTGAGCTTGTCCACCAGCTGCTCGAGCGTGTGCGGCGTGTCGTCGATGTAAAAGAGGCCATCGGCCTCGGCTTGAAACATTGCTTTTGCAACGGTCGCCATCAGTTCGCGTGCGGGAGTGCGTTTTGCGAGGGTATAAACTCGACCGTATTCGTCGCCACCTTCGAGCACCACTTCAAGACAGTGGACTTCGCCTGTTACGTCGGTGAGGTCGAATCCTCTCCAGAGTCGCACCTCAATGCATTCGCGGCCTTCAAACGTGGAGAAGTCTGCATCGCGGACTGCTTCAGTTTGCTCGACCACTTCGTCGAAGATGTCGAGCATGGTTGACCCCATGAGAGCTGCCTCGGCCTCGCGGACAGCTTCGTCGAATGATTCGGCTTCACCTTCTCCGCAGACGTTGGACCACATGAATCGGCCTTGTGAGTAAGGTGATGGCCAGATGTTACTCTCTTCGCGGACGTTTTCGTGACGGTATTGTATGGAGGTCATAACGTGAGATGTTTGTCTTTCGTTGGTGTTGTTCGTCTCAGGCAACCGCGCCCTCAACTGCAACCAGTAAACCACACCCCCAGAACGGTTGCAAATGTTTTTTTTCTTTTTTCTTCATCCATCGCAACTGCCTTGTGTCGCAGTAGTTTACAAAGCAAACGGGACCGCCAACCCTCACGTCAGCGGCCCCGCACAACCCCAGACAAACACGTCTGAAGGAAAGAATCGTCCCAAACTGCGCGAGGCTGTCAACAGTCTGCTCTAAAGCTCTCGCACATAGTCGGTTATTTCGGAAAGTGATTTGCGAATGACTGCCCGTTGCTCTTGCGTAAGTGCGTCACGGTCAACTTTTTGCGCCCAACGTCGGAACCCTTGCGCGACTCGTTCAACGGTCGGAACCTCTTTGAGATGAGGGGTTTTGCATTGCTGGAAACGGTACTTGGTTTTGTTCCACTGAGTCTCAGGGAGCGATAGCCACGCCTGAATCTCGGTTTGCAGTTTCGAGAGGTTCGCGGCGGTCATCCCGAGGTCTTGCGCGGCCTCGGCAAGAGTAGACCACCCGATGAGACTCTGGAGGTCGGCGGCAAAGCAAAGTGCGACGGTCTTGGCCTTCGCATCACCCGGCCCCATCAACCACGCGAGGACGCGGTGCAGAAACATCCCGCCCGTCCGGGTGTCTACCGTTGCGGCGACCTTGGCCACCTCGGATTCATGCCATTGCGAGATTGCGCGTGCGGTCTCGATGGGGATGCGAAATCGGTCGGCCAGTATCTCGGCGGGTGAGTCGAGTTCGCTCGGGTCGAAGGTCCAGAGCGCATCCTGCTGCGCGGCGGCTTTTTCGGTGGTGTCGGGGATGTAGTTCACGCCAAAGCACTCTCAAACAGAGAGGCTTCCGCGTCACGCCGTTTCTGCAAGCCCGTAGTGTTCGGCCACAAGCGTTTCATCGAGCGCAGGAGGTCGGGGATGTCATAAAGACGACCGTCTCGGAGTGCGTTTTGAATCCCGACCATCTCGGCGCGACGGTCGCCCGAGAGTGCTGCGCCCCTGTTGAACACCAGCGAGATAAGCGCATCGCGTGCGGGTGCTGATAGAGTCTCAGCCTGTGGATAAATCCGCATCGTTTGCAAATAGAACCGAGGGACGGTGATTCGCTGGAACACGTCGAGAGCTTGGTTCCAAGTGACCTCGATGGATCGCACGGCCTCGCGGGAATGAAGCCACAAACGTGCGGCCTCACCGCGAATGCCGAGGGACCCTTTGAGCAACTCAAACGAGGTGTCCGCAAGGACTGGTCCCCAACTTTCCGAAAACTGCGCTTCGGTGTTGTATCCCAAATCGAACCCGATGCCGACGGTCACGCCAGACTGCTCGCCCGGCCACGTTGGGCGAGAGAGAAACTTGCGGAAGTAGGATTCACCTCCACCGACTTCGTAATCGAGGAGGAGTTTGAGACCTTCAGGTGAGAGAGTCATTTGCGGAGTTCGCGGATGAGTTGAATGGTCTTCAGAACCGTGTACACCAAAGCGGCAGAAGCGGCACCAATGCTGACCAGCTGGTGAACCTCAGTCAGGCCGAGCATCAGTGCGGCGAAGTTTACCGCTGGGACGACGAGGAGATCGTGCGGGTTTGTTTGGTCGAGGTTCATCGGCTTTTGGTGGGTGTGGTTTTACGAAGGTGACAAAGTGCCATGCGGCAGCGACGGCGAACGTCACGCCGAGGCCGATGTTGAGGATGATTTCGGATACAGGAGGAGTGCTGAAGGTGACGATGTTGAGCATTGCACCGACGGCCACAAGCGAGAGACCGCCCTTCAGCAGTCGAGCCAACCACGGCGAACGGTAGATGGCCGACTCAGGCCTTCCGAACACGAACACCACAAACGCAACGCCACCAGCGGCAATGAGTGCGTTAGCGGCCCCGTTTGCGAGGGTGAGGAGGTTCGGGTTCATGCTCATCAATAATAGGCGCGGGTATCAACTTCCGCGATGCGTACTCGACCGCTCGAAGGCCGACGAACCCGAGGAGGAACGCAATCGCGTACTGCGTGCGCTCGCCGTCGATTTTCGCGAACTGAACGACGACCGGGGTGAGGTAGTTTGCAGCAGCTGCTCCAGCGACGAGGGAGGAGATGGTGCTTCCGAGATTGCGAGCGGCGTTTTCCCCCGTGGTCAGCACGGCCCCGAAAAGCCCTGCGGCGAGAAGTGCAATGTCGATGCCGTATTCCTTGAGGTTCATTTGCGCTCGGGTGATTTGTTTGGAGTCGCCGCTGACCCGTAGTAAAAGGAGACGACCATGCCCCATGAGGTCGAAAGCGAACCGATGAGCATCGTTATCCCTGCATTGTCCCAGAGGTCGAAGTGCCCAGTCAGCAACCCGGCGAGGACGCCGAAGAAACCGAGCGTGATACCGAGCGCAAGAAGTGCAGGGACCGACGAGTTCAACCTCACTTGCATCTTTCGTGCGCTGTCGCGGTCCTCGGTTGCCAGTTTTTCGAGGTCGATGTCCAACTCCTTCATCCGCACCGCGAGTTGAGTGTCGGCCTCGCGCAATGCGGCAACCTGTTCGCCTGTGAGCGTCCCCGCGTCGAGAGCATCACGCACCTTGCTCGCGGTCGGTTCGGATAGACCAATCGCTTTGCCAACAGCTTCAACGGCCATGCCTCCAAGCGGCCCACCGAGAGCACGGCCAATGGTCGGCAAAAGCGATTTCCAGTCGAAAGTCATTTCTCCTTACGGAAGACGTTTATAGCGGCGTAAACGCTCACCCCTGCGGTGAGGATGGCCTCGGCCTGATCGGGGGCGAGACGCACGCCGAAAACGGTCAGCAATGCGACCACACCCCTCCATGTCGAGGGTTCTAAGAGTCTGGCGATTATGTATTTCATGGGTTAAAAATAGGTTGTGACCATTACCATTCCGGCGGCTCCGTTTCCTCCTGCGCCGGATTGCGATCCTGTTTGGGTTGCTCCTCCTCCTCCTCCTCCAGCGGCTGGGAAACCTCCTGCTCCTCCTATTCCTCCGTCCGCGGTTAGTTGCGCTCCGCCTCCTCCTCCTCCCGATCCGGACGCGAGAAAACCGATTTCGGCGTTGGAGTTGGCGTTTCCGTTGCCGCCGTTGATTGCGGTTGTGGTGTTTCCGGCTCCCCCTCCTAGCGCGTTGAGTGCATTCGAGCGACCTCCGTTGCCTCCAAAAAAAGGTGCGTTCCCTGTCGAAATCCCCCCCCCTGCCCCTCCTCCTGCGCCACCATAGCTCCACGCGACATTTTGCGCGTTCGGGTTGCCGATGGCTCCGGCACCACCGTTGACCGCTGCGCTCGCCCCTGCATTTGAGTTGAGCGCGGCGGCGCCTCCGCTTCCTAGAGTGATGCTGCCACCAACCCCGCCTGCTCCTCCCGTCGCGATGATGCCGTCGAAAGATGAACTCCCACCCGGGGAGCCTGTGTCTCCGTTTGCGGTTACTGTTTTTCCTGCCCCTCCTGCCCCTCCTGCGCCGATCACAACAGGAACCGATGCTCCTAGAGAATCGGCAGGGATTGTGACGTTGAGGTAGCTTCCTCCTCCACCTCCTCCACCTCCGCAATGAACAACGGTTGTCGATGGGTCTTTTCTGCCAGATCCTCCTCCACCTCCTCCAGCGAACATCTGGACGCAAACGGCTTTTGCTCCTGTTGGCTTTGTCCAAGTTGCCGTGCCGGACGGGTGAGTTGTGAGGGTGTAGAGATTGATTTGTGGCGGCGTCCCTCCTCCGGTTGGTTTGTCCGCGAGGTCGTTGTAGCTGCCGGAGGTGGCAACGGTTGCGAGACTCGGCGTGCCCGATAGGTCGCTATACGCGCCAGAGGTGGCCACGTTAGCAAGTGCGGGTTTGCCGCTGAGGTCAGCATACGCGCCAGAGGTGGCCACCGTTGAGAGTCCCAACGCCGTTTTCGCGGCGGCGGCATCAGTTGCCGATAGCAACTGTTTGCCCACCGTGGTCGCCTGACCGAGGAGGTTGTTTGAGACCTGTTGCATGGTTAGCGATAAAAGAATGCGAGCACGAAGGCTGGGCCACCGTCCCCGCCTCTGCCACCGCGAGACTGATACAACGATGCGGCCTCGGTGATGCATCCACCACCGCCACCTCCTCCACATCCCGGCATAGCGTTCGCGCCGTCTCCACCACGACTGCGACTGCTCAACCCGTCAACGTAAGACCCTCCCCCTCCAGCACCTCCGAAGAAGCAAGTCGGAGTGCCAACGGTGTGATAAATCGGGATTGCATCACCGCCCGTTGACGAACCGTTGGCAAAGGTGCTGCGACCTTGGAAGTCCACAGTGGTCTGCGCGATTGCGTCGAACAGGAACCCGTTCGCATCGCAGATTCCACCGCCGTCGTAGTCACTCCCATCTGCTGCCGCACCTCCTCCCGAACCGGGATGAACGGTTGCGAAATCATCGGTGCCCCACGACTGCACGATTGGCGCAATGCCAGCCGAGTTGTAACCACCCGTGCCGACGCTGAAGGTCGGATTGATGCGCCCTGTAGGAGCATTGTTCGATAGGCCAGCTGCTGATCCTGTGTTTCCCGCAAGCCCTCCTTTGCCTCCCTCGTTGCTCGGAATGTTGATGAGCATCTGGTTTGTCACCCCTTGGGTCATCCCTTGGAATACGGCCCCGTTGCAGTAGAGTTGCAGACCTCCACCGTCGCCACCTTGGATGCTCTCGCCATTCATGTTGTCGTAAGCCCTCGGCGTTCCTCCAGCACCAGCACCACCGAGCACGGCGGTGAAGGTCACATTTTCGCAGGGCAGACGCTGGATGCGTCGGAGCACTCCGTTGGACCCACCAGCACCTCCACCAGCTGCTGGTGCTCCCGGGTCGTTAACCTTCTCAAACAACGCACCCGCGCCTCCTCCTCCTCCAGCCGAGCACGCGATGATGTCGACCCACTTGTACCCAGATGGTGTTGAGAATGAAACGGTCTGATTTGACCCTACTTGCCCCTGCGTTAGGAGCACATGAAACTCAAAGCTGGATGCCTGACCACTCGGTGTGATCGGTTCCCACTTAGATAAAGTTGCGTTCCATGTGAGCACCTGTCCGCTAGTTGGTGCTGCAGTTGAAACGCTTCGCCCCTGTATTTTGTCCACAGTCGGGTTTGGGTACGTCCCCGACAAATCACCACCCGCTGACCCCGATGGTGCTCGCGAGTTGCTCAAGCGCGAGTCATTTCCCTCGCACGCCGTCCCTGCGGTGCTACCGAACGAAACCGAGAGCGTGCGATCTGAGGCGAGAGTGCCACCACCAGAGAGACCTGTGCCTGTGCTGATTGAGCGTGTGGTTTGCACGGCATTGACGATGCGCGAGTCATTTCCAGCGGCCACGGTGTTGGATGTGGTGCCGACTGATTTCGTCGCGGAATCACCCAACCCTAAGTTGGTCCGCATCTGCGCTTGGTCCGTCGAACCCATGAAGGTATCGACCACTTGTGTGACTGGTAAATCTGCCATGATTTTGAGTGGTTAAGCTGCTCTTGTGTACTTGTCTGTGGTGCCCGGGCGAAGGTAAGTTCCTCCCTCGGGACGAGTGAAAGTGTAGGTTGTCGTGCCACCGCCACCACCGCCTGTTGTCGGCATAACCAGCATGGCGTCCCACTTGGTCGAGTCGGTTGGCACCTCGGAACCCGAAACCGACTTGCGAACGTAACACCCAATGGTCTGCGCGGCGGTGTCCTCGTACCGAACCACTTGGCCAACGGTGTACACGGTGCTCGAAGAGTAAACCCCGACGAATACGAACGAAGTCCCTGCATCGCCAGCTGGTCCCTGCGGCCCCTGCGCCCCAGACGCCCCCGATGGCCCTGCGACTCCTCCCGACGCGACAAGGACGTTGATTCTCTCGTTTAAAAACGGCGCGACGAGGAAGGTGATGACGCCGCTTGTCACAACGTAATCGATTCCAGCCGACTGCATCACCCCGCCGACCGAGACGATGAAGTGTGCATCGGTCGAATCGGTCGAGCTTGTCTCGAACACGGTTTGCGACCCTGTGCCCGTGAAACCGAACTGCGTAAGCGCAAACGAACCACTCCCGCCGATGCTCGTAGGCTTGTCCGTGAGGTCGTTGTAGCTGCCCGTATTGGCGACGGTCGCGAGTCCGAGGGAGGTTCTGGCCGCTGCTGCGTCGGTCGCTGAAATGAGGCTTTTACCGACCGCCGTCGCGTCCTTTAGCAGTTGGTTAGAAACTCGCTTCATACCATTGGGGTGCTCGTCAAATGCGAGAAGTCCAGACCGAGTCCTGTGATCCACGGTTTCGGCTCCCCGTACCATCCCGCGCCAAACTTGGTCTCCGCGAAATCCTCAAACGCTCGCAAAAACTTTGGACGCACGGCGTCGAGCGAGAAGTTGGCCCGTGCGAAACGCACCATTGCCGAGCGGTCGATGCGGTCCACGTTGGCTATCCCTCGCAGGATGTCGCGCATTGAGAGGCATCGGAACCCATTGACTCCATCGACGATGTACTCCGTCATCGCGCCGAAGTCGCTAACGATGGGGACGCACCCCGAGAGCATCATCTCAACTGCCGTCCCTCCGAACGGCTCCCAGTATTGGGAGAGAAGAAAGCCGAACCTCGCGCGACCCATCAACTCGCGCCGCTGCTCGATACCAACGCACCCAACAAACTCAACGTGATCAGGCCACTCCTTGAGACCAAACGCATCTGGTCCACCTTGTCCCGCGACCTTCAGCTTGATGCCCATGCGCTTGCAAGCGTCCATCGCAACGTGGAGACCTTTGTTGACCCCGATGCGCCCGATGTAGAGCGCATAATCTTCACGCGGCAAAGAGTCGTCGAAGTCGGCCAGATTGAAATAGTTCGGAACCACGCGCCACGACCATTGCGGCTTGCAGTGAGAGACTCGGTCGGTGCCGTAATGCGCGGCCAGAAGCGGGTAGGATTCGTAACAGCGGAATGGCGCGAATGCGTGACCGTTGCCGATGCCGGGTTCAACGACGACCAAGTCGTTGTCCTTGTTTGCGGCGAAAGTTGCTTCAGCGGTCCCGCCCCAAAACGCGAGGACGAAGTCCCCCTTCTGCTTGGTCTGCAAAATCGCATCCCCCGCCACCAAGTTGTAGACGCGGTGCGACAAGTCCGAACTCGAGAACTTGAACTGGTTTTTGCGCCAGTCGAAATCGCCGTAAGTCTGCTGGTGGATTTCGCGAGTGATGACGTTGACGTGTTCGTGCGCAGCAGTTTGCGAGTCTGGGTGACCGTAGTGGACCGTGCGGAAGTCCTTGGAGTCTTTGAACATCTCCAAGAACTTCAAGACCTTCTGCGTGAAAGCGCACGCTGAGTATTCTGGATGCGTTACGGTGTGAGGGACAGCAAGGCAATGCAACGTAGTCATGTCGCATAGGCTGGAGCAAATGCTCCACGCCTCAAGTGTAGAAGGGGATAAACTTGCCGCCGATCCCTACATACCACCCTGCGATCTGCGTCGGGTTGGTCGGTAGGTTGTCCGTCTCGCCGATGCCATACCCCTGTGGTCCTTGCGGCCCCGGTGGCCCGGGTAACCCGCTCGCGCCTGTCGCTCCTGTTGCGCCATCCTCTCCTAAAGTACCCGATGCGCCAGCTGGACCTGACGGACCCTGTGGCCCTGCTGGCCCAGCTGGACCCTCTGGCCCCGGTGGACCTCCCGGCTCGCCCGGCTCGCCTTTTGCGCCAGCGACTCCCGGTAGCCCGCTCGGACCCGTCGCGCCATCTGCACCAGTTGGCCCCACGATACCTTGCGCCCCTTGCGGCCCTGCGGGTCCACTCGGCCCCGGAACGCCTTGCGGCCCGATTGGACCGCTCGGCCCAGTCGCGCCTTTCAAACTGCGATTCGTGAAAAACCAACCAGACCCGCTCCCGACGCCCGGGTTGTCCGTTTTCTCATAAATGTCGCCTGTTAACGCATTGATCCAAATGTCCCCGACGATGCCTGTCTCCCAGTCGTTAAGGTTCGGCGCACGGTCTTCGATGAAGATTTCAGTCCCCGGCGGTCCCGGTGGACCTCCGGGTGTACCGGGTTCGCCACTTGGCCCCGCAAATCCTCGCGGCCCAGTCGCTCCCTCCGCACCAGCGAGTCCAGACGGACCTTGCGGACCAACTGGCCCCTGCGCCCCCTGCAAACCCGATGGACCCTCTGGCCCCGTCGCGCCACTTGGCCCCGTCGCGCCCGTCGCACCACTCGGCCCCGTCGCACCACCCGGCGACCCTGCTGGCCCTGATGGACCGCTCGGCCCAGTCGCGCCTGTCGCTCCACCAAACTCACCCGCTGGACCTTGCGGCCCGACCTCGCCCTGCAAACCACTCGGTCCCGTCGCGCCACTCGGCCCCGTTGCGCCACTCGCCCCTTGTGCGCCAGATGGTCCTGCGACACCTTGAGGTCCGACCGTCCCGCCCGAGGCGATGAGCACGTTGATTTCCTCTCCGCTCGGTGGCGCAGAGGCAAACGTGATCAACCCGTTTGTCACCGCGTAGTCAGTCCCCGCTGACTGGAACACGCCACCGACGGCGACTATGAAGTGCGAATCGACCGAACTGGTTGAGGTGGTTTGGAATGTGGTTTGAGCACCCGTGCCCGTGAACAACTCTTGCGAGAGTGCAAATGAGGTCGTGGTGCCTGTGCTGGTGACGAGGGTGTTCCACCCGCTGGAGTCGCTCTTTGGGAACGAGAGAGTGCCGTCGGCGGTGTTGACGAGAAGCACCCCCTGCGGAATCCCTGCGGCAGATGGGAGACCACTCGTCTCCTTGC
>Ga0315905_10002728_pt1 | contig 18461 bp, 17 predicted proteins | sample LakEriMetagenome_5_FD_203522 | JGI IMG/M metagenome (GOLD analysis project Ga0315905, IMG submission 203522) | Freshwater fungal communities from buoy surface, Lake Erie, Ohio, United States - Buoy 4 MA121 | ecosystem: Environmental > Aquatic > Freshwater > Lake | place: USA: Lake Erie, Ohio... | reverse complement strand
ATGCGGCAAGACCCCGCAATACACACAGCTTGAAGCGCTCAACCAGGAGTTCCAGAAGGACGGACTGGCCGTGCTGGGCTTTCCCTGCAATGACTTCGGCAAGCAGGAGCCAGGGACCAATGAAGAGATCAAAGAATTCTGCTCCGTGAAGTACAAGGTGACCTTCCCGATGTTCGACAAGGTTGTCGTCAAGGGCCCGGAACAGCATCCGCTCTATCAGGCACTCAGCGGCCCGCAGTCGCCGTTCCCCGGCGATGTGAAGTGGAACTTCGGCAAATTCCTCGTCAGCCGTGACGGCAAGATTTTGAAACGCTTCGAGCCAGGCGTGAAACCTGACGCTCCTGAGGTGGTGGACGCGATCAAGGCGGCCCTTGCAGCGAAGTAACCGTTCTCAGAAGTTCAAAACAAAGCGGCGATGGCTCACGGGAGTCATCGCCGCTTTTTTGCGCCCGAGTTGAAGGCTCAGGCCGAAGTGCCTCTTGCTTTGGGAGTCTTATTGCCGTTTTGGGGCGGTGCTGGGGCTCTGGGCGGGCCTTCGCCTCCAGGGCGGACCTCAATGCGGGCACCATCCATCATGCGCAGTTTGTCGCGAAACTCTTCCGGCACGGCTTTGCGCTCTTCGTCGGTGTTCACGGGCCAGCTCTGCTCCTGGCCGCCTTTAGGATGCACGGAGAAAGTGGTTTTGCCATCTTGGCGCTTGATGGTGTACTCACCGGCATCATCGCGGCGGGTCACGTTCATCGCCTCGTGAGACTCGCTAAAGCTGGAGCGCTGCATGTTGCCGTCCTGTGGAGCGGGGCCGGACCGGTGCTCCGTGTTTTCCCGCCGCGGATGATGGTCTGGCATATTGAACATCGGTGCCTGGGGCATGGGCGTGCGTTTATCTCCCTGCATCCAGTTTTGCAGGCGCTCCTGGTATTCGCGCATCTCATTTTGGAAGCGCTCCATCTGCTCGCGCTGCTCCGCACCCATGTCACGCATGCCGCGCCGCATCTGCTCCATCTCACGCACATCAAAAGGCAGGCCCGGCTGCGGCCAGCCACCGAAACCGTAAGGTTGGCGGCGCTCGTTCTCAGCCACCATGCGCTCGCCAAGCGTGATGGGCACCTGTGTTTCCTTGCCGCCGGTGATGACGGTGAGCTGGGCGATCTCGCCCTTTTTCTTGGAGCGCACCAGCGCCATGAATTGCTCCATATTCACCAACCGCTGGTCTTCGAACTTCACGAGGACATCATGCGTCTTCAATCCGGCTGCCTTGGCGGGTGATTCCGGCATCACCTCATCCACCATGAGGCCAAAACCTTCTGGCAAGGAGAATTGGGAGCGCAGTTCGGCGGGCACCTCACGCGTGAGCACGCCGATGTAGGCCACGGGCTTCTGCTCCTCAGCAGGTGCGTTGGGCTTGCGTGTTGGTTGTGGTGACCGAGGCGTCTGTTCTTCAGGAGTGTCCTGAGCTGGTTTGGGCGCGATTTTTTCCTCCGGCTGCTGCGCTTGCAGCGAAGCCGCGCCTAGGCAGGCGATGAACAAGCTATGTTTAAGTTTCATGATGGGATGGGGTTCAGGTTGGGGAGAATCATTGGAAGGAGACCGGCAGCACGAGCTTCTGCTGGCGCGGGTATTCCACGGTCATTTGCGCACCGTCGCGCGGGTCGATCCAAGTCTGGCGCTCGCGTGAAATGACGGTCATGTGCTGCTCCGGCAGACGTTCGGCGCTGTAATGAATGCCGTCGTTTTGCACATCCTCCCATTCGCGGATGGTGGCAACGGGCAGCACAGCGGGATTCTCTGCCAGCGAGGTGCTTGGCGGGGGGGCTGGCATGAAACTCATCACCGCGACGGCGGCAGCGGCACCCAGGGAGGCCCACGAAGCCGGGGCAAGCCAGCGCGTGGCGCGTCGTGGCCTCCTGCTGGCACTGCCGAGCCAGTTCATGTCGAGTTTGAGCTCTTCATCGACTCGCTGTGCGAGGGCTGGGGAGGCTGTGGCGGGTGCGAGGCCGCGCAGCAGGTTTTCAAGGTGGTTTTCACTGGGGTCGTGGTTCATGGCAGAGCCTCCTGGGGAGATGAAAAGGGAAGAATGTTTGGAGCGGATGCGCTGGTTTCACCGAGCAGGTCTGCTTTGAGTGGGGCGAGCTTTCGCTGCATGGCCTGCAAGGCGTAGCGGTAGCGCCCGGCAATGGTGTTGATGGACTCACCGGTCATGGCAGCGATTTCGTTGAAGGTGAGGTCGCCCCAGAGCTTCAGCGTCACGACCTCGCGCTGCTCCTGCGGCAGGGCTTGCAGCGCTTTGTGCACGATCTCGGCGATTTCCTGCTGCCCTGGCTGGGGATCAAAGCTCGGGGCGTCCTCGCCAGCGACGGCGATGTCTGACTTCGCCTCGCGATTGACGCGGCGAGTGTCGGAACGGCGTTGGTCGAGAGCGATGGTGCGAACAGCGGCGTAGAGCAACGGGATGTGTTGATTGTCGCCTTCAGGAAAGCGCCGCCACCAACGCACGAAGGCCATTTGCACGACGTCCTCGGCATCGGACTTCGAATCGACGAGCTGACGCGCGTACAGCACGAGCTGCGGGGCGAGCTGCTCAAAGGATCGTTTCCAGTCAAAAGAGGATTCCATGCGGGGGCTGGTGTTCGACCAGCCTAACGCCTCCAGGGTGGCCTTTTGTGTGGCAAATGATGCTTTGTTGAGACGGAAGCGGGAAGATTCCTCTCCCATCGGGGGCATTAGCGAGCGTCAGCCTTTGGCTTCACCTGCCAGAATTCGTTAAAGAAGTCCGCTGCCACCACCTTTCCGGCGCTTTCGGCACTCGGGGGGTGGGTGATGTCGAGAATCGCCCAGTCAGGCAGTTTTGGGTTTTGCAGGGAGTTGGTGCGGTCATGCGCCTCGCGGAAGGTGAGGCCGGAATTGATGACGACCTCAAAACCGGGTGATTGGAGGCAGGGGTAGGTCAGCAGCGGCACATGCGTCTTCGCATCAAAGCTCTGTGCTCCGATGCCCACCCTTTCTGCGCTCCATTGCACCGGCAAAGCTGCGGCGAGTTGTTTGAGGCATGAGTTTGACTCCGGCGTGCCCCACAGAATGAGACTTTGCGTCTTGCCGGCCTCGATCACGTCTTTGATCTCCGAGGCTTTGACCACCCGAGCATCGCCACGCATCAAACCACGCCAGCGAGCAAGGAAATGCGCTGACTCGACCGCCACCCAGGTATCCACCGCAGTCGATGATGATTGACCATCTGGCAGCACGACCAGAAAACGCTTCAGGAAGGCCATATCCATGAGGCCAGGATGCGAGGAAGGCTTGCCACCCGTGGGACCTTCGTGTTGGAACGGCTGATCGTTGCCAAAGTCACGCCACACGCCGTTCTCCTTGATCAGACGACACATGGAGCCAGGCACTCTTGGTCCCGGACTCAGGAAGGTCTCAAACTGTGGCAACTCCGGCCCCACGGTGAGTTTGAGTTCCGCACCATCCACGATGGCTTTCAACGCTCCCCTGCCCTTCCGCACTTGCGGTGGCGGGTAAAAAACGATTCGCGTCACGTTCTGCGTTTTGAACTCCACGGTCTGCCCGTCCAGCACTTTGGCGTCCAGCCGCGCCTCCTGCCAGCTTTCCTCCAAGCCATGCAGATTCAGCCATTTCACGCGGCCATAGAAAGGTGTCTTCGTCTGGATGTGAATCTCGTCGGGAAACAGATCACGGCCTTTTGCCACGGCTTTTTCGATCCAAGCCTGCACCTCCTTGATCACCTCGGGATGATACTTGTGCCCCATGCCAGGGGCGATGAGATGCGGCGGCTTCAGCCCTGCTTTGCCGAGCACTTCCATCATGTACTCCGCTGAGTCCCGCTGCGCATCCAGCTCACCGCTGTAGCTGATGAGAGGCACGTTAAGAAAATTCCGCGCATAGTCCGGCACGTCATACACGCCCCAAAGCTTTTGCTCATACCATGCGGGATACTTGTCCGGCGTGAGCTTCTGGTAGCGCTTCACATCCGCAAATCCGGCCCCGGTGTGGACGCAGGCCCACTGGTCAGGGTAATGCGCTCCCAGATGCCACGCCCCTGCCCCGCCCATGCTAAAACCGGCCAGCGCGACGCGGTTGGGATCAATGTTGAAACGCATCATCGCATCATCGCGGCACTCAAACACATCCGTCTCACCTGCGCTCTTCCAGCCGTTGCAGTAGCGACCGAAGGGATGAATCACGATGGTGCCCGCAGGCTGAAACTGCCCCGGCTTCTTCGCCATCAGGCGTGAATAGACGAAGGGCAGATCGGTCGCAGTGTCTCCCCGTCCGTGCAGCCAGATCCACATCGGCACCGGTTTCTTTCCCTGCCCCCACTCAAGTCCTTCAGGCACTTCCACGCCATAAGGCTGCGGTGAGTCGTCGATCTTCGAATAAAAGCCCAGCACCTTCAGCCCGCTGCCGTTCATCCATGGCGTCTCGTTCTTTGCCAGCGAGGCGATTCGCTTCTTGGCCTCATCGAGCAAGACCGTCGCTTTTTTGACGCCGTCTTCGGGCTTCTTGTCATACCACTCGTCGAAATCGAGCGCATAACGCACCGCTTTGAGGAAAATGTCCGCATCAGCCGCCCGAGGATGTTTCCTCACGGCCACAAAAGCCCGAGTGACTGATCCCAGTTCATTCTCAATCCCCGCTTCCTGCTCTGCCGAAAGAGCTGCCGTTGGCTTCGGCGGCAAGCTGCCTTTGAAAGAGGCCGTGGCACCATTCGGGCCGAGCTGCGCGTGTGCAGCCGCCGCCCACAGGGAGAGAAAAAGAAAACACTTCATAGAGAACCTTAAACGCCGCCACATGCAGTTTTTAACCGTGAGTTGCGTTCAATTTAATCTCTCGGTCAACTCAATGACCGTAGGGGTTCTGGCCTCTTGCGGAATCAGAGAACAGTTCGCCTGGGTTTGATGCGATTGTAGAGATAAGTCCCTGGCACGGTGTCAGCAGCAACTGAGGACTGAAACATCATGCTGGCCAGCGAACCACTGGCCGATTTTCACCACTCGATGATAGCGACCACTGGGATTGCCACATCTCCTTCAGGCCATAGCACGACCGCTGCAACACCCGTGGTGTAGGCCAGCATGTTGGCCTGGTCATTAGGCTTGTCTTTCACCTTGTCCGCTTCTCCTGCGAGGAACCCCAGATTCGGCACGACGATGGATGCGATCAAACCGCCTTTCCTCAACTTGCTTTGCGCCAGCTGGCACCCACTCCGCACGGCACCGCAGCTACTCCCTCGCCACATTCGAGCAAAATCTCACCACTTTCGACGCTGCTCAGCAGCGCAACGAGATCACGATCGAGTTCAAATCCTCGCTTGGCATTCTTGGGAGTATCCGGATCGATCATGATCAAATCGTAGCAGGTCGTTTGTGTACGTTCACCCTGGGTGCATTTACAGGATCATTCACCACTCAGCGGATGTCTCGATTGGCCAGCCCGTTGAGCGCGGCATGTTCCCGCGCACGTTTAATCGCATCTGCCGAAGCATCCACATGCGCCACGGTCGCAACAGCTTGGACGGCGGCGAGCGTGAAACCACCAGCAGCGTCAAAGAGATCCAGCACACTAGCCGGACGGTGCCGCAACTCGGCAAAGGCCGTATATTTCACGCAACCTGCCTCCACAGCTCCAGAAACAGGTGCCAGCCCGAGTGCGCCGCCATGCGGCTGGCAAGCACGGGATGACTCCAGCGCTCCTAGCTTTTCAAGCACACGCCCGCTGCCGCAGACTCCAGAGGCAGCACTTCAAGCCCCTTCCCGTTCAGTGCTTCACGCGCCTCTTTGGCCGACTTTGCTTTCATTCTCCGCTTGAAACAGCTTCTGATAAATTTGGAGATGAAATGGTTCCCCTGCGGCGGAAACGGCCGCCGCTTCAAATTAAGCTGCATACCCTGCTTGCGCATGAAATCAACCGCCGGCACTTTCCAAAACTGCCCTTTCACCCCCTCGACATAAGAGATGATCAGGGGAGATTCCTTTTTCATGTAATACAGGCCGGCCTCGCCTTCCCGGTTGAGTTTCCGCAGGCGGCTTTCCGCAGCCCAGATTGAACAACCAGGAACCAAAATCTGCCTTAAAAAGGACCGCTTCCAAAGCGAGAGATTGAGGCCCGCGCGCAGATTGCCGCCTTCGATCTTTCGGAACCAGCCATTCTCTACCGCTTCCCCTTCGTCACCATACTGATCTACGCCCAGATACTTGCCTCCGGCATGATCCAACTGCTTGATGCACTCTGACAATTCGAGGCTCTGAAAGTCACGATCGACGAAGAAGTCATCCAGCCAGACAAACAGATTTTCCTCAGGAATGAACTCTAGCGCCCGGATAAAATTGTCCGACCAGCTTTTATCCTCTCCCACACAGACGGAGATCACCCTGGGATCCTTGAACTTGCGGTGATTGGAAATTAGATAAACCGGCATCGACGGCGACTTCCAATGCTTGAAAAAGAAATGAAAGAAAAGGGGCCACAAATCTGCGTAGGCGTCGCAGGACGATATGACCATAGAGGCGTTCTGCTGTTTGGATTGAGGAAGCATTAGAGTTGTTAATCTCAATGAAAACCGCTGATGAACAATCCGTAAACCCTTAATTTTGACGTTGTGGTGGAAGCCAGTTCAAAGCGGCCCGATTGCAAGGCCGCGTTTTCTCCAAAAAAGACTGCATCACGAATCATAAAGGACCTTCGTCTGAGGATTGAATATTAGTCACGTGATGCGCCTGTTTCGCGTGGCTATGATGATGCTGACGACCTTAAACCAAGGTGGGGTTATTTTTGGCTGGATTTCACATACACGCTCGACAGGATTAATTTTTAATCCCATGAAAAAAGCTCTCATAACAGGCATCACAGGTCAGGACGGATCATACCTGACCGAACTGCTTCTGGCCAAGGGCTATGAGGTGCACGGCATCATCCGCCGTTCTTCGAGCTTCAACACGGGACGGATTGACCACATCTACCAGGATCCGCACGTGACTGGGACGCGGCTGACTTTGCACTACGGCGACCTCGCGGATGCGGTGCAGATCGTGAAGCTGCTCTATGAACTGCAGCCGGATGAAATCTACAATCTGGGGGCGCAATCTCATGTGAAGGTGTCGTTCGACATTCCGGAATACACTGGAGATGTCGATGGACTGGGCACGCTGCGCATTCTGGAGGCGATTCGCGAATCAGGACTGATGAAGAAGACGCGCTTTTACCAGGCCTCGTCCTCGGAGATGTTTGGCAAGGTGCAGGAGATTCCGCAAACGGAGCAGACGCCGTTCTGGCCGCGCTCCCCCTATGGGTGTGCGAAGGTGTTCGCCCACTGGCTGACGGTGAATTATCGAGAGAGCTACGGCCTGCACGCCTCCAATGGCATCCTGTTCAATCATGAATCACCCCGCCGCGGGGAGACGTTCGTCACGCGCAAGATCACCCGTGCGGCCACCCGAATCAAAATGGGCCTGCAGGAAAAGCTTTACCTCGGCAACATCGACGCGAAACGCGACTGGGGTTTTGCCGGCGAGTATGTGGAGATGATGTGGCTCATGCTGCAGCAGGAGCAGCCGGATGACTACGTCATCGCCACGAATGAAACCCACAGCGTGCGCGAATTCTGCCAGGAGACCTTTGGCCAGCTGGGTCTGGACTGGGAGAAGCACGTGATGCATGACTCCCGCTACGAGCGTCCTGCCGAGGTTGACCTGCTCATCGGCAATCCGGCCAAGGCTCACAAGCAGCTCGGCTGGAAGCCGAAGGTGCGGTTCAAGGACTTGGTGAAAATAATGGTTGATGCCGATCTCAAGCTGGCTGAACACGAGGCAAAGACCAAAAGTCTCTAAGCATGATGAAGCTTTTTATTTCCGGTCATACAGGCATGGTGGGAAGCGCACTGGTGCGGCGGTTTCAAAAACTACCCGATGTGTCTCTCGTGACTCGCACCCGAAAGGAGCTTGATCTGACCAATCAGGCGGCGGTGTCGGCATTTTACGCGGCGGAACGTCCGGACGCCGCAATCATCGCGGCGGGCAAGGTGGGCGGCATTCATGCCAACAGCACCTATCCGGCAGAGTTCATTCGTGAAAACCTGGCCATCGCGATGAACTGCATTCACGAAGCCTGGAATGCTGGAGTGAAGCGCCTCCTATTTCTGGGCAGTTCTTGCATCTATCCCAAACTGGCGGCGCAGCCAATGAGTGAAGACTGCCTGCTGACCTCGGCGTTGGAAAAAACTAATGAAGCCTACGCCATCGCGAAAATCGCGGGATTGAAAATGGCGGAGTATTATCGCAAGCAATACGGCGTCATCTATCATTCCGCCATGCCGACAAATCTGTATGGCCCAGGCGATAATTATCATCCGCAGAACTCTCATGTCATGCCCGCGCTGATCCGGCGCTTTCATGAGGCAACCATCGCGGACCAGCCAGAAGTAATGGCCTGGGGCACCGGGCGGCCACAACGCGAATTTCTGCATGCGGATGATCTTGCGGATGCCTGTGCGTTTCTTCTGCAATTGGAAAATCCGCCTGATTTGGTCAATGTGGGCTGTGGCACAGATGTGACGATACGTGAACTGGTGGAGATGGTGGCCGAAGTGGTCGGATACCATGGCCAGATCATCTGGGACAAATCCAAGCCTGACGGCACGCCGCGAAAATTACTCGACACCACTCACCTAAACCACCTTGGCTGGAAACCAAGGATTGCTCTGAAGGAGGGGTTAACTCTCACTTACCAGGCATTCCTTGAAGAAAGTCGTTCGCACAGCCTGCGAGGCTGAAATGTGTAAAGAGCTTACTGATGAAATCCATCAAACGCAGAGTTTACGACGCATACGCAACCGCAGCCACTATGCTCAGTGGCCCGCCCGTCCAGGCGAATGAACCAGTTACTGGCGATGGAGTGGAAGTCATTCCCCTCTCGGCCCCGGGCACTGTCCGCTTGGAGCTCAGCCTTGAGAAACGGTTCTATGAACTGGCTCAATCCACATCCATCATCAACTGGCCAGAGTTGAGCCTTTACCGCCTCCAAAATGCACGGGTGGTAGGAGATCAGGGAAATGTGTTTCTGAAGGATGGCAGATGGCTTAGTGTGTGCCCCAGCCTTAATGTGCTAAATCCAAGTAAGATCCGCAGGCCATTGCCTCTTTATTCTCGTGCCGTCACCGCCCCAGCTTTTCACCTCACCGGAAGAGATCATGAAAATCACGGACATTTTCTTTTTCAGCATCTACCCCGTTTGCTCGCATGTCGCGACTTGCCGCAATTTCCGAAAAGGATGAGGGTGCTAGTAGCTGAGGGGCATAAAAAGTGGCAGTCACGCTACATTCAAAAACTGGGTTTAGCCCAAAACGAAGACATCATCGAATGCGATGAGGGCACACTCCGCTGTGATGAGCTGTACTACGTTCCGCAAATACGAGATGTGCATTCACAGGTATGCCGGCCACAGGATTACCTGACTATGCGCGAATGTTTTCACCGGCCAGGCCCAAAAACGGGACTGCCAGTTTTTATTTCGCGGGCCGACGCACCCGACCGACACCTCATCAATGAAAGTGAAGCCATCGCTTCTTTTGAAAGAGTGTTCGGCAGCTGCCGTGTGATATGCCTGTCCAAGGTGCCGTTGGATGAGCAAATAGAAATTATTTCACGCGCTCCCTTGGTTGTGGGGTCACAGGGGCAAGCCTTCGCCGTATCGCTCTTTGCAAAAGACAGCGTCTTCGTGATACTCGAAGCCGAAACCCACAACCCCTGGTGTGACTCATTTCGAGATATAGCCATCATTTGTGGCAATGAGGCGCTGTCATTGTACTCCGGCACCCTAAGACGGGAAGACCAATCGTATTCGTTTCCGGTTAAAAAATTGGAACAGGCGTGGGTGCGATTGAGAGATCTGCTGAACAATGCCTAAGGTCATGCGCATCTTACTCGTCAAACTTAGACACATTGGTGACGCCCTCATCACCACATCTGTGGTGCAATGCATCAAAGATGCCTATCCTGATTCTGAAATCAGCCTTGTGATTCGCAAAGGAACCGAAGGAATTCTTCAGGGGTGTCCACAAATTGATCATTTGCTCACAACAGCCGCGGCAGAGCAGGACCGGCGTCGTTCGAAGGACATTATGAACGACCTCCGCCTGCTTCGTAGATTGCACGGGATGCGTTTTGATTTTGCCATTGATCTTGGCAATAATGATCGCGGCAGGACGCTGGTGGGACTGAGTGGCGCAACAAAACGGTGCGTGAATCATTCCGTTTATCAAATCAAATGGCCTTGGAAACTGCTGACCAATCAAATTGGCACTTCCAACTGGAGACCTGTCCACCGTGTCGAGGCAGATTTTCTCAATGTAGCAGACTTCATTGATTTGAGTCGAACTACTCCCGGCCCTCTCATCTTTCAAAAGGAAAAGGCGCTTCGTCCTGTCATAGCATTACCGCCGGGCACATCCTGGGTGGTGATTCACCCTGGCACGCGATGGAGCAGAAAACGGTGGGACGAAGATTATTGGATCGAACTTGGCAAATCGATCATGTCACACGGCATCCATGTTGTTGTCAGTGTCGGCCCCGACGCGGAAGAAATTGGGTTAGGAGACCGCCTCGTCAAAGCTCTTGGGACGGGTAGTGTGAGCACTTGTGGCAAGCTCACATGGCCGAACCTCGCATGGCTCCTCTGCAACGCTGCTTTTTTTGTGGGCGTTGACACGGCCGCCATGCATCTGGCAGCCGCAATGGGCTGCCCAACGGTGGCATTATTCGGGCCAGATTCGAATGCCGACAACTGGCACCCATGGCAGGTGCCCTATGAACTCATCCGTTTCGCGCCTGACGATGACCACTCACTTCACAAAGCAAAAGAGGCGGTCAGGCAGTACATTCACCACACTCCAAAACGCCCACAAAGATGAGGATTCTTGCACTCACTTTCGGGGACCTAAACTGCGCCAGCACCTACTATCGGCTTGGCCAGCACCTTGGCCGCCTCAAGGAAGACGGTATCGAGTGCGATCTGCTCACCAGCCCATCTGCCCGCCTGCCGACCCCCGAACAGTTATCCGGCTATGATGTATTATTGGTGCAGAAAAGGCTATTTTCATGCCGCACGGTAAATTATTTGCGTCGCCACGCCAAGCGGCTGGTCTATGACACTGATGACGCCACCTGGCAACCACAGCGGCGTAAGCACAATTGGCTGACGCGGTGGCGAACCAACAGGCGTTTGAAGGCCGTCGTCCGGGCGGCAGATCACTGTGTCGTCGCCAATAACTATCTGGGTGATCATCTTCGCAGCCTCGGTGGGCAAACGCATCTAATTCCGATGTCACTCAATGAAAAAGAATGGCCGCGGCCGTCCCCTGGAACAACTGTGCCACTCGTCCGCATAGGCTGGTCAGGCGCGCCGGCCAATTTGTGCTACCTAGAAGCCCTGGAACCCGTGCTTGCGCAGGTGATGAGTGAACACCCAGAGGTAGAACTTGCAGTTTTTTGCGGCAAACAACCCGCATTCAGCAGCCCCTTGCCATATTTGCACCTTCCCTGGCGGCCAGGTGGCGAGCCTGATGCGGTTAAAACTTTTCATATCGGCCTGCTGCCTCTGCCGACGGATGATTTCTCACAAGGCAAATCCCCTATCAAGGCGTTGCAATACATGGCAACGGGCATTCCCACCGTCGCGACACCGCAGGCAGGATCATTGGAGATCGGCCAAGGCTCTGGCAGCATGTTCTTCGCTGAAAAACCGGAGGAGTGGAGCGAACGGTTGAGCGAATTGATCCAAGATTCTGAAATGCGTGGAAAAATGGGCACTAACGCTCGTGCAGCCTTTGAAGAGCGCTTCTCCTCCACACAAATCTATTCGCACTGGAAGTCCTGCCTCATCGGAACATGAAGAAGCCCAGTGTCATCGTTTTGTCCGACCAAATCAGCGGCGGTGCCGGGACGCTGGCAAACCTTCTCGCCAACGACCTAGCAGAGAGTGCTGAGTTCAGCGTGGAGCGCTGGCATTTTACGCCACCCGCACGTAAAGGCCTTTTTTGTGAAAGGCTGAGCGAGCTTTCGCTCAGTCCAAACCGAAGGCGACCGATCTTGGAACGCTTGTTGAAGAATTTCTCACGCAAGGTCGCGGCTCGCTGGCGCAGTCAGCGCCATGAAAACGCGCTACTGCGCACGGTTGAGAAGGCCAAGCCCGACCTGATCCACATCCATAATATTCACTCTGCTGACATCAATCACAGCACCTTGCTAAAGATACCATCTCACATTCCACTCATCTGGACGATCCATGATCTATGGCCGATCAAGGCCAATGCTTGTTCCTGGCTTGAGTGTGATTCTGGTGACCGCTATCGCTATGAAATCGGCCCATGGAGCCGCCGGGAGCTGCTGTCGGCGCGAAACCGACTCCTTGAACTGCGCAGCAATTTGACGCTCGTGGCACCCTCCGCATATGTGGCTAGTGTGATGAGTCCACTCACCCGGCGCTACCACATGCACAATGAAATGGTGCCTCATGTCGTTCGAAAAGAGTTTTTGGTGCCGCAGGACCCTGCAGCCAGCAGAGCCAAGTGGAATCTCGCGAATGATGTCTTCTGGCTGGGTGTGGGAGCCACATGGAACAACAACCGGAAAGGAATGGACGTGCTCTGGAATGCGCTTTCACAAATCGACTGCAAGGGTTTGGGACTTCTGGTGTGGGGGCAGCCGCCAACGATGTCTGAACTGAGTGGATTGACGCTTAAAGTAGCAGGATACGTTGATTCTGCAGAGACACTGGCAACACTCTATGCAGCGGTTGATGCCTTTGTGTGTCCCACGAAGGGTGATACAGGACCCTTGAGCGTTTTAGAAACAATGGCCGTCGGCACCGTGCCGGTGGCCAGCCGGGTAGGAGGCATTCCTGAACGTGTGAAACATGAAGAGCGTGGCTACTTGTTCCCAAGCCAAGATGCTGCGGCGCTGGCGGCGTTGATTGAAAAACTGCGCAGCAGACAGCAGCCTTTGGAACAGATTGGAAATGCTGCGCGTGAATACGTGCTGGCGCAGCACAGGCCTGAAACCCAAACACTTCATTATACGAAGATTTATCAACGCCTACTCCAAGCATGAACACGCAGAAGCCACTTTCGCGGATCGCCGTGACCATTCTGGCCTATCGCCGGGCAGAAAAGCTGGAACAACTGCGTCTCGCGCTGCGCAGTTTTCCCACAGCCGAGTTGTTTGTTTTTTGCGACGGAGCACGAGGTATAGCAGATGAAAATGAATGCAGACAGACACAGCAAGTGGCGAAGCGGTTCCTGGAGGATCATCCCGAGGCCAAGATTGTCGTGCGCGAGCGCAATTGGGGACTGAATCAAAACATTGTGCAGAGCATCACGACTGCGCTAAGCACAGTCCCATTCACCGTCGTGCTTGAAGAGGATGTCATACCACAGCGAGGCCTATTTGAATACCTTGCGCAGGCCGAGATCGCCTATCGAGATCAGCACCAAGTTTTTTCCATCGCTGCATTTCACCCCATCGTTAGCGACGAAGGACCACTGACGACGTTTTTTTCCCGACGCTTTTTCTGCTGGGGCTGGGCCACGTGGGCGGACCGCTGGCAGGCCATGCTGCAGATGATGCAAGGAAACACCTGGCCCTACGAGCACTACTGGCAGATACCGTCGTGCATGGGCACAGACTGCCAGTGGGCGCATCGTCAGCACCGCATGGGACGCAAAAGGCTGACTTGGGACCGGCTGCTGGCTTTGTGGACCTTGAAGCATGACCTAATCCACCTTTGCCCGAGCACTCGTTTGACGGAAAACATTGGGCTGGATGGCTCGGGAGAAAACTGCACGGCGAGTGACCCTGCACGTCGCCTCTTTGAACCCGTGCATTCTTTCGATGGCGCCGTCTGGGAGTTTCAAAAAAGCATCTCTCCGAAAGAGGCCATGGATGAAAAAATCCGTATTTATTTCACCGATCGCCATCGTGGGTATTGGGACAGTATTCGCAAGCGTTTAAATTACGAACTGGTCCGGATGCGAGGACTGAAGAAATATGGTTTATGACACTCGACATTTATTACATTCATCGAGGTAAAATTCCTCGTTACCTGCTTTGTTCGATGGAAAACACGCGTGTCTTCAACCCAGGTGCGCGAATCTTTCTACTTGGTGACGCCTCACATACCACATTCAAGCGGCTAGGCGTTACCCTGATTCCTTTAAACACCCTGCCTCACGACGATCTCGACTTCTTTCACGCTTCCTATCGCCACACGTCAGGTAATCCGGAGGAGTTCGAACGCTTCTGTTTTGCGCGGTGGTTTTATCTGCATGAAGCAGTTCGGGCCAACGACTCAAAGATAGCCATCCATCTTGACAGCGACTGCCTGATTTTTGATTCGGCCGATGCGCTTGGGCAAAGGCTCCTACCTGAAAGCGCCCTGTGCTATTTCGGTCCGGAAGGCAACCCGCATCTCGCGCTCTTTCGGCCTGAAGGGATTTCCGGCATGGTCACCACGCTGCGCACGCTTTTCCAGACAGAGTATTATCGGGACTGGGCCCAGATGAACTGGAGAGAAATGCGACGTTTCTTCTGCGACATGGCGGGGCTGGATTTTTATGTGCAGCAGTATCCGGGTGCGGTGTTTGATCAAATCGAATGGCCTGATGCCATCGTGGAGCAGACCATGTCAGTGGCTCATGGGTTTGACCTCTGGCCCGGGCGCAAAAAATTGAAACGGGTGCAATGGCGGATTGAGCAAGGCAAACTTGTTCCTTATCTCAGCCGAGTGGCAGACGGTAGCCAAGTGCGCGCCCTAGCGCTGCATTACAAGGGCGCAAGCAAGCGCTACATGCGCAGGTTCAACCAGGTCTCAGATTTTTCCCTTGCTCAAAAAATCCGCACCTTTTTGAATAATCATCTTCCGCCGATCAATCGCTCAGCGGCTTTTATGAAGGGCGCGAATCCGACTTGAGATGATACAGGAAGTCATGGTGGCTCATCTTGTCGACCATGTCGTATTCGGGGGACAAAAACGCGTTGATGTCGTCAAAAAAACGCGCCTCGACCAGAATGTAGCGCGGCTTGTACTTGGCGAGGTTCATGCCTTTTAGAACCTCCAGTTCATAGCCTTCCACATCCAGGGAGAGGAGATCGATCTGCTTTAGGCCGGTCTGCTCATCCAAAATGGACTCCAGTGTCCGTGCCGGCACTTGAACGGTGTAGGAGCTAGCCAGCCTTTTGACTCGAATGCCATCTGCAATGTGCTGATCCTCCATCTCCTGGCTCTTCATGGCCCCCTTCACTAGTGACATCAGATTGGCGTAACGCATTTCAATGAACTTGTCCGTGCAAGTGTTGGAAACGAGCGCGCAGTTATAGACATTGGATTTAGGCCGCTCCTTTTTGCATTTCTGAAAAAGCTCAGGCATCCCTTCAACAAGGACGCCCCGCCAGCCTTTGAACCTCTCCAGGAAGTAGGTGTTGCTCTGTGAGTAGCCGTCGTTGGCGTCGGCCTCAATGAAAAAGCCATTGGTGAAATTCAGGAGCTTTTCCAACTCACGGTCAATCCCGCCCAAGCCTGGATGAGAATATTTGTCCGAGCCAAAGAATTCATGCAGACGGCGTCTGATTTTTCGCTTGTAATTACTGAACTTAGCCATCGATAAAAAAGACAATTACACTCCTGTGATGTCTTGGACAATTGTTTTTGTGCTCCGAAATCAAGCCTTTTTGGGAAAACAGGATCTGTGACTATGACTATGCGCTTCAGTTCCCTGGCGCAGGATTTATTCCATACTTTGCGGAGCTCGTTAAGGAAGCGGGACATGTTTTTTCAGCCTCAATAAAACGGCAGACTGAGAACAACCCGCCGCTGGCACCGCGGGTGCACAATATTTTCGAGGAAAGAAACTTGAATCAACAGATTTTACGGTCCCCGTAAAGGTTGCTTATTTTGTCATTGTCTCACATGTCCCTCCCCCGCCTAGCTCTTCGCCATCCTTACGCCATCATTGTCATCGTCGTGGCGATCTTGCTCGGAGCATGGCAGGCGAAGGAAAAAATGGCGCGTGATGTCTTCCCGCCGCTCGGGATTCCGACCATCTACGTGGCGCAGCCGTATGGCGGCATGGATGCGGCACAGATGGAAGGCTACCTGACCTACTACTACGAGTACCATTTCCTCTACATCGCCGGGATCGAGCATGTGGAGTCGAAGAACATCCAGGGAGCCTCGATCATGAAGCTCCAGTTCCATCCGGGCACGGAGATGTCTGCGGCTTTGTCGGAAACCATCGCCTATGTGAATCGAAGCCGCAGCTTCATGCCGCCTGGCACACCGGGAGCCTTCGTGACGCGATTCGATGCTGGCAGCGTGCCTGTGGGGAATCTCGTCTTCTCCACGGAGAATCCCACTCGCACCGTCGGCCAGATGCAGGACGCCGCGCTGAACATGGTGCGCCCGCTGTTTGCCACGTTGCCCGGCGTTTCGGCTCCGCCGCCCTTCGGCGGCAGCGCCCGCACCATTTTGATCAACGTGAAGCCCGACCGCCTCCGCGCTTACGGCCTCTCACCCGATGACGTCGTCAAAGCGATGACCGAGGCCAACACGATGAGCCCCAGCGGCAATCTCGCGCTGCCCAACAGCTTCCCCATCGTGCCGACGAACGCCGTCGTGAAAAACATTCAGGACCTCGCCGCCGTGCCGCTGAAGGTCACCGAAAACGGCGCGGTCTATGTGCGCGACATCGGCGAGGTCAGCGACGGCAGCGATCTCACCACCAGCATCGCCATCGTGAACGGCAAACGAACGGTGTACATGCCCGTCACGAAGCGTAGCGATGCCTCCACCCTCAGCGTCGTCGAGTTGGTAAAGGCCAACCTTTCCAAATTCAAAGCCGCTTGCCCCGAGGACATCAACGTCACCTTCGAGTTCGACCAAAGCCCTTGGATCATCCGCGCCATCGACGATCTCGGCAAAGAAGCGCTGCTCGGGGCCGCGCTCACCGGCCTCATGGTCCTCCTCTTCCTCCGCGACTTCCGCAGCGCCTTCATCGTCGTCCTGAACATCCCCATCGCCATCGCTGCCGCGCTGCTCGCTCTGTGGATCACCGGCTACACGGTTAATTTGATGACTCTCGGCGGACTCGCCCTCGCCGTCGGCATTTTGGTCGATGAAGCCACCGTCGAGATCGAGAACATCCATCGCCGCATGAAGGAAAGGAGCGCGGGAACTCTTGCCCGCATCGTATTGGACGCCTCCGAAGAAACCATCGGCCCGCGCTCGCTAAGCATGCTGTGCATCCTCGCGGTCTTCGTGCCGAGCTTGTTCATGACTGGCGCTGCGAAGGCTCTGTTCCTGCCTTTGTCCCTCGCGGTCGGCTTTGCCATGATCGCCTCGTATTTGCTCTCCAGCACGCTGGTGCCCATCCTGAGCATCTGGTGGCATCGGGAGCCTCGTCCGACGAGTCAGACAGGTTCGACCAGTTCGACTGCCTTGCGCTGGCTTTTCCTCCCCAGCCTAACCACGCGCCACCTCCTCGTCCCCGCCTACCTCGCTGGCACGATCTTCGCCATCACCCTCTTCCTTCCCTTCCTCGGCACCGAAATCTTCCCGCAAATCGACGCCGGACAGCTGCAACTCCGCCTCCGCGCCCCCACCGCCACGCGACTCGAAACCACCGAGCAGATCGCCACACGCGCCCTCGCCATCATTAGCGAAGAAGCCCCCATCGCCACCAGCATGGGCCTGATCGGCGTGCATGCGCCGAACTACCCCGTCAATCTCATCCACCAATGGAACAGCGGCCCCGAGGAGGCCACGCTGCAAATCCAGCTCAAGCCCGGCTCACCCCCCATCGCCGCGCTTCGCGAAAAACTCCGCGCACGACTCGCCGCCGAGTTTCCAGCCGTTTTGTTCTCCTTTGAGCCTGCCGACATCGTTTCGCGCGTCATGTCGCTCGGATCGCCCACGCCGATTGAGGTCGCTGTCAGCGGCAAAGACTTTGCCGCCAGCCGTGCGCATGCCGAAACGCTTCGCACCAAGCTCAGCGCCCTCAAAGACCTGCGCGACGTGCAATTCAGCCAAACCCTCGACTACCCCAGCGTCGATGTACACATCGACCGCGAACGCGCCGGTCTTCTCGGCGTGAAAATGAGCGATGCCACACGCAGCCTCGTCGCAGCAACTGCCAGCAGCCGATTCACCGTGCCCAACTACTGGGCCGATCCGAAATCCGGCCAAAGCTACAGCCTGCAAGTGCAGGTGCCGCAGACCCTGATGAAAAGCCTCGAAGACCTGCGCAACCTGCCCATCAGCGCCGCCGACAAAGCACCTGTCTCATTACGCAACATCGCCAAAATCAACGAAGGCAGCATCATCGGCCAATACGACCGCTACAACATGTCCCGCACCGTTTCGGTCATCGCCAACCTGCATGACCAACCGCTCGGCAC
>Ga0315905_10002727_pt1 | contig 18462 bp, 7 predicted proteins | sample LakEriMetagenome_5_FD_203522 | JGI IMG/M metagenome (GOLD analysis project Ga0315905, IMG submission 203522) | Freshwater fungal communities from buoy surface, Lake Erie, Ohio, United States - Buoy 4 MA121 | ecosystem: Environmental > Aquatic > Freshwater > Lake | place: USA: Lake Erie, Ohio... | reverse complement strand
GAAGCCTGCTGTGTGTACCTGCCTCCACGTCATCCCCGCGATTTCTAAGAGCTGAACGAGGGAAGCGATCAGCGCCAAGCTCGTCCACCCAGGTCCACTCCCAGACGTCATTACCGCATTCGCACAGGAATTGAGGAGCCGGGGGACCACAAATCATTTTCACGAGCTCGTGCTCTAGCGGGCCACGAAGACCGAAAAACGAAGGGGGCACCATCTTCATTGAACTCCTCGTAACGGGCGTCGGTCGACGGCGGGGCAAACCAGATCGAATGGCGATCGATGGTCATGTGTTTGAGATCCAACGCTGGCTTTACTATAAAATTTACAACGTTGACGTCCAGCCTCCTTCCCACACTAACCTCCATCCCCCTCCTTCGCCAACGATGCCAAGGCAGCACCCTCCCTACCAACCAATTCCTTTCCCCATCCACCGGCAGGCACGTCCCCTACCAACTCTGCCTCTGCCCCCATTGCCCCCCAAAGACCCTGGGAGACGAGCTCCACGTGATCCTCGCTTGCAGCCCATCCCAGCCCCAGCGCCGCGCAGACGGCGTGTTGCACCGCGGCTGCGTCTGCGCGCTGCGCGCTTTTGCTTGAGATCATTGGGGTTGCTGCGCGAGGGCTGAGCCTTCTTCATGTTGTGGCGCTGGCGGCTGGGCAGGGAGCAGGGGACGTGGAAAAAGTTGACGCCCTGGGTGAACAAGAAGTGGAGCGGGCCTTCAATGAAACGACGGGCTTCATCCGCAGGATCAAGCGCGAGCTGCACAATAACAGCACCATTTTATGCACGAAATGTGGTCAGACGAGGACCGGGACTGCCCAGGAACATCAACGGTTGATCTGAATTTCTGCAATCAAGGCCTGGCTCCTTCAAAGCGGGATTCCCGCCCGCACTCAGTGTCCACCTCGTTCACTGTTCTTAATAAAGCCTCCTCCTTGTCGTCGTGGTCCGCCTCCTTCTCCATCGCTATTGCTTTGAATAAAGCTTCCGTTCTCCACACTCCTCCGCAGTGGCTCGCTCTTGGCCAGACACTGCGTTACCCATGGGCGAACTCGCCCACGAACAACTCACTTTGAGAACGAGGCGAGAGAGGATATTTATAATTTATTACATGATTTTTACAACACAGGCACACACAAACATTTGGTCTCTCTCTGTGCGCGGCAATCCCCGCCTGACGCTCTTGACTCCCTTTCTCTCACGCTGTAACGGTGACGGTCTGGGGGCTGGAGGGGCTGAGCGCGTCAGAATCGTAGTATAGACGGTCCGAAGGCACAATAGAGTACGAGCTCCAGCCTGTCGAAGCGCTCTTCCACATGAGCTGGACCTTGGAGCTCGAGTATGTGTCCTTATACTCCATCTGGATTTCATATAGCTTCTCCGCAAGCATAGTCAGCGTGCCAGTGTATTCCGCATTTAGACCGTCCCAGCGATCTATGACCAGGGCAAGCTCCCCCACATTCAGCCCAGACAGCCAAAGTCGCACGCCCTCTTTTCCAGTGGATCCCGAAGATGAGAGCGTCGTTGTTTTGAACGTCCAAGTCTCGGAAGTTGGAGGCCGCAAAAAGCCCCTCCAACGCACACTGAAAAAGTCTGGGGGCATCATGCTTGGAGCCCCAGGAACCCTTTGTGTGAAGGAAAAGTCGACGGTCCTGTCAACGCGTTCAAACACTGGGAATGCTAAGTTGAGCACGCGGTGGTAGGTTGCATTCAATCCACCCACTTTTGATAATCGAATCTTGAGCTCTGAACTTGAAAACGTCCGCGAAGACGCAGTCTCGTCCACACCTGCGGCTGTGAAGTTAGAAATGTACGTTGAGCCAGATGAGTGAGTGGTGGAAGCAATGAGGCGCTCGTTGGGATTGGTCAACGACTCTAGCACAAGGAGGAGGCCATCCTCGTGGTTTAGGGCGTACATCTGTCCGGGGCGCCCAACGGTGACTCCTCCTTCGGTGGCCTCTGTAAACAGGCGAACGTTTCCGTATGCATCTTTGAGCCTGACTGTATAAGTCGTCGAAGTAGAAGCGGAGATTGAGGTCTTTGAAGCACAATCGGTGCACTCGGATATTATCTCTGAGGTACCAGCAGTGCGGATGGTCAAGGTGAAGGGAGAGTTGGCCGTATGGTATCCCATGTATAAACGGTTAGAAGGAACAATCTGCAAGTCGGTGGTCTTGGATCGCTGGAACAACCCAGACGTAGGGCTGTTAAATCGAAATACATGAATCCTGTCGATGGCAATGTCACCAGCTGTCCCGGTTGCTCCTCGTATTGCTCTGAATCTGATTACAATGGGTTTCGCAACGGCGCCAAAGGAAACCTCCGCTTTCTGCCATCTTTCACTGCTAGACAGTTGCTGCTGTCCGCTAAGCGACCATATACTCGACCAGTCATTTTGATGGCCACAGTTATTCTTGTCCTTGCACCGTGTCTTCTTTTCAAAAATGATGTAAATGGACAAACCGGACGTTATGACTGATGTAAATGCCTTGCTCACAGTCACCACTCTGCCAAATGAGTATGACGAGATTTCACGGGTCTCCGAGTCTATCTTGATATACTTACCAGTCCATGCACCCTTGACTGCTGGGGCGGTCGAACCAAGCGTAAATGACTCAGTGCAGACGGTGCCGCACGCGCTCACAACACCGGAACTGATTGCACGGGAGTCGGATTTCACGTCTACATGCAATTCGCCTATGTTCGCCCCGTACATATGATAATAGAACGTCAATTTAGCATAGTCGCCTGGAGTAGATGTGTAATACGCTACTCCCGGTGCAGCATTAGTTCCCATGGTGTCGGCCTCGACAAATAGGTAGCTTGCTTTGCGATAGGTAATGTGTGTGTGTGGGAATGCTGTGGAATCGGTGATGGCGTCCTGTTGCCAGCAACTCCGGTAGGTTTTGCAGGCGGATAAAGCTCCTAATGTATAGAAATTACATAGAGCATCGTTTGCACATCTTGTGTCACACGCTGCGTCGGTCCCCTCGTAAATGTAACTGTATTCACCACCGAGCGTGCTTCCGGCATAGTTTTTGAAAATAGTGCCGTCGTTGCAGATTATGCCAGTGGCATAGTAAACGAAAGGAGATCCAGAGGAGGCAGCGCTGGGGCCGGTGTTGGCGGTAGGAGTGCCTCCCACTGGACTTCCTCCTGCCACCCATTTGCTCCAGCTATTAGGCAGAAGTCCAGTGACCGCCCCTTCATTAGAGGCATCCCAACCGACACCACTTATGACATCGAGCAACCCGTCTCTGTTGATGTCTTTTTTTGTTGCCAGACTCATTCCAAGACCTTGTACGGTCTGAGTTACCTGGATATCTGACTGACCTCCCCATTTTCTTGTCCCAATGACGGTCCCATCTCGAGAAAGTAGGAACCAATAAATCGCACCCTTGGTTGTTGCTCCAGACACATAATCTCTGGGTGCTCCTACAATCAAGTCCGGGGTTCCATCTCCGTTGATGTCGTCGGCTGCACCCACGCTTGATCCAAAGAGAGCATTGTCGTTTGGAATATCAGAAGTGCTCACACCATTTGCTCCTTTACACAATTTGACAGAGCTTCTGACAGTCCACGTTTCCTTGTCCAGTAAGAGCACATAAACAGCTCCCCGGTCAGTACCCCCACAATCATCAGCCTTTGCTCCAACAACAAGGTCTGGCACGTGGTCGCCATTTACATCGCCAATCGCGGCTATGGATGAGCCAAACTTGCAGTTTCCACCTACGCAAGTTTCGGTGAATCCGCTCACACCGTTTTTTATCTCTACCGATGTCGTGGTCAAGCAAATAGCAGCACCACCAGCGCAGCCTGTCATCGTGAGAAATAAGATAGTCACTTCTCCATCTGATGCACCATCATATCCAATGGCTATGTCCACCATCCCATTGCCGTCAAGGTCATCGAGAGCTGCGAGAGAAGTCGGAATGTTTCCATTCCCAATGAATGTTGACACATCTAGCTTTGTATAGCTTTTCACCTGCGGAGGACAGTCATAGCAATGCACGCTTTTGTCTTGATCCATAAACAGTATGAATACTGCTGACTTGGAGGCAACTGCAATATCAACAAATCCATCTCGATCCAAGTCGCCCATGGTAGCAACGGCTGTGCCAAACTCGTCTCCAGCGGACAGACACGATGTACACGTTGGCCAGAAATGTGAGCCCTGCGTGATCTTTACATACGAAACACGCGGAGGAGGAACGGTTTTGAGAGCACCAGCTGTTGTGAGCAGTAAAATGTAGACTGCTCCAGCATCTGTGGCAACCACATCATCCTTCGGCGCCCCCACAACAACGTCCTGCACGTCATCACCGTCTGCGTCTCCAATGAACGCAACGCTGCTGCCGAACTGCGCATTTCCTGAAGACGATGTCGAACTATATGAGATTTTGGTTTGAGCTTGAAGACAATAAGATGTCTCCGAATCACAATCTGATGCAAGCAGCCAGCCGCATATGTTGACGTCGTATGCAGGAGGAGCAGGGGAAGGTGACGAGAAGTCGCAATTAGCTGCTGCGTACGATCCGTCAGATTGCCACCGAAGAACTGCCCGCTGAGTAGAACTGAAGTGCTTGTACTCTGCGGTGATGTCGTACAAAAATTCTGCATTTTTGAAGTCGAATGTTCCGGAAGGCGTCTGGCTTGCAAGCGATGACCACTGTTCAATCACCAACTGGTTGTCGATCCACAACTTTATCCGGTCGTCAGTGGGGGCATTGTATGGATTAGAACTACCAATCTCCAAGCTCAGAGTGTAAACGCTGTTGTATGGCGCCCTGATAAAGCCACCCCAACGGACTCCAAAGTCGTGGCCATAGATAGCATTGCCAGTAACTCCAGGCCACATTGAAGCCGAAGTGACGTCATCGGAGCCGGAGAAGTCGATCGTTGGATCTGTTCTCACGGCAAGAGCCAGAGTGCCAGAGAAATTTGCAGCATCATAATAAGTCGCGTGCAAACCGCCTGCATGAGCAATAAAGGTGTACAACGTGTGTGATCCAGCAGTCGTCACGTTGTAGGCACACCTCTGGAACCCGTCTGCAGCGTCTGTGTGATTGGGTTGCACGGTACGCAAGCCTTGAATTCTCACGTAAGACTTGAATGCGTATCCAAGAGCCTCATCGTGCTGCGTTTGGCGTAGATTGCCATACCTATCTCGCACGGTCACCGTGAATGATGCCGGGACCCCTGCTGTCACTAAGCTAAGTCCCGTACCAGAAGATGTTGAGGTAGAAGCGCATGGTACATCTGGAAACAGTCTCAGAGTACGAGGGCTTGCTTCAGCATGATATGCTGAAAATAAGTGTGTTGAAGGAATCTTGACCGATGAAGCCGAAGGCACCGTCCACTTGAGCAGCATACTTTGCGCGGCGACCTCTTCTCTATATTGTATTTCCACAGAGTAGTACTTGTCTTGCACCCACGTGGCAATTGTTCCCGAAACATCCAGGTCCTTCAAGCTCGACCACTGATCTATGAGAATTGAGTTGTCAACCCAAAGCTTTAACCTTTCGTCCGCCGAGTTGATCACAGAAGTGAACGTATAAACCCCGTTTGAAGGCGCTTGAACAAACCCTGCCCATCGTACAGAAAACCAATTTCCTTCCCGAGACTGGGCACTGGAACCAGGCCAGGTGGAAATGCCAGCACCACCAGCGCTTGATGATCCACTGAAGTCAACTGTTGCATCCTGAGTGACTTTGTAAGGAGTCTGCAGAGTGCATTTGGTTAAACCTGCTCCACTTGAGCCCACATCAGATCCCCACCAAGTATTAGGTGATCTTGGAGAAGCACCCAACAAAGTCTCAAAATTGTTCGAGAATTGCATAGTTGCTAAGAACTGGACGCCTAGGCAGCCTGTGCCCCCGGTTGACGTGTCAATGGAGGGAGTGAACGTGTGTCCACTCCCACCTGCGCACGTGATTGTCGGAGGCGCTGTGGATAAGTAGCCTGTTCCAGGATCTGTGATTGTGATTGAACTCACCTGGGTACCATCTCCAACACAGGTGCCCGCGAAACCCGAGCCGGTACAACCCGCGACGCCTGTGCAACTTGCAGTCGCCGCCCCTCCATTTGTATAGCTACTCCCAGTTCCGCTTATTGCAATCGAAATAATCATCTTGCAGCACGTGATTGTTGGAACTGAGTCATAGTTCCAACCGGCATTAGTGATAATGATCCTATCAATAGAACCCCCACGCTGAGTGAATGTTGCGCTAAAACCACTACCTGGACCCCCTCCAGTTGCTGACAACGTACCGTCAGCTGTGCAAGAAGATCCCATGCTTACGACAGCTACGTTTGCAACACCTGAAGCAGTCTTAGCTCTCGTGTTCATGACTTGGTTACAAGGCGACTCCGTATAATAAGTTGCAAATAGACCCCCTGGCTCTATGACAGCAACTGAAATTTGGGACTCTGCAGTATCTGTGGAGGCTGTCAAACTGTATTTGAAAAGACCTCCAACTTTCGTTTCGGAAGGAGTGACGCTTGTCACGGGAGTGCACCAGCCAGCATAATAGCGTCCAGATCCACCTACGCCACATCGTGGGTTTCCATCCACTCGCGCCACGATGGAACTGCCAGGGTTTTCGGCTATATTTCCGTATTGATCCCTTGATTGGAGATTGAAAGTAACTGCGGTTCCCGCAGTCGCTGCAGTCAAGCCAGAGCCATACAGGCTACCAACTGAGCCTCGAGTGGTACACCGAATAGAGGAATCGAAAGCTGCATTGTTGGAGCACATGGTATTTGAAGGATGGACTCGGACTTTGAACGGACTACCTGGAGCCTTCTCAGCAGCATAATACAACCGAGAGGAAGGGATGATCTGTAGCGCTTGATTAGTGCTCGTCCACCACAGTTGCACTGACGCAGCTCCAGTTTTGTGCTTATACATCAGCGAGATTTCGTAATACGTATCTGCAGTCAATGATATAGTTCCTGAGTCAACACTCTCAACCCCCGACGAAGGAAAGTCGAAGACGAACTTAAAGAATTCAACTCTGTGCAAACAGCCTCCAGCTGGATCAAATTCGATACATCCCGTATCTGTAGCAATCCCATCGATGAGCGTCAACCCATTTACGCTCAGGACGGGTCCAAAGCCTGTAGTATTTGTGACGAATGTGTACACTTCCGTGAATTGGGGCTTTACGAGGCCCGTCCATCGTATACCCACGTGATCTTTGGCCGATCCTGAGATCGAACCAAATCCCCAATGTTGGTTGATCCTTGGCTCGACTCGCACTACAGAAGGCTTTCCCTGAAGTAATACGTTGTGGTAATAGTTTGCCTGCAGCCCACCTTGTCTGAATAATTGGACTTCCACTGCATAAACTCCAGCAGCGGTAACTTGGTAGGTGATGTTGCAAGGATTGCTTGCGTTTTGCATGTCGCACGCACTTCCGACAAATGATCCGTTCTGCGCATACCAGAGTGGGCCAGATTGCACCGATGAGATAGCGTAACTGCGACCGGCTGGAGGAGCAGTCTTAAAAGGCACGTTCACGGTGACCACACGCGATGCTGTAAATTCCACGATTGTCCGAGTCTCACCTGCAATACTTAAGTAGTGACCGACGTACAAGCCAGATTGACTTGCGACCTGGCCATCCAGTGTAAAGGAATAAGCATCATTAGATATCTCAACTATTCCACTCGCGATAGTTGATGCGCCGTATCCATACGTGTTTGTGATCTGTGTGCCATTTGCAAAAACAACACTAGTGGGGTCTGAGGCCAGAATGGTGCCATAGATATCCTTCACAGTTATTCTGAAATAAGAGGAGACACCCGCCGTCGCCAAGGTGAGCAGTCCACCAGGACTGGAAGCTCCTCCAGGAGCTTCCACAGTCCTGTTCAAACCCTCCTTCACGATAAGACTTCTCTGTTCCCTTGGGCCTGTATAAAGCAAATTGGGCGAAATCGAGCACTCGAAGCAGTCTGCCCCTCGCTCGTCTACCAGTAGCGTCTTTGTGATAGTGAACAGGCACTTAGCAGTGATTGAATACGGGGCTACGCCGGTGTCAGGGGTAGAGTCAAAAGGAGGCGAAACTGTAATATTTCTGTCTGAGTTAGCCACGATAGTCCGTGACTGCAGAAATCCCCCAAATGCGATACTAATTTCAAAGCCCAAGAGTGTATTTGTGCCCTTTGGAAGTGTACTGGCGACCGAGAACACGGATGAGGACACAACATTTGCCACCGTTCCCTCATCAATGATTGAGCCTGAGAAACACAATGAGAACACACACACATGCACACAAACAAATTCTTAGTGTATAATGTCCACGCTCACTTTATGCACGAGCCCTCCCAGCTTTTTCGATCCTGTTTGTTTTCATAACCATATGCACACGGCAGCGCTTGAATCACGGGACATAGGCATAGGCATGCAAACGGTAGCACTTTTAGCACATGCACATGGTGCTTACCTGGCATCAGAATTGTTTTCACGGTGACGCCCGATTCATGGGCAATAGCCTTCGTTGACATGTACCCACGGACGACTGTCACAGTGTTGCTGCTCACAGAAGATACAAGCATGACCTCGTTGTCAATTTCTATCATCCTTCGGACAATAATACCAGCATCTGCTGCGTTTGCGACATCTAAGGAAGTGGCACTGTCTGAAATTAATGTCGATAGTGTTGTTGACCCAAATGAAAATGAACGATCGAGGATCAGTAGCTCTGCATTCACAGATTTGATGATGAGGCCTCTTTCGTTTCCAATCTGCATGTACGCATTCAAGTAGTTGGCGTCCGTATTTGTAAACAGGTCACTGCGAACAATCGAGAATTCACGTGCATTCAGTGCCCGCAACACCTTGCCACAATGCAGAACTCGATCAGACGGAAGAGTTGTGCTCACAAACTTGGCTGCATCCGCAACAACCAGCTTTGTGGTACCAGCATTGCTGATCAGTACGATACCGCCATTTATGAAGGAATATCTGCCCAAGAATTTTCCACCAGCAGCGTGCGAAACTGAAAAATCGACGTAATGCAGCGATGATCCACCTGTATGGATAACAGAAATAGGAGCCTTTGAATCAAATGTTAAGCTTGTTGGGTAGTAGACGTATACATCGTACACGCCGAGCGCTTCGGGATATACGAACTGAAATTGTTTCACACCCTTCCCATTGTTTCCATCGTGAGAGTAACCTGTTCCAAAAAAACCAGCGACGATTGCTTCTCTTGCCCAGGAATTCCTAATCACGACTCCAGATGAGGAATTATAGCATCCGCTGTTGCAACCAAGATCGTCGATGATAACAGTAGAGATGGGTACTGTATTCCACGTCAGAGACATCCCCTGCAACCCAGTTGCTTCCTTATACTCAATTTTGACATCGAACAAGGTGCCCGGCATTGTAAAATGGAAAGTTCCTGTGGGACTCAACGAATCCAAACTCTGCCACTGTTCAATTATCAGGCTATTATCCAGCCACAATTTGATACGATCGTCCTTGTCTGCCACACTAGCCTTGAACTGATATCGTGCGGGAAGAGAAGGTTTCAGAAAGCCTTCCCATCTCACTGAGAAGGCTTGCGCTGTCATTGACTCACCAGGCATCCCCGGCCAGATGTCTTCGCCAGTCGCATCGCCACTTCCGAATTTGGGTGAAAGAGATTCGGTTCGAATATACTTTCCACTCGTAAAGTCGTTGGAGGTGAAGTACGTGGCATGAAGACCTCCAAATAGGGGCAATGATACTGTCAGAGTTTGAGTTGCCATTCGAGTGACCCGATAAGATGCCGCAAACGTTCCCGGATTGCTCAATGCGGAAAGGCCCTTTTGGGCTTCTGCTTGTGCATGAGAAAACCGCACAGCAAATTCCAGTGCGCTGGTAATCGCATTTTCGTAGCGATCTCGAGCAGTTATTGTGAAAGTAGCATGTGAGTAGGCCGTCGTGAGAGAAATCGCAGCGCCAGTCAGAAGGATTTTACCTTGATCTTCGGCCGAGCCACCTTGCACATACTCGAGTCTGTACCCGTCAACAACATCATAGTTTGCAAACAACCTTGAGGATGGAACGACCGATAGGGTCCCGCTGCTATCTCGCCAATTCATAGTTATACCCCTGGTTTCATCTTTGGACTTGTAATCAACCAGAATGCTGTTATGGGTGTCGCTGGCCAGCGTTGCTGCCGTGCTCATGGATGGGGTGAGTCCTGTAAGACTGGTCCACTGGTCGATAACCAGAGTGTTGCTAATCCAAAGGCGGACCCTTTCCTCTGAATGCTTCAGCGCAAAGGAGAAGGTATAGCTCGCAGAAGAGCCTGTTGTCTGCCTAACAAAGCCCGACCATCTTACATTAAAGGGATACTGTATATTTCCAGCAAGACACGCAGGCCAGGACGTAGAAACCCCGGAAAAATCGATCGTCGAGTCCCTCTGCCCTTTCCTAGGAGTACCCACAGCTGGATATCGAAACTCGTCCAATCTCCCCATCGTGTAATTGGCTCCCGTGTAATAAGTGGCAGATAGCCCTCCTTGCGAAATTAAAGAGGTTTGCATTAGTCTGTAGCCAGCTGTTGTTTGAGCAGAAGACAGCACGGAGAAGTCGTAGCGACCTGGCACAACCGAAGTTGTAATGTTACCCGCGTCGGTGCTGCTCGTTCCACTGTAAATTCTCTCGAGTGAGGATTCATTCCAGACAAGCCTGGATACGAAAAAATCGCTTTCCGGTGTCGACTCAGTACCAGTGCGGATATTTCCGTACTGATCTCGGGCGATAATTGTAAAGGTAGCTGGGAAACCAACCGTCGACAAGGAGGCCGCCCATCCAATTCCACCTCCTTGGATGCTCGATGTCGATCCGCAAAGCACTTGAGGTTTCACATCTAATGTGTGAAAGTCTTTTGAACCCTCCCAACCTTTGATGGGTTCGTTCACTCCAAACAGGTTCGAGGCAGGAACGATTTTCGTGGCATTACCCGCGAGTACGGGCTTGAGACGGGCCCCCAACGCCACCTTCGGCATGAGAATCGCTCCATGGGCAATAACTGGGGTGAATGTTTGCCCAGCACCCCCAGGACATGCAAGAGAAGGTGGGTTCGAAGTATTGTATCCAGTGCCATAGTTGATTACCTTCACATTAACAACCAAACCCGCTCTCACGGAACACTTTGCTTTGAAGCCAGCGCCTGTGCAGGGAGCAGAACAGGTGACGCTCATGTCAGAGTCACTGGCGTAATTTGTTGTCTTTGTCCCACTTATCTGCACTGCATTGATTGTACCAGCTTGGACCTTACCAGCTACGGCTGGTTCTTCGTTCTCAAGATTCGCGGCAAACAGAATCTCAACAGTACTGGCATCAACGTGCTCTGAATATCCACTTCCATGGCTAGAGAACGTCAGTTTCGAGATTTTGCCGGAAGAGTCCACAGCAAAGTCTCCACGAGCAAGGTCACTAGAGTTTCCGCTTAGCACGCGGAATCGGCCAGAACGGTATCCAGAACCACTATTCATTATCTTGATTGAGGTGACAGTTAAAATCTGAGATGTGTTGGTGTCATTATACAGTAGATCGACGTCTTTGATCCCCACAGATTCTTCATAGCCACTTCCACCTTGACTAAGGGTCACACTCAAAATCGAACCCTTTGAATCAACAGTGAAGGTTCCCATTGCCGATGGCTTGCCACCGTACACTATGATATTTCCGTTTATGAAATTGGTGCCTCCACTCACTCCCCCTGTCGAGGCAGAGAGGCAGGTTACGAGCAGATTATCTGGTCGTTGCGAGCACGAGTTTTCGCGAAACTCGATTCGAGAGATTGATGTCTTTACGAGGCTGCCAGTACTCCACATCAACTTCATTTTTGCAGTGTGTTGCTGCTCTCGATACTCAATGGAGACTGGATACAAAAAATCCTTTTGCAACATTCTCGTGGCCCAACTTTCGCCGTCGGATACCATGTGGTCTATCAGCAACTCATGGTTAATCCAAAGCTTGGCGCTGTCATCAGCAGATATCACAAACTTATGTTCTTCGGTGTTGATGGGCGCAAGCACTCCGGTCCACCTGACGCAGAAATAATCACGCGGCACGGACTGATGCGGACTGAGATTTCCCCAATCAAAGTTGACCTCCGAATCCATCCGATGATAGGCGTATTTTTGGCATTGAGTATCAGCATAGTATGTTGCAGCTAAGCCCCCTGCTGTGTTGAGCGTCAATTTAGTTTGGTACAAACCGCTCAAAGTTGTCAAGTACCTTCCTCTGTATCTTCCATCACCTATGCTTACTATTTCAGAATGCAGCACTGCGTTTCCCATATACAGCCGATCAGAAGGAACTACTTGAGTCCACCATGGTCCACCTTGCGATGCTGAATTCCACGTCAAAGTTTTCCCACTTCTTGTGAAATATTTGATACCGTTCTCCTGCTCCCTTTTATCATAATGTTCTTTATATTCCATTTTGATGCTGTAAAAGCCGTTGGCCGACGGTGAAGGCCAAGTTGCTGACAGGCTAGTTCCTGCTATACTTGTCCATTGATCAATGAGGAGCACATCATCAATCCACAATTTGACGCGCTCGTCTGCCTCTGTATTATTGACTGTCCATGTATAAAGCTCATCATATTGTGGACGCACCAAGCCTTCGTATCTCGCACTGTAGCCAAGTCGGAAGTTGAGGCCATCCACTGGGACAGTGTTTACCTTTGCTCCATTGCCATGCCGTGCAACTGCTGTTCCAGCCTGTCCTCGTACCACCGTAATGCTGTTCGAGTTAATCGAAATGACACGCATGATCTCGTCATCAATCAAAATGTCGCTGCCAACGCTGGCGCCCAGGGTGACCGCATCCGCAACTTGCACCACCCTGGCCTGGTCCGCTGGAGTAGGCATCGCGATCTCTCTGGTTAATGCCGTGCTTCTGGTCAAGTAGGAGATCGTCTGTATCGGAAGTGAACGAAAAGGAGAGGAGAGCTCAGTGTCCTGAAAATACGTAGCAGACAGTCCGCCCACTTCACGGCCCGTACGTCCTTGAAAGGCAAATCTGAATTTTTGAGAGTCAACTTTTTCAATTGTCTTGAGGACGTCTCTAGCAGTGACAGTAAAATACGAATACGAACCAACTGTTGAGAGAGATAGTGCGTCTCCCGATGCAGTGCTGAAGAGTGCTACAGCTGGACGATTTTGTGGGATTACTAGAGTCGTAAATGATTGAGATACGCGCCACAGCTTGTTGGAAGGCACAGGAATACAATTACCACCCGATGAGTTTGTCTCCCACAAAAGACTTAGCCTTCTTGCATTTCCAGTTTCTACATATTCGATTTTGACATCATACAGGGCAAAGTCCTTGTCGAAACGATACGTTCCTGTTGGGTATAATGACGCAAGCGACTCCCACTGGTTTATGATCAGTGAATTGTCTACCCACATTCGAGCCCGCTCGTCAGCTCCGTTCATCATCAGGTTGAAAGTGTAGGTTTGATTATACAATGGTTCAATCAGACCCGTCCACCTGGCCGAAAACTGTGAATTCGCATAAATCACAGAGTTAGTACTCAACCGCTTCAAGCCTTTCCACGGCCAATTGTCCACCAACGCGTTCACGCCGGCTGTGTGACCGACACCATCACCGGAAAAGTCCACTTGGCTGTCCACTTTGATTGCCACTGGCACCGTAAGGGCTTGATTGCCACTGGCAGAGTAGTATGTTGCAAAGAGTCCTCCTGAAACAATGTTGGAAATGTGATTTCCGTTGACGTCCAATGTCAAAGTATAGTTTCTTGTCGCAAATGTCTTGTCCACAGTATAAGCAACATCCCATCCAGAAGCTGGATCCTCGGCCGGATGTACATCGATTCCCGAGTCCCTCGGTACGACCTTGGTCACAGAAGACCCAACAGTCACGGTCAACGCCTCAATAACACTCGGATTCAGGTATTGCACCGGGTTGTTGTAAGAATCCTGGGCAAACACAGTGAAGCGAGACTGCAGACCAGAAGTTGCCAGTGTCAAGCCGATGCCTCTGGCGTAACTTTTTGTTGCGCAAAACGAGCCTGGCTTTACGACAAGGCGATAGGGAGATCCAGCAAGATCAGCAAACAGCCCAAGTTTCACGTTAATTCGATAGTCCCCGCTCCGTGTGGGCAAAAAGGAGACCAGATACGTTCCAGTATTTTGATCTGAGATCAGCTGTGTTTCTAGTCCAGTGCTTGACACTGAACACTGTGTCAAGGTGGGTGTACAGTAGGAAAAATATTGCCAATTTTTGATCGCACCGCCCCGATCTGCACTTACAGCAAAGCCATCTCCGCCGTTGGTACTCAATTGTGAAAACGAATCTTTCGTCGTGATGGTAAATGTGGCTGCTAGACCAGCCGTTACCAAGGTCAAGCCCATCCCAGTTGCAGTGCTCTTAGACGCACACTTCCATGAGGGGCGCACCAGCACCCTCACTGGCGAATTCGAGAGATGTTGCCCTGCGGACTTGATATCGATTGTGTATTCTCCGGTCTCAAGGATTGCTGGACACATGGCTAGCGAATTGACCCCAGCGGGAGAATGCCTGTCAGGTTCTGACATTCGACAGATTCGCATGGACCGCACTTTCAAAGCTAGGACTCTGGTGATATAGTAATTTTCACCCAGGCCCGGCGCCGACGAGAACGAAGCGTCCACAGTGATGACTCTGCCTTGGTCTGCACTTGAACTGGCCACGTTGCCGTGATGCGTAATATTCCGTGTCTCATCGCCAACATTCACGGCATATCCGACATACTGCCCCGGGAAAGCCGACGAAGTGCTTGCCATTGTGAAGTGCGTCGCGCTGCCTGCAGCAGCGATTTGTCCTTGATTTACGAGGGACATGGCGATGCTAGAGCGAATCACGGTGCTGAAACGAAAAGCGGGACATTTCTTTTTGCACGAGTCGGAAAAAGAGGACTCTGTGACGTTGTTTCCGAACATGTCTCGAGCAATTATGTACAAAGTTTCAGCCTCCCCGGCCTCCCATGCATAATTCACTTTCACGTAGCTATCTGCAGCACTGAACCTCGAGGCACCGACATACACGTGAAATGGACTTCCGTGAATATGGGTTGTACCACCCAATCGTACCCACAGCGTATAGTTACTTGAAATTGTCAGCTGTGGACGAGCCATGAAATAGCCATTTCCCAGCGCTTGAATACTTACCTCCTCCTCAATTCCTACTATGTAATTCGACGATGAGTCAGGTGCAGATGCAAAAGTGGCTACCACTTGCCGTGTCTCACCGAAATAGTTTTTAACACTGACTCTTTGTCCTGATCCAGTCCCCTCCGTGATTTCGAGGAAATGGCTATTGTAAGCTCCATCTTCTGAGGATGAGTTCGTTGCCAAAATGATGGAAGTTGTTGATGCTTCTTGCGCTGTCCCAATCAAGACATGCCGAAGTATCTTCAAGGTGAAAGAATCTCCGCCACCGAAGCGGACGTTGCCAATTTTATCCCTTGACGTGACAGTGAAAACAAGATCGCCCGCCTCTGAAATGTAATTGGGTTGCGAGTACTTCGGCAATGTTGCCAGAGCAGTGGCATATGAGTCATCAAGAACTGGTTTCACGACATCTAATTTCATGTTATCGAGGGGAGAGACAGTGCTCTGAGCGGCCGATGCAGTACCTGCTTGTACAGTGAGTATGTACCCGCTGCACAGAATGGTATCCCCGCACCATTTGACGGGATTCGATTGGAAAAATTCAGTGGCAATCTGTCGGGCTCCAACTCCAAGGCTCCAAGAAAGATGCATTGCTGCATACCCAGCATAATGTACGTATTCAACTTTAATCTTGTGAAAGCTGCCTACTTCCAGATATGCCTGCCCTGAATGTTTCCGCAAAGAGGATCCACTCCTCATTGTAGAGGGAATTGTCCCAAGTTTCGAAACAGAAAGGGCACTCAGACTGGTATAGTCATACTGCACGGAACTGGAAATGCATGGGCTGAGAAAATTAATGTTGATATTTGATCCATTGTAGACAGTTCCTTGCAAACATCCCCGCAGGCAATTTACTATGTGGGACTGCTCTGATCCCGAATGATAGTGATAGAAGATGTGTTCAGTGTCAACGTGACCGCCGCACTCGTCAAGTTTCGATGTCCCAGCAAGGTCTGTTGCTTTTACCCCCCCAACGTCCAGAGGCCCGTAGATAGGTATTCCATCTAGCATGAATCCGATCAAAGGAGAGTGCCTTAGGAGGTCAGCTCCATAGAGGCACGTAGGATTTCCGTGGTAGTGATAGATACCCAAACTGTCCACGTGCCCGTTGCAGTCATCCAACATCCACTGCTCCTCACCCCATTTTCGCGGCGAGGAAAAGTCATCCATAGGACCATAAAAGGGCACCCCATTTACCGCAAATCCAATCACGCCCACTGCAGATCTTCCAGTCTTAGCAACGTGAGTTGGTATCTGCGACATCATGGGATTCTGAGGCATCTCAATGTTCCAGTACTGGACAGTCGCTGTGTAGAACTGCTCCGATGTTCTAAAAGACTGATTGTATGCAGGACAAGAATTCGAGATGAGAGAACGTACTTTTCGCCCTGGAATACTCTGGATCACACTGTGCGCATTGTTGTTTTTGCAGAAGAGGACCTCGCCATTTGAGCACTCTTGGTTGTTTCCGTGACATTGACCCGATATACCATGCAGCTGAGCCTCATTGTTCCACTTATCGATCACCAGCTTGTCGTCTATCCACAATCTTATTCCCCTGCGCACGGATCACAAGAGAAATTTCAGTCGTTGGTCGCGTGCTCAGAAAAGTAATGCGCCGAAAGTTCAAAGAGGTACTTGCATAATTTGCAGTGCGTTCACTTACCCGTCAGTTTCAGAATAGAACGTGGTGTCCATTCCATTGATAGAAAATAGAACCGGGTCGAGTCTGAAGTTTGTGCATCCCGCACCCCCTGTTGCAATAGTCAAAGCTGGGGCGGACGTATATTCTTCACCAGGATTCGTAATGGTAATCTTGTCTATGCCCGTGGCAAATGTGCCATCCGCGCGGATGTAAGCAGCCACTGTGAACGACGCTTCAAACCCGGAGCCTCCACCTCCAGTTGCTGTTAAGGTACCACTGTTCGTGCAGCCAGAGCCCGGCAAAATTACGTCAACCTTGCGAATTCCCGCCCGTAAACCTGCTACCGCCTGAGGGATACTCGGCTCAACCTGAATGACACCCTCCCATCGGACACTGGCCCTGTCAGCTGCATAAGGCGTAATGGGTCCATTGCCCCAGTCAAAGTCAATGGTGTGATCGATACGAGAAACAGCAGGTTCTCCGTGGAGCCATATATTATTGAAGTAGGACGCATTGAGTCCTCGACCGTCAACCAGAATCGGCGATGCTCGATATTTGCCACTTACTGTAGTGACTGCTGTGAAAAAGAAGTCGCCTGCGGGCCGAAGAACTGGCTTCAGGGAGTATCCCGTGCATCCGTCACCACCAGAATCGATCCAAAGGATTGGCTCAAAGATGTACCCTTCCCCCGTGTTGGTGACAGTGACTGAGCTGATGGCCCCGCTTGAGATCGTGAATGAGGCCGCAAACCCCGAGCCTGCGCCACCCTTGGATCCCAATGTGCCAGGTGCAGTGCAGCTGGACCCACCCGCAGATATGGTAACAGATTCGATCGTTCCGCCGGCTTTGTGCCCAATAGAACTGAACGTGTGGTTACCTTTCTCGTGCAGAAAACTGACAACAAACGTGCCTGAGTCCGGCGCGAGGGGCAGGCCATAAACATCCCTGCTCTGCAGGACAATCAGCACGTCAGCGCCGCGAAAGCCCCACGCACGGGAGGCAAACACGCTGCGATCAGCACAGAGGCTAGACCTCGATTGTAAAGGATGCCGGTGTTCCCGCGGTTGACGAGGTCGTGGCCAGCCCGCGTGCGGTACTCTGACTGGCACATATGGATGCGCCCCAAGCGGACGGTACCACGATGCTCAGCACCAGCGCAGAAACGCAGGCTATGGAAACTGGGCGCCGCGGGCACTGTCGCCCGAAGCGGATCGCCCCTGCTGGCTCTACCCTGGCCTGCGCTGCTACGCGGAGCGATGAGTCGCGGTCAAACGCGGAGCGCAAGCCAGAGTTGTTTTCGGCTGTCGTGGTGGCGGGGGAGGGCGGCAGTCGAGCCTGCCCTTGTGTCTGCACGTGAACCTTGTGCTGAGCTGCGCCGCACCACGAGCGTGGTCGCTTGCCGCCATGGTGCGCAGTGCTGGTCGGGGTTGCGACCGCATCGCTCTGTGCGGCGCACGGAGAAGCCAGGCAGTCCCCGGAGCGCCGCATGCCGGGCTGCTGCACGGGGAGCTGCTGCGCGTCAGGCCTGTTGATATTGGCCATCTCCACTCACACACACCTCAAGATAAGCATGTGCGTTTTCCAACTGGTGGCCGTCGTGAAGAAGACCGCTCGTGCAGCATGGAACCCCCAG
>Ga0315905_10002726_pt1 | contig 18463 bp, 19 predicted proteins | sample LakEriMetagenome_5_FD_203522 | JGI IMG/M metagenome (GOLD analysis project Ga0315905, IMG submission 203522) | Freshwater fungal communities from buoy surface, Lake Erie, Ohio, United States - Buoy 4 MA121 | ecosystem: Environmental > Aquatic > Freshwater > Lake | place: USA: Lake Erie, Ohio... | reverse complement strand
CGCGACCGAGCGCACCCATGTTTCCTGCTCGCCGGGCTTCAGCGCGCACCGCCCGTACAGCGAGATGAGGCGACACAGCAGCACGTGTTCCGTCGTCCATGCAAAGTCCGTGCCGGCCTCGTCCGAAATGATCTGCGCTAGGTCGTGCACCGGGCGCTTGCCGCCCTCATCCTTGTGCTCCTCCTCACTCTCGCTGTCGAATTCGAAGTCATCAAAATCGTCCGACATCCCTGCCTGCCCTGCCCGTGGTGACTCTGCCGCACCGCCGACTACTTCAGCCTGCGGCGCGCGCCCTCCTCGCCGCAGACGTGCCCCCCGCGCCCGGCCCCGGCATGGGGGTCAGTTAGAAATCGGGCACGAATTGAGTTTGTACGGAAGCGAAAGATGTCCCTCAGATAAAACATGGGGTAGTTGCCACAGTCCTGTTGAGGGGGAGGCCGCGGGATGCAGTGGGGGACCTGCAGGGCGGCGTCCTTGGAGCGGGGGTGGCCGGGGTGGCTGCGCGTAGCTGCGCTGGTCAGTGGCCGGGCTGCGGTCTCCTCGGCTCGGCTTCGCTTCACACGGGGCTCTGGGCGTCCTCTCAGACGGATGCGACTGAGAGATGAGCAGCGGGGTTTGGGCGGGGGCGGGCGTGTGAGGCCGGGACGGGCTGGTCCACGGGGATGCGCTGGCAAACTGCAGGGCCACGGAACACGTCGTCACTATGCTGCGCTGCGCGTACCTGCGCCGGAGATGCAAAGAGCCGCCCGAGGCTTTGCGCTGAAAAACACGCCATAACCAATGGGGAGGGCGTGCTGGGGAGGCGCGGGTCAACGCGCGGCGTCGTTGCGCGCGGGAGCCCGGACGCGTGTTCGGCGGCGGCCAGCAGATGCCGGAGTATGCGCTTCGCGCAGCGGCGGCGGCACGTCCGACAACAAGACGCTTCCAGAGTATTCCCCGCGACCCGCATGCGATGGAGGCGGGCACCGCGCGACTGCGGGGACGCCCACACAGAATGCTGCGTACACGTGTGGTGTTAGATTGCGCGGCCGCTTGGACGCGACTGGATGTGCGTGTGACGCGGGGCCGGCGGCCACGGAGACGTCGGCGAGAATGGCTAACATGCACTGCGGGGGGTACGCAAGACTCAACCATAATTGGCGGCGAGGCTGGTGAATATGCACTGCGAGTTGGGGGGCGGGGGGCACTTCGAATAATACAATGTGTACCTAGGGCTTTCAGGAATGGTGCGCATCTCCAGACGTTTCTCACTGGACAAAGTCTGCAGGGACAACCCCCCTTAGAATGTTCTGTCTGCTCTCACGAGTCGCCAATGTGCATGCGCGGGCCTATGCGCGTGAGCGTGTGCGGGCATGTGTGTGCGCGCGCTCGTGCGTAGGAAGCATTTATAATAAACAGCGGAATGGTCCCAACGTATAAATCTTGTATACGCATGGAACGATTCCCCAGAATAATAATTTGAGTTGAAACGGTCTAGAGCACTTCGGTGCTTGGGGCTGAATCATTAAAGTCGGTGCCAAAACCCACAACATAATCACTGCATGTAGCGTACACATGTCTTCAAAACCACCCACTCATCCATCCGAGTCCTGCCCTGTCTGCACTGTAGGAGTGAGAAGGGGAAACCCTTACTAAGAACTCCGCTGTTTCGATGAATTGGTTACACCTCTACCACACGTCCTCGGTCCGAAACACGAGCGACAGCAGAGACCCCGTGACTCGAAAGAGTCCCGGATAGGAGAGCAGGGGAAACCTTGGCCATGACCTCCGACGTGGGCGGCAATCATCTCCCTGAATCGCTTTCTGGGCCCTGTAGATGTCAACGTTACCGCGAACTAAAATCTACCAAAGTACCAAAGATGCGGCGACCTGGGCAGACTAATCCACATAGGCCTCGGCTCGTCGTCTCTCATAGCACATGTCCTCCACTCTCCTCCCCCCCCACGCGAACAGCTTTGTAATAGGTCCTGCAGTAATAAAACACCTCCACCACAGTGCAATACATCAGTGGAAAGCCCTTGTGAAGCCCGACTTTAATCATCAAATAACCGAATTTGACCATGAATTTTGACCACCCGCTCCACTGAAACCAAAACAGGAGTACCGGGTCCGAACAGATGCGGAATATTCTGTCCGCTGCCGCCCCCTCGATCCTGCGACACATCATCATCCTGCCACGCTTTGGTTCGCAAGCATACACGCCAGCACAAGCCCCGCCGCGCGCGCATCCTTTTTACACAAAGATGCAGCCATGCCTCGCATGCCCTAAATATGCATTTGCGAGGCGTGCAGTAATAAATACACACACACGTGCAAACGGGAATATTGGCAATACCGAACCTGGGTTGAGCTGGAAGTGTTCATCCGAGTCCTGCCCTGCCTGCATTGTAGGAGCGAGACGGGCACAGCCGTGTCATGACCTCCGGCCTGACCGGCGACCACCCTAATGTATACGTCTCTGGGTCTTGCGGGTGGCCACGTGCTCAGGAACACCAATACTCCAAAGTTCAAAGTGGGGTGGGGGGGAGGCCGATAGGAATGGCACGCTGTGGGTAGCGGGTCTCGGGAAGCACCGCCGCTTGGCTGGCACCACGAGCAGGTCACCCTCTTGAACATATGTTTCCTCGGTATGTACCGGACGCAACCCCGCCCCGCTGGACCCGCAACAATGCCATGCGCTGCGTTTTTGTGGGTGAAGAGCTTGACGGGGAAGTAATGCGGGTCTAACTTCTGGTCTAGCGGGGCGGGGTCGCGTCCGGTACATACCGAGGGAACATATGTTCATGTTCAAGGGGGTGGCCTACTTGGAGGTACCAGTCAAACGGAGGGGCTCCCCGAGGCCCGCTTCCCAAACGTGCCACCCATATCGGCAGCTCCACCCCCACACCCCACTTCCCAGCCACAACCCAGGTCTGGTATTGCCGATATTCCCCTTTGCACCGGTCAGAATTACCGAAATCGTTTTTCTTCCCATTTTTCGGACCTGGGGTTTGGGGTTTAGGTGCACCCTTAACACTCGAAACACACACTTCACAAAATTGGAGAACTTAACAATAACTTGAAATAAACCGTGACAGTGACCTTAAAGAGAATTGGTTTCTTTTGTTTTCCAATTAAACACTCAACACACACACGACCTTAAAATACTAGTGGTAGAACAGCTTTGTAATAGGGACTGTCACTGCAGTAATAAACACACACAAACCCGCAGCGCACTGCTTTGTAACAGGTCCTGCAGTAATAGACAACAACACCTAACCAGGAAAAACAAGCGCAACCTGTGTTAAAAGTACTGGGTTCCTCTACGGGTCACACCTCCACTATCCCCCTCGCCGAACGCTAATTCACTCTGTCAGTCTCCTCTGCAGAGAGACGGCAGAGTCCAGGCGTTGAACTCATCGTGGCCAGACGGGCTTCTGTTGCCAGAGTGTGTGCATGGTGGGTAAGGAGTGTGAGTTGGTGCCAGAGTGTGTGCGTAGTGGATAAGGAGTGTGAGTTGGTGTGTCCTCTGTCGTCTAGTTGATTTGTTCTTCCCAAGTATATTACAGGTTCCTACGAGTGACAGGGAGAAAAATCGGCGCTCGCCGATTTGGCTATGACTCTGAACGGAACAGAACGACATACGATTGAGCACTGCTGGAGAAAGAATAGAATGCGGGCTGCATACTATGTGAGCTGGGGATCCCAGTGAGCTCCTCCTGCGACTCCAGAGCCGCGCTTTTTCCTCATGTCGGCGCAACGACATAAGTGGTACGCTCCCGAAAGGCAACCAGACGGCTCCTAGCATCAAGCGCCTTGAGGTCGTCGTCGAGCGTCGAAATCTCGGTGATGTTCGAGCGCCACGCTTTGTGGTTTGTCTCGACTATCGTTAGAATATCCGTGCTCATCATGGAGCGCTTCCGAGGCTTCCCTACTAGCTCAGCCAACTTCGAGACCGCGCAAGCCGACTGGAAACTGGGCATCTGGTTCCGCAGTCCCTCGACACACTTTGCCGTGCTGCTGGTTGCCGCGCTTCGCGGGCGCGTGATAGCCGCGAGCACGCGCGCGTTGGCCTCCTCGGTCTCCTCTTCCCCCATCACGCCAGCGGCAGCCATGGCGCTCGCTGGACGGCGGTGTGAAGGGTAAACTCCGAAATTCCCGGAGATTGCTGACGTGGTGGAGGGCGTTCGCAGGAAGTCGAAACTGTCCAAGCGCACTCCATGATCGTGGAATTCGAACGGGCTGATGCCTCTCTCCCACTCGGCCTGGTCCAGTTCGTCTATGGTATCGATGATATCGTACTCATCTGCAGACGAGGGGGGCATGTTGGACATAGCTGAGTCCGGGCGCGCCATCGAGGACCTGCTGGTCGGAGATCTAGATCTGCTGTCGTTTGAATATGCCATCTTCCCCAGGGCGCTGTTGGGGCGTTGGCGCGCACCAGCCAGGGCACTAGAAGGCCGGCGATCTGGCATCTTAGCGCTTGCAGGTCGCCGGAATGCGCTTGTGGGCCTTTGGGCGCCCGATCCACCGACGCTAGGGCGTTGGTACACTGTTGATATGCTGCTGCGACCGCCTGCACTGCGCCCACGCTGCGAGGATTCCTCAAATGCTCTGTCAGCTCTAGGGGGCGCGCTCTCAGGGCGTTTCACACGCGAACGACTAGGTGTAAGACTCTCTGAAGCGGGCGCTCTTGAAACAGACGACGATGGTCGCGAGAATGGCCCAGGTGTAGAACGTTTTACCGGCGAGCTCGATGGCCGCCGTTTGCCAGGCGTCAGAGATGCGCTTGGGCTCGACACTCGCAATTGAGATGCACTGGCGGCGCGAGTGCGTGATTTGGGGCGGCTGTTGATCTTGTTGCTCTCCACGAGTGCACTGACCGGTCTCGGAGGGCGTCCTGATTCTGGGGTTTTGGTCGGCAGCGCACCGTTGTTCTTGCGCTGCCATATGGGCGCCGGTGCGATTCCATCTGAAAGCCGCAAGTATTTGCTCACAGATTTTTTTGCGTCCCCTGCAATCGAATCTGTGCCATCGTCATCAAGCTCTGCTTGAATGAGGTGCTGAATTTTTCTGCTGCGCGGAATCAGAGCTCCCTCCATCGTCAGGGCAGTAGCATCCACCTCCAGAAAGTTGTCTCCGTTCGCAAACTCGCGGATGTATTTCTCATTACACGGATCCCAGCCGTCTGGCGGCAGACACTCGGTAATGAAGGGAGTAGATGGGAGGTACAGTCCATGTCGCCTGCGCAAGCGAAACGAACTTGCATCGACCTCGCGAGACTTTATGCATCCAATATTGATGTGCAAGTACGCATACTGCAACGCAAGAACAGAGGCCAAGTCCTTGTGGGTCGGCTCGATGGGCACTCGAATTGATTGCTGGAGCGCAACCTTGTTTGCCAGATCGGAAAGATCAACCTTCATCGCAGCAAACTGCTCCCCGGTTTCGCAGTTGAAGACGCCGAATTCCATGTTGGCTTGCTTTTTGAGGTATACGGTGATGCCTTCGTCAGACGAAAAGAACCAAGACATTCTGACCGTATTGACGCCCAAGGGCGCACCGCCAGGCGGAATGTCCCTTTTCAGCACCTCAAATTTCATACTGACGGCGTGTCCACAGAGGCTAAAGTGGACTTCAAATTCATTCCCAAATTGCAGCAGAGCTGCTCATGCACAGAATGTTAGTTTGGCGACAAGACTTTGAATGGCACCATGCGTGCGCTTCTGTAACTGCTGACACATACCTTCTGGGCTTTCAAGCTTGACGAACTCAACGAACATGCCCATGAGCAAAAGCTGCGTCGTCATCTTGGCACTCCCGCTTGGTGGGAGTGTTCTGCGCAAGAGCACAATCAGAAAACGACCACCATCATCGAAAGATTCACTGAACGATATGGTATGTACATTATGCTCGTGCTCCCGTACCTTTCTGACAGCGCAGGCACGGACATGTTCATGATTGTCTTCGCAAATATTTTCTCCTGGTCGTGCAGATTCTTCTCCATCACGAAGGCATCAAACGCTCCGGGACACACAACCACCGTGTCTAACAGCGCCAAGCGGGACTTCGGCTCTGTCAACCATTTTTCTCTAAGAAACCCCTTGCTAGACGAGCGCCTGTCGCGCAAGTGCCTTGCAGTTTCCTGTAATCAAGCAGGATTCAGGCACTATAAGGAGCTGTCACAAGTATGTTGGCATGAAATTTGTTACAGATTTGCAGGCCACGTGACTCCGTGACTAGAACCAAATCAATTGTTATATATGGAGCAATCTGGTCGTGTGAGAGCTCTGAATACCATTACTTGTCGCCGCTGCAGTATCTTTTGCTTCGACGCAGGAAAACGTATGCCCGTCACCGTACAAGTGACGTGTCTCTCCTTCTGCACTGCAAGCTGATCCTCTCTACTCCTGGGAAACCTGAAAATGTCAGTGATGATAGTGCAGGTACGCAGTAAGTTCTGCGTGTCACCATGTCAGACGCTATGTCCGGAGACAACTTACAGGTCACCGAAAAGTACCGCCTGCCAATCGTCACTGCCCTCTGCGCCCCTGTCGTCGCTGGACTTCTCGGCATTTGGAGCATCAGTCTCAAGTTGTCCACGCATCGAGGTTGAATGGTGACTGCGCGCACGTGCAAGGCAAAACAAACGACAATTGGGAGGTAGCAAACGTCAGGCGAAGCAATTCTGTGTTTTAAGAGCGCTCAATTTGGATGCCATGGAAGGAAGCGTCAAACCAAAAAAAATGAGAGGCGAGGGCATTCTCACAGACTCACCTTCCTGCCACCGATTGCGCTTCCGAGTGCCGTCGATTATCAGCGGACTCGTCGACCTCAGTGAGGAAGAAGGAGGTGGCGGGCGCGTCTTTGCTGTGATGCACCGCCTTCAACACGAATAATCAAGTCAGATCGCGCAAGCGTGCAGATGGCAGGCTATCTGCATATGAGTTTGAAATGCAATTGCACCTTTTTCATGCCGCCCTCAGACTCATCTTGCGGCTGTGAGCACCTCTCCCAGTGCTCACGTGGGATCACAATCGCCTCAACATTGCGAACCGAAGTGTTGATTGCCGTGCCAACTGCTGAAAGATACTGAGAATCTCCAATGTCTACAGCCTGCGCATCAATGGCAGCATGAAATGGTGACTCTTGAGTAGGTCCCGGTTGATATATGAAGCATGTGAAAAAGTACAAAAGACAATTCAATCCCTGTGCGGACCTTCCATCAAGCGATCTCATCCTATCTTGCCCATGTTTGTCTTGCAATGCTATTCTACAAGCCACAAGCCTACGCAGCTCCGCGAATCTCGCATGCCCAGACAGACCTTTTCTCCTGCGCGTTGGTCGTGATACGTCCAGGTTAGCCGGCCGCGTAATACGAGTACAAAGAAGGCGGGAGGAGCCGCCAGCTGCTCGAAGAAAGGCTTTCCCGGTTCCACGACGCAGAACGTTGCTTTTGCGCAGAGCTCCATGTGAAGAAACGGCGACATGTTTTGGAAGAATTCGCAATTGATGGTGCTTTCCATCGCCTGTCTGATGTCCAGGACATTTCGCACCGCAGGATCCCACCCGAAGATACGCCGGCACTTGTCGACCTGCCGCTTTGTAAGATGCCAGCGGACCCTGTCGAGTTTTTTGCCCCTGTTGATGACGGCTTCAACCGCTGAGCGTTTTACGACCATCAAGTGCGTGTCCTCCAGCGCCACCGCTTGTGATTGCTGCAAACCGCATGTCAGAATTTCAGATTGCACAACACCGCCTAGCAGAAGTTGTGTTTGTGCGTTCGACAATTTACAGTCTGGGTCGTATCAACATTCCGTCTGTCTTCTAACCTAAACCCATACTGTGACTGACCAAGCCCCAAAAGAAGATTCTAATCTTGCATGCGCTCGTTCGTTTGTGGCGCAAGCACTAGCCATACCATTTGAGTCCCTGGCTTCGTAATGACTTGCTCAGCGAAGGTGTCTTTGTCGTTAAGGTCCACCGTTCTGCAGTAAGTGGTATTTGTCGGCTCCAGGATCAACCGCACTGCGGTATTCTAGCAGTCAGTAAAAAGTGTAGCGCGCATTGCCTAACTTGGACCCCAAAGTATCTGACAGCACAGCACAAGAGAGCAGAAAGGCACAGCATACAAGATAGGCTGCAAACCTGAGCCTTGGATGATGATGTAAAATTCATCCAGCACCGCTTTGTTGTAGTATACTTCTAGCCCGCACTCTACGAATTTGTACTCGACTGTTTTGGCTATTTCGGATTGCCAGACCGTAGGAAGCTGATCCAAAAAATGGTTGCCCCGCATTTCGGCAAAAATAAGTTGATGGACCTTTTCTTTGCGATGCGACGGCGGCATTTTTACTGCTTCCAGAACGGCAGCCGCTGCTTCTTGCATGCGCTTGATCGATTTTGTGAGACGAGCTGCTGATGGATCTACCTGCACCTTGGCATCGGCGGTAACATCATCCTGCGGTATCTTATCATCGACGAACGGCAAAATTCGCGAAACGCCCACCATCCAAACGCGGTTTGCACTGTCTTCAACAAAATGTCCACGCAACCCCTGCAACAAAATGCCACGGGATCTCTCTATATACTTTACACACCGCGCAGTCATTTCACCAAGAAGTGGACGGTTCAGTGCTTGGGATTGCACCACTTGGCGCTTGGCGTGCCAAGGAAGAATATGATGCTTCTGCTCGCCCATATGTTGTTCCTCTGCCTGTTCCACTTCCGGTGCAACGTCTTCCTCAACCGCATTCAACGGACCCAGGGAAGATTTTTTACTATCACCGAGAAGAAGTCCGGGTGATAGGCCTAAGGAGGTCAGCCCGGCACGCAGGGCGCCCAATGAGTCTTTGGCCTCGGCTGCTTCTGATTCCTCATAAGGCAGGGCACCTGTTGATGTTGCAAGAAGCTTGACGGCAGGAGAATTCATATCGCCAGCGCCTGCCTTCCCTAGGTATTGAACATCGTACTCCTTGATGTGTTTGAGAGTGTATGAAATGGAGCTCTCGCGCTGGTACTCAGTTTTGTACAAAATGGTCTTTTCCGAAGGCTTTCTTCGGTAACCGCACTTGGGGCCCACCACCACTTGCAGACCGACAACCAGGTGCCTGTTGGCTGATTCCTCCTTGATGAATTCTTGGAGCTCTGACATGCTCATTAGGTCGCCTGCGACTCCTTCGACACTTGAAGTGAAGCGGATGCAGATGTTCGATTCTCTGCCAACGTGTGTATCGTAGTGTGCGTTGAGTAAGCGGCCCACAAAATTGCTTACAACGTCGAAGGACATGTGTGATCCGATCGTGTGCAGCAAACATCGGTGCACCATGGCATACTATTTGCATGTGGGCCCTTGGGCAATAGCATATGTAAAACGATTCAGACTGTAGTCGACATGTGCAGGAGACTCACTTGTCATCTTTGCTCACGCCCGCTGCTCGCCGTGCAGTTTTAAGGAAACGGGGCCACATGTTTCTGTCACCCGTCGCAACAAATTTTCTTGAATCAATGCACCCGATTTTGTTTGTAAAGATCCAAGTCTGCGGATCGCCCTCGGCAAACAGGATGACGTCAGCTACTTGAACTTGGCAGCCGCCATTAGCGCCAGGAGCGCGACGCAGCAGCGCCTGCAGCATCCACTTATACGCGATAAATGTGTCGAGTTGCTGTCTCAGGAAAGATTCATGTTTGTGAGCCCTGACGCGCGCGTCGTGAGCCGACTCTTTGCCCTCCTGGGCCCCTTCGTCGGCCGTCGCGTCTAAAACATCGTCTTGCTTCGATTGTTTCGCGAGCTCGAGCTGCGGCTTCATCATGCTGGCTCTGTTTCAACATTTGGATGGTGAGATACAATGAGATGAAATTTCGTGGCACGTGATTGCGATTGCGAGGGGTGCCAACACTGCAGAATGCGAGAACACAGCGATTGCGGTGTCGCTCAAAACTGTTATGGTCTACAGAGCTTTTGCGGTACTGCTCAGAACCCTTATTGTGTAGAGCGCTGGTCTGCAGAAAATACCTGAGCTGATGGAGCTCTTCCGATGAAGCAAGGCTCAGTCCGAGTCGAGTCCACGAGACTGCAGGCAAGGTTTCGAGGGACGGACCTGCAGTTGCACCACGACTACGTCAAGAACCACGCACAAACATGCACAAACAATCACAGGCACGGAAACTTATAAACGGGAAATTGCGCCAGTAAATAACCTTCAAGCAGGCGGCGCATGGCCTCCTCCGCACGGGATGCCGTCTGCTCCCTCTTCGCCCTGATAATCTCCTGCTCAGCTTCCCCATCATTCTCGTCGTCACTGCTGCGGCCCCGTTGGTGTTGCGTTTGGCCCTGCTGCCCCCCCTCCCCGCCATCCGCATCGTCCGACGCCATCTTTGCTTCTTCCTGCATCGAAACATCCAAATCGTCCGCTGGAATGCTGCTGCCAGGCATTGCGGTGGGCGTGATCGCGATCACACACACTCACGCACACCCCTTCACCTCCGGGATGCTGTGGTAAGCACGAGGCCGTGTGCGATGCTGCCACCTCGACAGTCTAAAGTCGACGCACGGCAGTCGGCTAAACTTGCGCCCGCACGCCCTTTCAGGAGGTTCGCATCGCCCGGTTTCAAGAAGTTCAACGCACAGAGGCTGAAGCGTTGCGTATTTTCCGTATTTTCTCTGAAAACTCGAAAACGTTGCACACCCTGTGCCTTTTTTTGGACGAGGAAGGAAAAAAAGTTTTGCAAGGCGTCGGCCCGGCAGCTGGTCGTCCATTTCTCGTCCCTTGCTCCGGAAGCGGCCTCGATTGCTATGCCGGCAGTGGTCCAGAGCCGAAGCCCGCTCTGGGGGTTCCAGAGTGTCACGCCGCCGGCGCAAAAGAATACAGGTTGCTCTTCGCCTTGTAACCGCGCGCCAGTCGTCTCTGCCTGGCTGCTCCAATTTGCATACTGGCTCATCTAAAGTCTTGGGAGAAGCAGTGGAGCCGCCGGCAAAGTCCGACAGGGGCGTGCTGCGAAAATTTGCGGCAAGCGCAGAGCAGAGAAGGCAAGCACAGCTGCGCCAATCGCTGTCTGAAACGTGGGGACGAGAACGTGCAATCCACCAGCAGCGCGAGCAGGTCACAGAAAGCTTGTTAGCCCCGTTCTGCCTCCCACTCAGCGTCTCCCGCCCAACTCTAGTTGTATGGTGGCGTGCCTGAGCACATGAACACGCACGCACGTATGCGACGGTGTAATGTTGTTGTACAGCTCAGAAGATACAAGAACATGAACCAACCAAACGAGGAATCTGGGGTGCCTTGGCGCGGGGTCAATCCGCAGGGATTGAGCTGGTCGGCGCTGTCGACAAGGACACGCGTATCCATTTCACGCTCAGCTGATACGCGCTTGAATCTGCAGATGCTTGCTAACTTGGAGGACATGGCCCGGCAGTCGCTTGATGAAGCGCGACCGTGCACAGTGAAGCGCGACCAGACCCTCATAGAGAAAGTCCATGAGTGGGGCGTAGAGTACCGCAGCGCCAAGAAGCCAGTCGATAGCGCCATTCTCGAGCCTGGATTTGCAAACGTTCAGAAAGAGGCGCTAAATAAGCAGATGCTGCTTCCGCGGAGGAGTACTATCCAAAAGGACCTGCCTCAGTGGTTTCAGCAAAACGCCAAGAACATGCCGGACTGGTGCGTGCACCTGTGTTACTGTGAGTCTCGGCATGATGACCCCTGCCTCGAGTATATTGTCCACGCCCTGTTCCTCATGTGCTCTCTCAGCCCCACCTGGCGCTCCATTGCTCAGGTCCGCGAGCGCGCACACGCACGCGCGTCCGTGCGTCTGTGTGCCATCTTCGCGTTGTGCAAACTACACAGGTTTCAGCTGCGAAGAGAGCTAGACTCAGCGGAGAAACTCAATCTTTTCCAGCGATCTGAATCGGGGAGCTTAACTCGCTTCAAGCCGGCAAACCGATCGGTCTCTACAGAACCCTACACAGCGTGGGGGGGAGGAGAAGGCATCATTGGCACCCCATACCAGTCCAGAGCCGTGCGCATTGGTCAGCGTATGGCGAATGGTGGCGCAAATGTCAGTCCGAATAGAGATTCACCCACTCGCCGGAATGCAGACGCAGGATCTTTGTCGCCTCTGAACAACGGGCGCGACAACACTTCGGCACTGGTGTTGCAGAAAGAGATGGAAAGGCGGGATGAGGAGGTCATGAAACACATCGCCCAACAGGTCTCAATGCAAATACCTTCTCCCTCCACACTCTCCCGTTTATGCATCTCATGCACCGTCCTTCTCGCGTGCTTCTGAAATTCCCTGCCTCCTTCCTTTCGCGAATGAAATACGTAAATGTCGCAGGAAAATCTGCACACATGAATGTCGTTCATGTTGGTACATCAAAAACAAACCATACGCATACGGACGTGCATGCACGCATGAAGCTGTGAACACACTCGCACGTTAATTCAACACATTGGATTGGATATAGGCACAGGCGATGCCGTCCCAGACATCCAAAGGTCGTGATTCGCCACTGAAAACACTGGTTTCTGGCTCTCTCATGAGTCCAGTCGACAGTGCGCTTGCGGCAAAGTCTTTTGACTACACCCTCCCCAGAGCCCCCCCATTTGCGATCGAGACGGAACAGAGGTACGTTATGAAACGTCGCAAGCGCGGCAGGCATGCCTCATCGCCGCGCGGAGCTGCAACGCGGGAGCTAAAGGCCCTACCCTGTGCGCCATGCGCAACAAGTCTCGTTTTGGGTAACCGAGTAGTGCGGATGCATGTGGCACAGAGACAAACTGCCGAATCCACCGCCGTTTGTTTGTACGTCCTCAATCAATCCTGACAAGGGCGAGCAGTTTGCATGGTGGAGGTCCGATTTCGAAAAGTCGTCGAAGCCTTCTCTTTCCTGCTTGATGCGAGGCTGATTGATTTGACTTGTGTCAGTGCGCACTGGGCGGACATCACCGCACAGAAGGAAAAGTCCTTGGAGACAGTCAAAGGTAACGAACACCAAATGAACGAAAACACGAACCGTCGGTGTTCGTGTGGTGTGCCTAATCTTAACTTCATAGTGCAGTTTGCTGTCTACTGAAAAGAAAACTGCTGCAGAGATCAAAATCAAGCCTATCAAGCCTGTGGACAATTTCTGGAAGGGCAACTTTCAAAAGCGGCCTGTGCCCTGGAGAAAGGAGCAGCTGGGTGCTTTTCCAAGTTATAAGGTGAATTCCACTCTTAAAAAGCTGATTTGGCGGCGAAATAGGCATGGCTGCGCGAAGTTCTATTGACACTGAAATGAGAATGAGAGCTGCTTCAGTCTCATCAGCCGAATTTTCTGTGCAACGGCACTGAAATTGTTGCGAGACCTGGTGCGGCAGGACTTCCCATGGCCGCCACCGGAGAGAGATGATCTTCAATTGCAACGTGATGCGGCAATTGACCGTACGATATACCCCACGATTGTCTCCCTTGAAATCACCGGGACGTAATGCGAGCTTCTAACTCGACGTGCGCTGTCTAATTTTGCAGGCTATTTGACCAACAATGAGCCGTGGGGAGATGACAGGTTGCGTTTCAAGGGACCGTCAGATCCCAGTGTGAATAAGCTTGTGATGCATTCAGACACAGCCTCGCATTTTTTGGACTTCATGGTCTCTTCATTCTAAAATAGCTGATGCAATCTTACGGATGCAGTGCACACGATCCCAGGGTTGACTGACAAAGGCAAATGCGCAGGACAAGAGGAGCGATTTGTCCAATTCTCTTATCGCGCCTCGTGATGGAAAGGCATGGCGACCGCGTGCTTCTTTGGGCTGGTCGCATTCTTTTTTAACGCCGCACGTGCCTCATATTTTGCCCCGCGTTGGCGTCCTCAAGAGCAGCCAACTTGTCCTGTTCCATTGCGCGTGCTGGCGTCGTTTTCAATGTTGTTCCCTACTCCGTATGTTATCCAACAGGGCTGGATACAAGCAGTCAACAAGCCGGACAAAGGACGACCAATGTTACGATTCCTTTTCACGTCGAAAGTTTTCGACCAATGTTGATCGGATGCTAGGAGTGCTTGCTGACAAAATGGTTGAACGTGGTGAGATTCATGTAATCTGTTTGGCATATAATGCAAAGTCCATCACCATATGGTGTTTGGAAGACGCAATATGGTGATGGACACCATATTGCGTCAAGGGACTCAAATGCTCACACTGTGCAACTATATTTGCGCTAATACAGCATTCGCTGAGCAGGCGTCATTCCGAGTGCCGGAAATTTTCTGTTGCAGTTTGCACATTTCGAGCCCCAGCCCAAAACAGGGTTTCTCACTCGATCGCAATTTAAGTTGGCGCTGGAGCATTTTGGGGCGGTCTTCAGAGAGGGTGATGAGCAGCATTTTTTCGAAGCTTTTGCGGTCCCTGTCGAGGATGGCGAACACAAGGTTTCGACCCCTTCCTCCTTCCTCTGCTTCCCGTTCCTTTTCTTCTACAGAGGGACATTGAGATGGACAGAGACGCAACCGCGTATATATATTATTGTACAGTGTCCTCTCTGTTTTCACCGCCTGACTCTTGTGGAGAGCCAAACAGGTGCCATATCATCATTTTGCTGCCGACATAGAGGAGCGGGGTCTTTTTCATCCTCTTGCCAAGTGATTCGCCTTGGTTATGAGGTCCCCGCGATAAGACAGAAGCCCACCATAGGTTCTTGGAACTGGGAAAGTTTGGTCCTCTACAGCATAGAGCACGAGAATTGTATATTCTCGCCGCCTCATGGAGGGTGGTGAGATGCCACTCCGGGAGTCGGGAATGCTAAAATTGCTGTATCCTGTATAGAGCCGATTGGCGCCATAGCCCTAATTCCGAATGAAGATTTTATCAATAAAAGACAATCTGTGAAGTTCACAAGAAAACCTGCAATGACACGGTGGTGCTGTCATAACACGAAGAAACCGAGATGATTTTATCAGAGAAAGCAGAAGACCCCCACAGCATTCTGTCAGCATTCTCAGTGGGCTGTTGCCAAATCACACTGGTCGAGTACTCGATCAGATCAGTGTGATACTCGATCAGTGTGATTTGGCAACAGCCCAGCCCCTGTCGATCTGAGTTAAAATTTGAGCTCCGTCGCCAGAGTTATAATGTGACACTTAAGGAATGGGTCTGTACTGCACATCCTAGATGCACAATTAAAGGAATTGGAACGTCGCAGTGCAACATCACAATTGCGAAAAGGTGACGGCGCTGCATGTCAAGTCATCAACAGAATGTGTGTGAATATGTTCTCTTGTGAGTTGGTAGTTTTGTACCAGCGATATGTAAATAAAGGGCAGGCACTATGCACTATCCTCCCCTCCCGCGCACAGCTATCTACTAGGTCCTGCAGTAATAAACAACAAGGGCAGGCCTCTCGAGGCCTGGGCCTAGTTGCTCTCTCAGTTGGCCTCTCACCGCACGCCGCGGTGCTGCGCTTCACTGCCACCGCTCTGCTCCGTTCTCCGCACCGTGTACTGCTCCGCTCCAACACCGCTCCAAAACTGTACGATATTACTGCCAAGAGGAAAATAAACCCCCCGAATCTCGGGGGATCCGGGGCGACCCCCCGAAACTCGGGGGATCCTGGGAGATCCTTCCGTCTGCTGAAGTGAATCTCTGCGATTTGACCCCGCTACCATTGTAGGATGCATACAGCGACTCAGAATAGGACGTCCTGCGAATGCCATTGCGCCCTTCGCTTGATCTGATGCCTCCCTGCTGCGATGTCTGACCAACTAACGGTCAGTGTCGCGAACTTGGCGATGGCAAGAGAAGAACACTAAGAACCAGTAAGCTAGGTGAAGCGTGTGAAAGAGACCATCACAAACTTACCAGCAAGGGAGGTATTCCGATGTCGCGGTACAGGGTTACTCGGTACGGGGCGCCGCCAGTAGAAGGGCGAGAAAATTCCAACGTCACAGGGGTCTCTTCAAGGCCTGTAATTAGCTGGCGCACGTCATTCAGGTCCCTGCAGAAGTCCAACATGCAAAACGGCATCTTCAACAAAATGCTGTTGCTGATGTACTCGCAGGCAATCGAGCACGCACTTTCGGATCACACACAGTCGCAAACAATAAGCCGCGGGTGGTTAAGCCAACGTAGTGGTTTTGTGTCCATGGTGCACTTGACCACTATCAGCATCTGAGATTTGAATAAGACAAATTTTCATTTGGGTGCAGATGTTTACCATCCGTCGATAAAGGTGCCATCAACTGCGCACAAACAAGACACCAGAATAAGCACGTGCATGGCCATGCTACACCGCAGACAATAGGGGCAAAATGTGCAGATTCTGGCACCTTTGTAAAGAACGTCAAATACTTGTATGACTCCGCAGAGCTCCGCAGCCTTACTCGGCAACAGCTGCGTAACTTGACACATGCCATGTGGTCCTCTTTCAAGCAGCATGCCGACACCACACATGTCTTTCCAGGGCTCAAATTTGCGCCGCAAAGCGCTCAGATCCTCGTGGGTCGGGCGCAATGCCAGCTCTTTCTGGAGGTCTTCCAATTCTTGTTGCAACTCAGCGACCTTCCTTTCCTGATTCAACCACCTACGTCAGTCGCGAGCCCTTGTGCTGCTGCTGGCGGCGCGAGGTTGCGACACAATCTTTAGCTCTTTCGCGAAGGACAGGGCGGGCGGGCGCTCTACCGTTTTGGCAAGAGATTGCGTAGTCTTATCCAGCTCTGCGCTTAGCTTGGCAATCTCACCATTCTGCGTATCGGTGCATTTAAACAAATCCCAAGATCGGGTGAGCAGTGACTAATTGCATGTGAATATCGTCAGTCATCAACATCACAGTGTCACACATATGTGGGAAGTACCAACAGTCACAAGGCACATTGGAGCTATGGCAAGCACTGGCGCCGGTTTGCTTACCTTCAAGTTGATGATGTTTTTGAGCTCTGCGATCAGTTTTTTCAGGGTTTGGATCTCAGCGTCACGATCGGTAATGGTAGCTTCGTGTGCAGCAATCGTGCGGGCGAGTAGCTGCTTAGCTGCCGTTATCTCTGCAAGCCGCTTCTTGAGGTCCTCGATCTCTGCGCCCTTGCTCGCGTCTTTGCTCGCCATCGCCGCAAGCTGCGCCTGTAGGTCCGCAAGTTGCTGGCGGAGTTTGGCGATCCCATTCAGCGTCCCCAACTCCAGGTTCTTGTCCTCCATCTGGCAAAAGGCTGCATACTCGTGGGCCGAGATGCCGCCGTCTCCATCGCGGTCCATGTCCTTGAAGGTCTGCTCCGCCTCCTCCAACGACCACCGCATGATGCCCAGCTTGCTCTGGAACTCCGCCTTGGACAGCAAGCCATCCCCGTCCAGGTCCATCGCCCCAAACTTAAGCTTGTTCTTGGCGCCTGACGCCGCCGGCACAGGCAGAGCACCGCCTTTGGGGGGCGCGCTAGCCCCTAGCTTCACCCGGCCGCCTTTGACTTCCAGCTGCTTCTTCCGATCTGCTGTCTCCGCCTCCAACTTGACCTTCATGTTCAGCAGCTTGGGTTCGTCGAACTCGACTGCGTCCTTGGTTTCCTTTATCTGCCGTCGCAGCGCATCCAACTGATCCTCCATTGACGCAAGCTGTTTTTGGAGACTTTGTATCAGGGCGTCGTATGGAGCATACTTTTCTTCGAGCTCAGCATACCGCTTCTTGACTGCCTCAAGCTGTTTCTTCAGGTCCTCGATTTCTGCATCTTTCTCTGCAATCAGACTCTCTGCAGCGGCGAGACGCTTTTTCAGATCCTTGTTCTGGGCCTCGCTGGCTGCAAATTGAGCCGCGATTGCCTCAACTTCGCCGCGCAGGTCTGCGATCGTGCCTGGGCAGGGAGCATACTGCTTCTTGACTGCCTCAAGCTGTTTCTTCAGGTCCTCGATTTCTGCATCTTTCTCTGCAAGCATATCGACAGCTGATGCAAGCTCTTTCTCGGCTGCAGCTAGCCGCTTTTTTAGGTCCTGGATCTCTACCAGTTGTCTCTCCACCAGCGTCTTGAAGTCCTCGATCTCTGCGTCTTTTCTCACAGTCATCTGCATCCCCATACCCCTGACAGTCAGTCTCCGGCCCGTACGCCTTTTTTGTCTGCTCTGCATATCAATCAGATCTTGACTCCCACATTTGCACATGCCCTCGGCAAAGCCAGTGCCCTCACCTTCTTTTCTTCGGCCAGCTGCTTCTCCGTCGTCGCCAGCCGCTTCTTGAGGTCCTCGATCTCTGCGTCTTTGCCCGCAATCACCTGCACCCCCGTGCCCCTTGCCGGCAGTCCCCCGCCCCCACCCGCCCGCCTTTCTTCCTGCATATCAATCGCAGCCCCTCACTCCCACATTTGCACACGCCCTCCAAAAGCCAGCACCCTCACCGCCTTGTCCTCGGCCCCGCCACCAACCCGCGATCGGGCCGAGATACATACATTATATATGCATGTATGTATGTATGTATGTATGTATGTATGTATGTATGTATGTATGTATGTATGTATGTATGTATGTATATATATATA
>Ga0315905_10002725_pt1 | contig 18464 bp, 17 predicted proteins | sample LakEriMetagenome_5_FD_203522 | JGI IMG/M metagenome (GOLD analysis project Ga0315905, IMG submission 203522) | Freshwater fungal communities from buoy surface, Lake Erie, Ohio, United States - Buoy 4 MA121 | ecosystem: Environmental > Aquatic > Freshwater > Lake | place: USA: Lake Erie, Ohio... | reverse complement strand
GTTATGCGAAGAGCACTTGAATACATTAAGAAATTTGGGGGAGTGATTGCACAGCACGCGCAAGATCCTCGTATGACTATTGGATCTCAGATGAATGAGGGTGAGATCTCTGCGCGCTTAGGTTTAAAAGGTTGGCCGGCGATCGCCGAAGAGGCAATAATCGCTAGAGATGTCTTAATAGCCGACCATGTGAAATCACGGCTACATATTTGTCACCTCACTACCGCAGGTGGTGTTGAAATCATTCGTTGGGCGAAAGCTCGAGGAATCGATGTGACGGCAGAGGTCACACCTCACCACCTTTTGCTAACAGATGATCTCGCAAGTTCATACGATCCGGTATTTAAAGTTAATCCACCTTTGCGCACTGAAGCCGACGTGCACGCGCTGCGCGAAGCTTTGGCGGATGGAACCATTGATATTGTTGCAACCGATCACGCGCCGCACCCAACAGAATCTAAGGAGTGCGAATGGCAAGAGGCAGCCTTTGGAATGCTCGGATTAGAAACAGCGCTCTCGATCGTTCAAAAGACCATGGTTGAGACGGGATTAATGAATTGGATTCAAGTTGCTGATCGTATGTCGATTGCGCCAGCTCGAATTGGTGGATATGAAGAACACGGACAACCATTAGTAGTGGGTTCAATGGCAAATCTAGTTGTGATAAATCCAACGAAAAAATGGACGGTAGACCGCGATTTAGTTCTATCAAAGTCATCTAATACTCCATACCATGGCCATGAGTTGCCAGGTGTGATTACACATACCTTCTTCAAAGGCACAGCAACATATAGCAATGGCACGATTACATCGATCGGAGGCAAGTAGTGACTAGTGCATATCTTGTTCTCGACGATGGAAGAATTTTTGAAGGTTCTTCTTGGGCTGCAACAGGAAAAACTTTCGGTGAAGCCGTGTTTCAAACAGGCATGACGGGGTATCAAGAGACTTTGACGGATCCGTCGTATCACAAGCAAGTCGTGATTATGACGGCTCCACACATCGGTAATACAGGCGTTAATGACGCAGACAATGAATCGGAGAAAATCTGGGTTGCAGGGTTTGTTGTTCGCAATCCATCGTCGGTCACATCCAATTGGCGAGCTCAGAATGACTTAGAGGCTGAATTGATTGCACAAGAAATAGTGGGAATTCAAGGTGTTGATACTCGGGCAATTACTCGACACCTGCGTGATCGTGGCGCTATGCGAGTGGGAATCTTTTCTGGTTTAGAACTTTCTCGCGAGGAAATGGTTGTCGAGGTACGCAAAGCTGAAGCGATGGCGGGTGCGTATTTGGTACGAGATGTTTCAACTGACCATACCGTTGTTACTCCTGCGATTGGCAAGAAGAAATATACTGTCGCAGCACTGGATCTTGGTATAAAAGGTGCAACACCTCGGGCACTGGCTGAACGAGGTGTTGAAGTACACGTGATGCCCTTTGATTCAACGGCTGCGGCGATAATGGCTATTCAACCTGATGGTGTCTTTATATCTAATGGCCCTGGTGATCCTTCGACCATGACAGATGTGATTGAAGTTGTTCGTGAGTTATTACTTGCAGAAGTACCTCTTTTTGGAATTTGTTTCGGTCATCAGATCCTTGGTCGCGCCTTGGGCTTTGAAACCTACAAGTTGCAGTTTGGTCACCGGGGAATAAATCAGCCGGTGATTGATAAGAACACAGGTAGAGTTGAAATTACCGCTCACAATCACGGCTTTGCTGTGAAAGCACCCACGGATACTGAGTTCTCAACAGTGTTTGGTCGGGGAGAGGTCACGCATCTTTGTCTTAACGATGGTGTTGTCGAAGGGCTGCAACTGCTAGATAGACCTGCATTTTCTGTTCAATACCATCCAGAAGCAGCCGCGGGTCCTCACGATGCTTCATATTTATTTGATCGATTCATCGATCTCATGTCAATGAAGGTGCATCCCTAATGGGTCTTGATACAACGATTAAAAGTGTTTTGGTGATCGGAAGCGGACCTATTGTTATTGGTCAGGCTTGCGAGTTTGATTATTCTGGAACACAAGCTTGCCGCGTTCTTCGTGCTGAAGGTATTCGCGTAATTCTCATTAACTCAAATCCTGCAACGATCATGACTGACCCTGAATTCGCTGATGCAACATATATTGAACCGATCACTCCAGAGATTATTGAGCGAATAATTGCCCACGAAAAGCCGGATGCCGTCCTTGCAACACTAGGTGGCCAGACGGCACTTAATGCTGCAATAGGTTTATACGAGCGAGGAACACTAAAGAAATACGGCGTGCGCCTAATTGGCGCCGATGTGGTTGCGATTCATCGCGGCGAGAATCGGGAATTGTTCCGTGGAATCGTTGAAAAAGTCGGCGGAGAATCTGCAAAATCCAAAATCTGTCACACCATGGAAGAGATCATGGAAGCTGTCGTTGCTCTCAATTACCCGGTAGTCGTTCGTCCCTCCTTCACAATGGGTGGCCTCGGATCTGGAATTGCTTTCAACGAAGCCGAGTTGCGTCAAATAGCTGGTGCCGGCTTACGCCACAGTCCGACCTCGGAAGTTCTTCTTGAGGAGTCAATAATTGGCTGGAAAGAGTATGAACTGGAAGTTATGCGTGATCATAAAGATAACGTTGTAATTGTATGTTCGATCGAAAATCTAGATCCTATGGGTGTCCACACGGGCGATTCAATAACTGTAGCTCCTGCCATGACGTTGACAGATGTTGAGTATCAGAAGTTGCGCGATCTATCGATCGACATAATCCGAGAAGTCGGTGTTGAAACGGGAGGCTGCAATATCCAATATGCAGTAAATCCCGACAATGGCCGCATCATTGTTATTGAAATGAACCCACGTGTTTCTCGTTCAAGTGCGCTAGCTTCAAAGGCAACAGGGTTTCCCATTGCAAAGATTGCAACGAAGTTGGCTATTGGCTACACGTTAGATGAAATTCAAAATGACATCACTAAAGTGACCCCGGCTTCTTTCGAACCAACACTGGATTACGTAGTTGTTAAGGTGCCGCGCTTTGCCTTTGAGAAGTTTGCCGATGCTGATCCACGCCTTACGACAACAATGAAGAGTGTTGGCGAAGCGATGGCGATCGGCCGCTCTTTCTCTGAGGCTCTTATTAAGGCGCTTAGGTCTCTTGAACGAAAAGAGGCAATCTTTTCTTGGCCAATAGTTTCTGAGACTGAACTGGCATCACTTCTCCAATCTATGAAGATTCCTACCGAATATAGGTTGCAACAGGTGCAAAAGGCCATGTGGGCTGGCGCAAGTGTTGAGCAAGTCTATGAAGCAACCAAGATTGATCGTTGGTACTTGCGACAGATTGAAATCATTAATGAACAAGCAGCTGTCATTTCTCAACCTGGTGAACTTTCCAAGGAACTACTCCGCACGGCAAAGATGCAAGGGTTCTCCGACTTACAGATTGCACTCTTGCGAGGGGTTACCGAGGAGGAAGTGCGAAAGGCACGGCATCATCTTGGGTTAAGACCTGTCTATAAGACCGTTGATACTTGTGCTGCAGAATTCGAAGCTTTCACGCCGTATCACTACTCAAGTTATGAAGAAGAGACGGAAGTTCGTTCGCGAACAACACCGGCGGTAATCATTTTAGGTAGCGGGCCTAATCGCATCGGTCAAGGAATCGAATTTGATTACTCATGTGTTCATGCATCATTTACTTTGCGCGAGGCCGGTTTCGAAACAATCATGATCAACTGCAATCCAGAGACAGTCTCGACTGATTATGACACTAGTAATCGCCTCTACTTTGAGCCACTTACTTTGGAGGATGTTCTCGAGGTTGTTCATGCAGAAACTCAGGCTGGTCCTGTGCTAGGTGTGATCACTCAATTGGGCGGACAAACTCCACTTGGTTTAGCAGCCGGACTCAAAGCTAACGGAGTGACAATTCTTGGAACTTCACCAGAAGCGATTAATCTGGCAGAAGAACGTGGCGCGTTCGGAAATATTTTGGCTGAGCAAGGTCTAACTGCGCCTCAGTTTGGAATGGCTTCTTCTCAGTTAGAGGCTACGAATATCGCTCATGAAATAGGATATCCAGTTTTGGTTCGTCCATCCTTTGTCCTTGGCGGGCGCGGTATGGAAATTGTTTATGATGACGCTGCACTTGGTGGATTCATTACACGAGCAACAGATATAACCCCGGATCATCCTGTTTTGGTCGACAGATTTTTAGATAATGCAATTGAAATAGATGTGGACGCCCTATTTGATGGACAGGAGCTCTTCCTTGGTGGAGTGATGGAGCACATTGAAGAGGCTGGCATTCACAGTGGTGACAGCGCTTGTGTGCTTCCATCCATGACCGTAACAGATGAACAAAGAATTGAAATTAGAATCGCGACTGAGAAGATTGCGCGCGGTGTTGATGTGCGCGGTCTAATCAATATTCAGTTCGCGATCGCAGATAATTCACTATATGTGCTCGAGGCTAATCCACGAGCGTCCAGAACAGTTCCATTCGTCAGCAAGGCGACAGGTGTGCCATTAGCTAAGGCTGCAGCAAGAATTTCAGTAGGTGCAACGATCGCTGAGCTACGCGCAGAGGGTTTACTCCCAGCCAGTGGAGATGGAATAGCGAAGGGAGTTTCTGTCAAAGAAGCGGTGCTTCCATGGAACCGTTTCCGTCGTACTGATGGAAGAGGCGTTGACGCAGTTTTGGGACCAGAGATGCGTTCGACAGGTGAAGTAATGGGAATCTCTCCAACCTTTGGTGAAAGTTATGCAAAAAGTCAGATAGCCGCATTTGGACCTTTGCCAGTTTCTGGAACGGTGTTTATCTCCTTGGCCGACAAAGATAAGGAGACAGGTATCGAACCAGCTAAGGGATTTTCAGATCTGGGTTTCCGTATTCTTGCAACAGATGGAACGGCACTGTTCCTACAAAAGCACGGTATAGAGTGCACTCCAGTCCGGAAAAACTCTGAGGGAACTGGCGCAATGGGTGAGAAAACGATCGTAGACATCATTAATGCTGGTGAGATCGCCTTAGTAATTAACACACCAGTGGGTCGTGGAACACGAGCCGATGGTTGGGCGATCCGCACCGCAGCGGTTCAACGATCTATTCCTTGCATCACAACAACTGCCGGTTTTAGCGCTGCCGTCGATGCGATCACATTTCTTCAGAATAATCCGCTCAGCATCAAGTCTTTGCAAGAGTGGTTGGCATAAATGTCGCAGATAAACAAAAGTGCGGCGCAGCTACTTGCCCCTATCGTCAGCAACAAAAGAGTTGGTCAATATCATCAAATAATCATTAACGTTGGTGATCTTGCCTCTGTATGTAAACCAGGAAATTTTGTTGCGATAAATGTTGGCGGGGATACATCGAGCATGATTCTGCGCCGAGTTTTTGCAATCTCACGCGTATCTGTTAATTCCACATTTGGTGGAACGATGGAGATAATTGCCGCACCACATGGTCAAGGTAGTAAGTGGTTATGCGCCCAAGGCGAAGGCGTAGTTCTAGATATTGTCGCACCCCTTGGAACAGCTTTTGGAATTCCAACAGAGCCGGTCCCTGTTTTACTAGTGGGTGGCGGATATGGATCAGCCCCTTTGTTTGGATTAGCTGAAGTACTCAATGCCCGTGGATGCAGAGTCGATATGTTGCTCGGAGCAAGTACTGCATCCAAGATATATGCGCCAATGGAGGGCAAACGCGCCGTTAATTCAATGCGCATTTACACCGAAGATGGCTCCATGGGACAAACCGGACGAGTTACTGATCCGATAGCCGAGATAATTAAGGACTTGGACATCGCCGTTGTCTATTCTTGCGGACCTATGCAGATGTTGTCTGCCATAACCAAAATCACGGACACTTTTTCCGTTGTGCATCAATGCGCGGTTGAAGAGGCAATGGCTTGTGGTATCGGTGTATGTATGACCTGTGTTCTTCCAGTTGCAAATGAAGATGGAACAGTTTCCATGCTCCGTTCATGTATTGATGGACCCGTAATGGATGGCTCTAAAGTCCAGTGGAGTTTGGTGGGGAAACCACTATGACCGCTCTCGATTTCTCGACGACAATTGGAAATACCTGGTTTCCTGCGCCAACTTTTACAGCTAGTGGATGCGCCAGTTCTGGCCGTGAGTTGGCACAGTTTTTTCCTCTGCGTGAAATGGGTGGAGTAGTCACTAAGTCTGTGATGTCCAAAGAACGAACGGGCCGCGCAACTCCGCGTATGGCTGAAACACCTAGTGGGATGCTCAATTCAATAGGTTTGCAGGGGCCTGGAATAGATGCCTTCATTGCGAAAGATATTCCTTACTTGGTTGAGCAAAAAGCACGCATAGTTGTTTCAATCGCTGGTGAAACTGTTGAGGAGTATTCAACACTTGCCAGAAAACTGCGCTCTGTTTCAGGAATCAGTGCAATAGAGGTCAACATTTCCTGCCCAAATGTCGAGAACCGCGGATTAGTTTTTGCCTGCGATCCCGAAGCCTCTAGGCGAGTTATTGATGGCGTCAGGCGAACAATCGGGGGAGAACTTCCAATAATTGCAAAGCTTTCGCCTGATGTTACAGATCTAGTCTCCATTGCACGAGGCGTTGTCGACGCAGGAGCCGATGGTTTGGCATTGATCAATACTGTTCTTGGCATGGTAATTAATGTGGACACAATGCGTCCACATTTGGGTGGCAAGACTGGTGGCTTATCAGGGCCAGCTATTCGTCCAATTGCCGTTCGCGCTGTTTATCAAGTACACGAGGCGCTGCCGCAGGTTCCGATCTTAGGAATGGGTGGGGTCGCATCTGGCAAAGATGCTTTAGAGATGATTTTGGCTGGAGCAAGTGGCGTATCTATCGGCACAGCAAGCTTTGGTAATCCAACGGCCATCATGAAAATCCAAAACGAGTTGAAACAACTACTGATTGATCGCGGTTTCACTTCTCTTAAGCAAGCAGTCGGATATGCGCACAGACCTGAAACGGAACAATCTAATGTCTAAGGCTCCGATTGTTCTCGCCGTAGATACCCCCGAATTAGCAACAGCTATTGAATGGGTAAAGGCAACGCAAGATTATGTTTCTGTATACAAACTCGGCCTGGAGTTCTTCCTAACTTTTGGTAGCGATGGCGTAAAGGCAATAAAGGATGTCACTGATTCAGATATCTTCTTGGATCTGAAACTGCATGATATCCCTCATACAGTAAGTGGAGCTGCTAAGGCGGTGTCACATCTAGCACCACGTTATTTGACCGTGCATGCTTCAGGTGGTGCAGCAATGATTAAAGCAGCAGTTGATGCTTCACCAGACACACATGTAACCGGAGTTACTATCTTGACCTCTTTGTCAGAAGAAGATGTGGCTCACATTGGTTTTAGAAGCAATGCCCTTGAATCAGCTGTTGGTTTGGCAAAAATTGCTGTGGCAGCTGGCGCGGGCGCAATTGTTTGTTCACCTTTGGAAATCGCTGCAATTCGAGGTGCGGTTGGTCCAACTCCAATCATCATTACTCCCGGTGTTCGACCGGCTGATGCTGTTGCAGCTGATGATCAAATGCGGACCATGACGCCCAAGGCTGCAATTACTATTGGAGCAAACTTAGTTGTCATTGGACGTCCGATTACCCAGAGCTGGAGTGCAGGTGCAGCGGCTATGCGTGATCGAGCCGCTCACATTGCATCCGAACTTATCTAGATTAAAGGCTAGATTTATCACATGGGATTACCTCCGCAGTTAACACCCGAGCAGCGCCAGGAAGCGTTGCTCAAAGCTGCGATGTCTAGAAAGCGTCGTGCTGAGGTAAAAATAATGATTAAGAACGGTGAATTCTCCGTTGATGCGATTTTAGAAATGGCCATGAGTGATGAGGCAGTGGCCAAGATGCGAGTCAAAGAGTTACTTGAATCCTTGTCTGGCGTTGGGAAAGTCCGGGCACAATCTCTTATGGAGCGTTTAAATATCTCTCCTACACGTAGAATTCAGGGGTTGGGTCGACTTCAGATAAAGCAATTGCGTGAGGAGTTTATGAAATCAGATCATGCAATTAAACCTGGCAAACTCCTTGTACTTTCCGGTCCGGGTGGGGTTGGTAAAAGCACTATTGCTCAAAAGCTACGCGAAGCTGGAGATTTCTGGGTCAGCGTTAGTGCGACGACTAGAAGCCCAAGAAACAATGAAGTTGATGGGAAAGATTACTTGTTTGTAAGTGATGATGAATTTACCCGCATGATCAATGCTGATGAATTCTTGGAGTGGGCAGAGTTTGCAGGAAATCGATATGGGACTCCACAAGAAAAAGTTGAGCAAGCCTTATTACTTGGTAGAAATGTTTTATTGGAAATTGAAATCGCAGGGGCACGACAAGTTAAGGCACATCTGCCTCAATCAATCCTGGTATTTCTAGAGCCTCCGACATGGGAAGAATTGGTTGCTCGACTCGAGGGTCGGGGCACTGATAGCCCGGAAAGAAGGGCTGAACGGCTGAAATTAGCCCAAGAAGAGCTCGCTGCAGCATCATTTTTTGATGTTGTCCTGACAAATGACCAGGTCGAGAGCGTGGTCGGGAAACTGATAGAGTTAGCCCATAATTAATAGGTTGTTATTAATTCAGTATTGATCAATGAAGCGGGGTACACCATGGATGGAATCACTAATCCACCGATTGACGAACTTCTAGACAAGAGCGGCTCTAAGTACAGCCTTGTTCTCTACGCTGCAAAGCGTGCTCGTCAGATCAACGCTTATTACTCACAACTTGGAGAAGGACTACTTGAATACGTAGGACCTCTTGTTGAAACACATGTGCACGAGAAGCCTCTTTCAATCGCACTTCGCGAGATCAATGAAGGTCTTCTAACAATCGAAAACCTCGAGCCAACAGCTTAAAACCTTTCACATGTCACTCATCGGCCGTGAAGTTGTCCTCGGCGTTGGTGGCGGAATTGCGGCATATAAATCTTGTGAACTGCTGCGTCGTCTACAGGATCGTGGCTATGTAATCACTGTCGTTCCAACTCCTTCCTCGCTCAACTTTGTTGGTAAAGCCACGTGGGAAGCACTCTCTGGTCGTCCGGTTAATACTCATGTGTGGGAGAACGTTCACACCGTGCCGCATATTGCTTTAGCTGAAGCGGCTGATTTCTTTTTGATAGCCCCTGCAACTGCCGATCTAATTGCCCGTCTTGCAGCAGGTCGTGCCGATGATCTCCTCACCAACTTAGTCTTAGCATCAGATGTCCCAAAAATGCTGGTGCCTGCGATGCACCCTTCAATGTGGCTCGATCCTGCAACTGTTGCGAATGTAGAAACGCTGCGTTCACGTGGCTTCATGATTATGGATCCTGATGTCGGAAGGCTTACGGGTAAAGATATTGGGCCGGGCCGTTTTCCTGGAGTTCCAGCAATTATTGAAATATTTGATGACTTGACTGGGAATGTTCAGGACCTTAAAGGCAAGCGCGTTCTTGTGACTGCGGGAGGAACACGGGAGGCAATTGATCCAGTTCGTTTCATCGGAAACAAGTCGTCAGGAAAGCAGGGGATAGCAATTGCACTTGCCGCCCGAAACCGAGGAGCTCACGTTCATTTGATCGCAGCAAACTTTGATACATCCGCTTTAGATGGAATTGAAGTGTCAAAAGTTGAAAGCGCTCACGATATGCAAAAGGTATTGACAGAGCAGTTTCCAAGCTGTGATGTATTGATCATGAGCGCGGCAGTTGCTGATGCTAAGCCTAAGAATTTCTCACTTCAGAAAATCAAAAAGGCACTCCTAGGAAGTATCGAGTTAGAAGAAAATCCGGATTTGTTGGCGTCATTGGCATCGATTAGGAAGACTCAAGTAATCATCGGGTTTGCCGCAGAGACTAAGGATCATCTGCAAGAGGCTCGCAGAAAGCTTGAGGAAAAAGGGTTAGATCTGATTTATGTCAATGATGTTACTGGCGGGGCGATATTTGGTCAGGACCAAACTATGGGTACCATTCTCTTACGCAATGATGCGGATATAGCGGTCAAGGAAGTCTCCAAAGACGCTCTCGGAAATTTACTTCTTGATCAAGCCATCCGGCAGTTAGGTTAAAAATGTCAAAGCGACTTTTCACATCAGAATCAGTAACCGAAGGACATCCAGACAAGATTGCAGATGCGATCTCGGATGCAGTTTTGGATTCATTGCTATCCCAAGACAAAAAGAGCCGAGTGGCAGTCGAAACACTCATCACAACGGGTCAAGTACATGTTGCTGGTGAAGTTACTACTGATGGATATGCAGATGTAATGGGCATTGTTCGAGACACTGTTTTAAATATTGGATATGACTCTTCTGACAAAGGTTTTGATGGAAATAGCTGTGGTGTTTCAATCTCTATCGGACAGCAGTCACAAGATATCGCCCAAGGTGTAGATGATGCTTATGAACACCGTGTTACTTCAGCTGTTGATCCTTTGGATCTTCAAGGTGCTGGCGATCAAGGTTTGATGTTTGGTTATGCCTGCGACGACACTAAAGAACTTATGCCATTACCAATTTGGTTGGCTCACGCTCTCGCGCAGCAATTAACTAAGGTCCGCAAATCAGGAGCACTTCCGTATCTTCGCCCAGATGGCAAAACTCAAGTAACAATTGAGTATGACGGTGATCGAGCGATTGCCCTTAATACTGTCGTGATCTCTAGCCAGCACGCCGAAGAGGTAGATGTTGTTAAGAAGTTGACGCCAGAGGTCATAGAATATGTAATCAATCCTATTCTGGCAACGATTGATCTTCCAAAGTCAGACCTTCGCACGTTAATCAACCCAACAGGTCGCTTCGTTATTGGTGGACCAATGGGAGATGCTGGATTAACTGGCCGCAAAATCATCGTTGACACATATGGCGGCATGGCTCGACATGGCGGGGGAGCGTTCAGCGGCAAGGATCCATCAAAAGTAGATAGATCAGCAGCCTATGCAATGCGCTGGGTTGCAAAGAATGTAGTTGCTGCAGGACTTGCTCGTCGTTGTGAAGTTCAGGTTGCTTATGCAATTGGTAAAGCACAACCTGTCGGGGTATTTGTTGAAACTTTCGGAACAGAAACAGTTCCAGTAGCAAAGATTCAAGATGCTGTTCTCTCGGTGTTTGATCTGCGACCCGCAGCAATCATTCGCGATCTAGATTTGCTTCGCCCAATCTATTCATTAACAAGCGCATATGGTCACTTCGGTCGTGAACTTCCTGAGTTTGCATGGGAACGAACCGATCGAGTTGCAGCGCTTCAAAGCGCTATCAAGTAGTCGGTGGCAGCTCCGAGGCTCTTTCGGTTAAAGGCTGAAGTTGCACCCGCATCTTCTGGGCCTAGAGCTTCGGTGTTGCCATATGCACGGGTAAGAGTTGATACCGGAGTTTTTCATCTAGACCAACTGTATGACTATCAGATTCCTGAAAAACTAAGTGAGTTCATACAAGTAGGCGTTCGAGTCCAATTACCATTTGGTGGAAGAGAAACAGAAGGAATCGTTGTTGAACGTGTTGGAGTTCCTGAACGAGCGGGCGAGCTCAAGAGCATTACCAAGGTTCTATCCGCCGTTCCAGTAGCAACTACTCAAAGTCTTTTGTTGATTGAGACTGTTGCGGCTCACTTTGCTTGTAATCCCTGGGATGTGATTCGATCTGCAATTCCGCCACGTGTGGCTTCAGCCGACAAAAACTTCGCTCACATTGCTCTACACAATCAGAACAAAGGCAAGCACTCGGTTGAGTTTCAGACACTGGCCCCGTATATCCAGGCGCACGATCAGGTAGTCAAGCTCGTTCTCAACAATTATGGCTCTGGTTCAGTGCTGGTGATCGCCCCAGATGAAAAAGATATTGATTTGATAGTTCGAGCTCTAGACGCAGATGGTGTTATGGCTTTGAAACTAACAGCAGCCATGCCGCGTGAGGAAAGATATCGCAACTACTTACAAGCCATGCATGGTGAAAAATGTGTTGTAGTAGGGACTCGCAGCGCAATATTTGCACCAGTAAACCACTTGAACGCGATCATTGTTCACAAGGAGTCTTCCCTTGACCATTATGAGATGCGTTCTCCGGGCTGGAATAGCCGCTCTGTCGCACTCATGCGATCAAAAGATGAAGCCGTAAAGTTGATACTCACTGGGTTTTCTCCGTCAATTGAAGCTTCCCAGTTAATCGATGAGCGTGAAGTTAAGTATTTGAACTCTAAGGAGACGGTCTCCGTAAAAGCATTTACTCCTAGCGAGGGCGCGCTGCTTCCTGGTCGAATTTTCTCAGAGGTTAAAAAGGCGTTATTGGTTGGTCCCGTGTTGTTTATAGCTCCACGTAAAGGTTATGGAAACGCACTGCTTTGCGCGCACTGTCGAAATGTTGCATTGTGTGAATGCGGTGGACGGCTATCTGTTGCGGCGAAGTTGAAGGCGCCTTCTTGTGTGCATTGCGGAAAAATGTTCCAGGGTTGGAAATGTTCCTTCTGTAATCGAGATAAGCAATATCTGGCAGGTCGTGGAATTGAACGAGCAGCAGAAGAGATCTCTAGGGCTTTCCCGAAATTCCCAGTGATAATTTCTGCTGGCGATGTGATCAAAGACCGAATAGAACACAAGCCTGCCTTGGTACTAGCAACGTCTGGCGCGCAGCCCGAAGTAGAGGGTGGATACGCAGCTGTTGTTATTTTGGACGGAATGCGCTTCTTTTCACATACAGATTTGCGGACACAGGAACGCGCTCGAGAACTCTTCCTTGAAACCTCGTCTCTTGTCTCCAAGGACGGTACCGTCCTTCTGGTCATTGATGATTCGCACCCGATAGTTTCTGCAATCGCACGATGGAATGTTGCGCCACTTCTCAAGAGAGAGCTCAGCGAGCGTACTGAATTGCATTTACCACCCTCTGTGTTTTCAGTCGTTCTAGTAATGGATCAATCAATTGGTATGCAGATCGTGAATGGATTAAAAAAGGCGCTGGTAGATGGACGGATACCTCAATCCTCGAACATCTATGGCCCAACCGAGATATCAAAGGGTCAGGTAAAGATTGTCGTACACGCCGATAAATCAGATGAAAAGGCTTTGACAGATGTTGTTCATGAACTTCAGCGCCGACGCAGCATTGCAAAGAAGGAACTTTTCACGCTTAGAGTTGAACCATATTCCCTGTGATGAATTGGTAGACTAACGCTATGTCAATTCAGGAAATACGATTCTTCGGGGACCCGGTGCTCACAACACCTGCTTCTTCAGTGGTCGATTTCGATAAGGAATTGCGGGTATTGGTTCAGGATCTCACCGACACAATGATTGATGCTCCGGGTGCTGGCTTAGCGGCTCCACAAATAGGCGTCCCATTACGTGTATTTGTTTGGGATGTAGATGAAGAACTTGGTCATTTGATAAATCCAACCTTAACTCTCAGCGAAGAATTGCAAGAGGGAGAAGAGGGATGTTTATCATTCCCGGAGATTCGATATCAAACACCACGAGCTATGCGAGCAGTTGCTAAGGGTTTCAATATGTATGGGGAACCAATCACAGTTGAAGGATCAGAGTTTTTAGCACGTGCTTTGCAGCATGAAACCGATCATCTCGATGGAATTCTGTTCATAGACAAGTTACTGCCAGAGGATCGCAAATTAGCCATGAAGGAAATTCGTGAGTCAGAGTGGTTCAACCTTGCCTCTGAACAAGGACGCGCAATTCAGGTTAAGGATTCACCTCACACGATCTTCGGACGGATTTCGTAGTGCGAATCGGAGTAGCTGCTACTCCGGATGTAGCGATTCCAACACTGAATTGGTTGCTGCAATCCGAACATGAAATTGGGCTCATCATCACTCAGCCGGACCGACCAGCCGGTCGCGGTCAGGTTCTTCAACAAACTGCTGTTTCTGACTGGGCCCAAGGCCACCAGATACCGGTCGTAAAACCCGGGAGCTCTCAAGAACTAGTTGGCACAATTGAAGATTTGGATCTAGTTCTGACAATTGGTTACGGTGTTTTACTGCCGGAAAATATTTTATCTTTGCCAAAACATGGCTTTCTTAACCTTCATTTTTCACTTCTTCCTGCCTACAGAGGAGCCGCACCTGCGCAAAGAGCTCTCCACAATGGAGAAACGATCACTGGCGTGACGGTCTTTCAATTAGATAAAGGTATGGACACCGGGCCCATTTTCGCTCAACAAGCAATCGATATTGATCCTTCATGGAGAAGTTTTGAATTACTTAAGCATCTCTCTGATCTAGGCCCGAAGGTCGTCGAGAGATCCTTTGAGATGATTGAAAATGGAGAGAGCTCGAGAATTCAAGAAGGTTCGCCAACGAATGCACCAAAGATCAGTAAGTCTGAAGCAAAGATCGACTTCGCGCGAGATTCAACGATGATCGCGAATGCAATTCGTGCCTTCACATATGAGCCTGGTGCTTGGACACTCTGGAAGGGCGAATCCTTCAGAATATGTGCGACTAAAGTTTCAAATAATCCATCTGCTGCTCCTGGACAGATTTCAATCATAGACAAGTCAGTGTTCGTTTCAACAGGCTCTGGCTCGTTGGAACTTTTGAGAGTTATTCCAGCAGGAAAGAAAGAGATGGATGCTATTGATTGGGCACGTGGAGCACGGCTGACTGGCGGTGAAATTTTTGGTTGAGGCGCGGCGCAATACTTTTAAGTCGCCAAAACCAGATGCCGCAAGATTATTGGCGCTTGATCTTTTAACGGAAGTAAACCGTAATGAAGGTTACTCAAATCTACTGTTGCCTCAAGCCTTGACTGCCAGCAAGTTGGATGATCGTGATCGTTCACTAGTAACGGAACTTCTCTACGGAACAATTCGAATGCAAGGTAAGCACGATTGGGTCCTGGCCCAGATCAGTGATCGACCTTGGTCTGAAGTTGATCCAGGAATTGTGGACATTTGTCGCCTTGGGGTGCATCAAATCCACGAAATGCGAATACCGGATCACGCAGCTGTTGCTGCAACTGTCGAAGTTGCGCGCAAACGAATCGGTGAGTCAAAGGCAAGTTTTGTTAATGCTCTTTTGCGAAGTGTCACTCGTAAGAGTATTGAGGATTGGTTTTCACCATTAGAAGCAATTACTGATCCCGTTGAAAGATTAGCCATCAAATACTCTCATCCAGAATGGATTGTTTCTGCATATTACGACCTCCTTAAAAACTGGGATGAGGTTGAGTCAGCGCTCAAAATTAACAACGAAGCTGCCACACCCACTTTAGTTTCATGGCCCGGTTTTTCTACTCAACAAGACTTGATTGAAATTGGGGGAGAACCTACTGACTTCTCTCCATATGGAGTTCATTGGAAAGGTAATCCTGGCGCACTTGATTTAATCAAGGCTAGAAAGATCGGTGTGCAGGATGAAGGGTCTCAGCTTGTTGCCGAGGTTTTTGCAAAAGCTGCAGATGGATCTAGTTGGTTAGATCTGTGCGCTGGCCCTGGAGGCAAAGCGGCTCTTCTTTCTAGTATTGCTCGACAACGAGGCATCAAATTTACCGCCAATGAAATTTCCACTGCCAGAGCAGAGCTAGTAGGCCAAGTTGTCCATGGTGACCGCGTGCTCGTCTTGGATGGTCGCACTATTGGTTCATTGCCTGAAAAGTTCGATGCGATTCTAATTGATGCGCCATGCACTGGCTTAGGTGCCTTGAGACGTCGCCCAGAAGTTCGTTGGCGCAGAACTTTGCAGGATCTTCGAGCCTTAACACAGTTACAACGCGAACTTGTCGATTCCGCTATCGAGGCACTTAACCCAGGTGGAGTACTTGGCTATGCAACATGTTCACCACACTTAGCCGAAACTAGTATTCAGATAGCAGACATAAAAAAGAAGCATTCAGAGCTACAGCAGGTTTTTGTCGATGAGTACTTGCCTGCATCCCTTCACAATGCCACTCGAGATGGCGCCATGTCGCTATGGACACACAAACACGGAACCGATGCGATGTATCTAGCACTCTTTCGAAAAGACATTGGTTAAGATTTCACCATGAGTCGTGACATTCGGATTACGCCAAGCATTCTTAATGCAGATTTTTCACGGCTAGATGAAGAAATTAAACGGATATCTGAGGTTTCCGACCTGCTCCATCTCGATGTGATGGATGATATTTTTGTTCCTAACTTTACTTTTGATTTCGAGGCAGCCTCTGCAATCATCAAATCATCTGTTCTTGCAGTTGATGCTCATTTGATGGTTGCTGATGTTGATGATATCGCCGTGCAATATGCAGAAATAGGTTGTGCTTCAGTAACGATCCATGCAGAGGCAACAAAGAACATTCCCCAAACATTGAGAAACATACGTAAGGCTGGCTCCCGATCAAGTTTGGGCATTAAGCCCAACACCGATATCTCGGATTATCAATCTGTAATTGATGATGTAGATATGTTCCTCATCATGACAGTTGAACCAGGATTTGGTGGTCAAAGCTTCATGAAGAACATGATGGACAAGGTGCGGCGCACACGAGACATGATTGGTGATCGGCCAATATGGTTGCAAGTCGATGGAGGAATATCGATGAAAACCATTGAATTGGCTTTAGATGCCGGTGCCGATACCTTCGTTGTCGGAAGCGCGGTCTTTAACGCCCCAGATCCGGCTGAGATGGTGGTCTCACTTCGTGAGTTCGCAACTGCCCACGGGAACAAGTAAGACTCTAGTAAACTCACACTATGAAAACCTTTGAATCTTTGTGGGCTGAACTCAGTGAGAAAGCTGTCTCTCGGCCAGAGGGTTCGGGCACAGTTGACGCTCTTGATGCGGGAGTTCACGCCATAGGCAAGAAGATCCTTGAAGAAGCTGGTGAAGTATGGCTTGCAGCAGAACATGAGTCTGATGAAGCTTTGGCTGAAGAAATCAGCCAGCTGATTTATCACTTGCAAACATTGATGCTTGCGCGTGGACTGTCAGTCAACGATGTCTATAAGTTTCTTTAGGAGAAATCAATGTTGCGAATAGCCGTACCCAATAAAGGATCTTTAGCTGAGAGTTCAATTCAAATACTAAAAGAAGCTGGCTATCGCCAACGTACTGATAGCCGTGATCTTGTACTCATTGATAACGACAATAGTGTTGAGTTTTATTACCTACGACCACGCGATATCGCCGTATATGTCGGCTCGGGGGAGTTAGAAGCTGGAATCACTGGGCGAGATCTTTTAATTGATTCTGCGGCTGAAGCGGATGAAATACTGTCGCTGGATTTTGGAGGATCGACATTTCGATTTGCTGCTCCAGCAGATAAGAATTGGTCAGTACAAGACATCGCGGGCAAACGCGTGGCAACTGCTTATCCTGGTTTAGTTGAGCACAGCCTTGCTGGCCTTGGGATCAAAGCGCAGATCGTCCGACTAGATGGCGCAGTTGAAAGTAGTGTGCGTTTAGGTGTGGCTGATGTTATTGCGGATGTTGTGAGCACTGGTAATACTTTGAGACAAGCTGGATTAAAGATTTTTGGTGAGCCGATCCTTACCAGTGAGGCAATCGTCATTGCTCGCAGAGACACCGCAGTACCTGCCGAACTAGAAATCCTGATTCGCCGCCTACAAGGAGTTGTAACGGCTCGCCGTTATGTTTTGCTTGATTACGATATTCCTAAGAACCTTGTTGAGAAAGCATGTGCGATAACACCTGGACTTGAATCTCCAACTATCTCGCCACTGCAAAAGCAAGATTGGGTTGCAGTTCGGGCGATGGTTTTGCGCAAAGAAACTAATCAAGTCATGGATGAGTTGTGGGCACTAGGTGCACGCGGAATCTTAGTAACCGATATCCACGCTTGTCGCTTGTAGGTTAATTACACACCAATTAAGGAAATTACCGACCTTAAAGATGGTTCGTTAATCGTTAGATCGGCTACTTCAATAACAATAGGTTTAGCGTTGAAGGCAATACTTACTCCGGCAGCAGCCATCATGTCTAAATCATTAGCGCCATCACCAATAGCAACTGTGTTCTCAATGGCAACTGAGCTGGCTGTGGCAAACTCTTTTAAGGCCTCACCTTTGGCAGCACGGTCAATTATGGGACCAATAAGACCGCCGGTAAGAACACCATCAACTATTTCAAGTTTGTTTGCCTTGTAGTACTTGATCGACATGGACTTAATCAAGGGTTCGATTATGTCTATGAATCCACCTGAGACTAAAGAAACACTGTGGCCTCTATCGTGCAGGGTAGTTACTAACTCCTGCGCTCCATCTGTGAGAGAGATTTCCCTTTGTACCTCACTAATCACTGATTCTGGCAATCCTTTAAGTAATGCCACACGCGCCCGCAAACTTTGCTCAAAATCTAGTTCCCCGCGCATCGCAGAGGCTGTAATAGTTGCAACTTGCTCTAGAACACCAGCTTTTGCCGCAAGATGTTCTATCGCTTCTTGTTGGATGAAAGTGGAGTCAACATCTAGTTGAACGAGTCGCTTAACAAAAACCATCTATCTAAATTGCTTTCGTAGCTAC
>Ga0315905_10002724_pt1 | contig 18472 bp, 23 predicted proteins | sample LakEriMetagenome_5_FD_203522 | JGI IMG/M metagenome (GOLD analysis project Ga0315905, IMG submission 203522) | Freshwater fungal communities from buoy surface, Lake Erie, Ohio, United States - Buoy 4 MA121 | ecosystem: Environmental > Aquatic > Freshwater > Lake | place: USA: Lake Erie, Ohio... | reverse complement strand
ATATTCTTTTATCCTATCTTTATTCTCTTCATAGTAATCATGTCTCTTTTGTTGTAATCTTTCTTTGTTCTTTTCTCTATACTGTTTAAAGTACTCTTTTCGTTCTTGATATTGACCAGACATTTATTTATATGTTATTATACTATAGCGATATATCTTTAAGTCAGTTATCAAACCCTTCGATGGTTTCATTAATATAAAAGATATGTACAAAATGACTGTCGGTAAGGGGGTAGTATATACCTATGAAGCTTATGAAGCAAAATAAAGGGTGGCGGCCTTTAGGGCGCTTCATAAATTTTGGGCTGATTCCTTACCGACAGTCATTTTGTGCATATCTATACTACTGTGGACAAGCGGGACAAGCACGAAGGCGAGAGCGAAAAAAGGGCAGAGGTCAGATCTGGCAGATACTATCAGTCTTGCACTCCAAGGGGGCAAGCGGGATACGGACCTTGTTCCTTGCGACCACCTCATCTGTTGCCGTGTAAAGAGAACACGTGCCCGCAGAAATAGCCTATCACGAGCCAATATTCAAAACGAACACCGACACCAACGAGTCAGCTTTCATGTTCGTACGTCCCGTGCCGAGAGACGGGACAGGACAGGAAGAACGGGAGTCATGCACATAAGGAGAGAGGGGAAAAGATGACATAAAGGGAGACATCGACCTGCATAGCGTCCAGGGCAGCTCGCTGCACGGAAACATCAGGGTGTAACAAAAATTTCTGAATCTGCGCTAAGGGGCTCGCCTCAGGGTCTGCTGGCCGCATACTCCTGCCCGTACGCGTACATGCACGCACACGCACATGTACGTGCGTTCACACCCACCCATCCACACCCAAATGTATAATTGTATGTGCATACACGTACAGTCAGAATGGATTCGCAGGTGCAAGTTCCAATGCTTTGGTAGCGGACACAGACAGACATTCGAGTAAGTGTGCTGCATATCATGTGCCTGTTGCGGACAAGGATTTCACCTGTCGTTCATTTCGTTGAATTTGATGCACAATTTTTTGAGCACCTGTATTTATGGTGAATGCTAGTTACAGTCGTGATACTGGCAAACACGTTGTTGGGGTACAAAGCCTGAGCAATTGCTCCACGCGTGCTGCACGCCCTCAATACCTCGGAAGCACCGCGCCTGATGACGGGTTAGGGTTTAGGATACCTCGGAAGCACCGCGCCTGATGACGGTTACTCTACTGGTCATTTTCTGGGCCAAATCCTGCACGAGCTCTCGGTCTCCACATGAAGCTACCTCTACGATGCCTGTTTTTGTGTTTGATAACAAAAACTTCATTTGTTGCAACTCTGGTCTTTCTATGCCCGAGGGCCACCATGACCAGTGAATCCAGCACGTTGGTGTGAAAAATCAAAACGGTTGTGGCATGCAGTGTTCATATGGACGGATGGAGGGATGCATGTATATCCCACCATCTGCAGCTGATGAGCGCACGCGGCTATCTTCATCACAGAGGCGTTCCAGCAGCTGCTTGAGCACGAATGGTGGAAACTGAAAAACCCCAAATGTCACATAAGTGGACAAAACAACAAACTCAGAGATACGCCCAAGCACAAATTGTGCCCGCGCCGAATCCGTGAACTCTGATTTGTCATACACTCGCGATTTGCACGCGTGCATGCACAGGATAGATGGGCACAAATCATAAGGGCGAACCTGGTGCTGAGCATTCTTTCGCTTTCGTGCAAGGAACATAAGGCTCTGGATTGCCGATTCTCTGTCAGACAGGATCAAGGTTAAATAGAAGGCAACGAGAAAATCCTGCGCCATCAGACGGTCAGATGCCACAACCACTTTTCAGGCAGGGACTGTCTGTTGCCCCGCAAGTCGTTAACCATCTTGCCCTACCTCACATTAGCGGTTAAATAGAAGGCAACGAGAAAATCCTGCGCCATCAGACGGGCAGATGCCACAACCACTTTTCAGGCAGGGACTGTCTGTTGCCCCGCAAGTCGTTAACCATCTTACCCTACCTCACATTAGCGGATGCATCCTGCATGGACAGGCTTAATGCGGTCATGACAGCATCATCTTCGGGCTCGGCCGCAAACTCCAGCGCGTGGATTGCATTGTATCGCGTGAACCAGTCCTCGTGTCCCAGCATCCTGTCGGTTTTCGAGTCGTGTTACCGGGCGTGCTCTCGCCTGGGAGACGCGGGACTATGGGCAGCGCATCGCAGAAGGCGCCCGTGCTCGGCAGCGTGTGGCAAGCCGGGCGTCACAAGCCAGCGCCAGCGCCACCGAACCAGATTTGGTTGGGCAGGGTCTGCAAGCCCACGTGGACGAGAATCTCGGCGGCGGCCATCTTCACATTGACGTTTGGGTCTCGCCGCGCCATGTGCTTCAGGGTCGCCATCACCCGCAGGTCCTTCTTCCTGGCGTTGTCGCGCACATAGTACAGCGTGTCTCTCCTCACCTCCCAATTCGGGTGGAAGCGCAGCTTTTCGTCGAGCTCGGGCCAGCCGCACCCGTACCGCTCTTCGTCCTCCTCCCCCAGCGTCTTCTTCCGCGGCGGCCACTCGTGGCCGCTCCCGTGACTCGCTGAAGTCTGCGGCACAGGCTCAGGCTCTCTTGCTCCGGCCCGAGACAGCGCGCTCAGCTGCTGCAAGAGCTCGTCGGCCATCCTTCACAAGTTCCAGCCGTTTGCCGGCTGGTTCGTACATGATGTACGAACTTTCACGCGCTCTTCGACGGCGGTAAGCGGAGGCGGGCGGGAGCGGAAAGGGCGAGACAAGACGGAATCCATCGCCCTCTGGCGTGGAGGGCGGCGCCTTGCGTGCCTGCATCGATGCCGTGCGATGCGCCGGCCGCGCCCGCCTTTTCTCAAGTGCTGCCTGCGCGATCTAGCGCGTTCCGCTGGAAGCGGCAAGGCGGCGATGATGCCGGGGTTGCATCGTCGCGCACGCCACCACGCGCGCGCCAACGGGGGACGGCGTTTCGCCTGTTGTGCCCGCGGTGCACCGGAGCAGCATATTCTACAGCGGTGCTTGCGCTTGTTTGCGGCGGAGGGTGGACCTGGGGGGATGAGAAAGCGGCGCAGTCTGCCTCCGCGACGGCGGAGCTGGCGGCACGTTGGGCCGCAGAGCAACCGTGTGTGCTGAAGCGTATGACTGCAGGGGGCGGGCGCGGCCGACCAGACCAGCAGCGCAGCGCGCTCAGGCATGTACAACTATGTCGTGACGGCGCACAAGCCCTCGGCTGTGCACCTGTCGCTCACGGCCAACTTTACTGGGGCCAAGGACAAGAATCTGATCGTCACCAAGAGCAATCGGCTCGTCATCTATCTGCTCACCCCAGAATGCCTACAGCCCATTCTCGACACGTCAGTATACGGGCGCATTGCCAACATTGAGGTCATCCGCAGCCCGGGTGCGGACAAGGACTCTCTGTGCCTACTCACAGAACGCTTGAAATTCTGTGTGCTTGACTACGACAGCGCTACTGGTGAGCTCCTGACTAAGGCCATGGGCGATGTCACGGACACGGTCGGTCGCATGATTGACAGCGGGCCAATCATGCACATTGACCCGGCATCCAGTTCTCAAAGTCCTCTATATAGTGACTTTAGATAGTAAACAAAGCAGGGCTCTGACTTTTGAGAAATTTTGCCAGGAGCGGCGACTGATAGGCTTGCACCTGTACGATGGATTCTTCAAGGTCATTCCCGTCGACTCGAAAGGACAACTGAAAGACGCCTTCAACATTCGGCTGGAGGAGCTGCAAGTGCTTGACATTCAGTTCCTCCACGGGTTTGCAAACCCCACCATCGTCCTGCTCTACCAGGACCCCAAGGAGATGCGGCACGTCAAGACGTATGAGATCTCTATCAAAGATAAGGACCTGGTGCCAGGGCCGTGGCACCAGACAGGCACACACAATCTCAGAATTCTCTCTAGTGACTTTATATATTCAATACACTAAGGCACTGACTTTTGAGAATTTTTGTCATGACGACAGGCGTGGAACTTGGGGCAAGTATGATTATCCCTGTGCCGGCTCCGCTCGGAGGCTGCATCTTGCTCGGTGAGCAGACCATCTCTTACCTGAACAAGGACAAGGGAGACACCAAGACTATTCACATGGATCTTTGCGTCACGAGGGCGTGGGGCAAGGTAGATGAAAATGGCTCACGGTACTTGCTGGGCGATCATATGGGGCAGCTGTATATTCTGGTGTTGAAGAATGACGAGAGCAAAGTGCTTGATCTCAACTTAGAGTCGCTTGGGTCCACGTCTTCAGCCAAGACCATCTCATACTTGGATTCTGGAGTTGTTTTTATCGGGTCGTGTTTCGGCGACAGCCAGCTTATCAAGCTGCACCCGGACAAGGACGAAAACGGCTCCAACATCGAAGTGTTAGAAACCTTCACGAACTTGGGGCCAATCCAAGACTTCTGCGTCGTCGACCTGGAGCGCCAGGGCCAAGGACAGGTGGTCACATGTTCCGGCACCCTCAAGGATGGCAGTCTCCGAATTGTGAGGAATGGCATTGGCATTAATGAGCAGGCTGCAGTTGAGCTGCCCGGTATCAAGGGCTTGTGGTCCCTGCGCGACTCGGCACAGAGCCAGTACGACAAATATCTCGTGCAGAGGTCTAAGATTATCAGTTTGGCTGTGTGTGTGTGTGTGTGTGAGAGAGAGAGAGTGTGTGTGTGTGTGTATGTATACGTATGTATGCATGCATGTATGTACATGTTACGTCCTAATTAAACCACCCATACCATAAATTACGTCCTCACGCTGTAAAAGACTTCATAAATTTCGTCCTGTTGAACTTTTACTTCATGAAAGAGTAACGTCATTAAAAATGTTTTTTTTTTTCAAAAAGTAATCACTTTATATTTTTACGTCCTGTTCAAATTTTACTTCATGAGAGAGGACACCCAAGGCCCCCCCCCTTGTAACGACCTTAAAAATGTGTTTTGTTTAATACATGATGCAAACACTTCACAGATTTAAAAAACAAAATACTTGATAAATGGCTTAAAGACATGTATATATGTATGTATACGTATGTATGCATATGCATACATACATACGTATATACGTATTTTATATTGCGTCCTAACCAGTCAAATACGTATGTATGTATATACGTGAGTATGTTTGTATGTATGTATAGCTTCATTGGCGAGACGCGCGTTCTAGAAATCACGGACGAAGAGCTGGCAGAGACGGAGATGGACGGCTTCGACCATTCCGCCCAGTCCATTTGGTGCGGAAACGTTGCTGATGAGTACCTGGTTCAGGTTACAGAGAAAAGCATGCGCCTTGTCAGCTCCTCAATGAAGGCGCTGGTCAAAGAGTGGAGCCCCCCGGACGGCGAGCGTATTAGTGTTGTCGCCGGCAACGCGCGCCAGATTCTTCTAGCGGTGGGCAAAACCACCCTCGTTTACCTGCGTGTGGATCACGGGGAGGTGATAGAAATGGCGCGCGTTGAAATTGGGCATGAGATCGCGTGTCTCAATGTCTGTCCGCTCGGTGCTGCGAGTGCGACGGGTGAGGCGGCGCTTGCAGCCGTGGGTGATTGGAACAAATCCGTTACTCTCTTTCGCTTGCCCTCGCTCAAGAAGCTGGCTGTAGAAGATTTGGGAGGCGAAGTCATCCCGCGGTCCTTGCTGCTGGTGATGTTTGTGTGTGTGGCTGTGTCTGTGTGTGTGTTTGTGGGGGGGGGGGGGGAGGGGGGGGGGGTGCGCTCGCGCGTGTGTGTTGTGCAAAAGCCTGCGAAGTACAAAAAGTACAATCATGATGATGATGATGATGATGATGATGCCGTCCAGATGTGATATATACATCTCGCACGTGCCAACTGTGCTTGTGGCACTCGGCGCGGTGTCGCGTTAGCTGAAAATCTCTCCTTGTAGTCCCCCTTTTGAGGAGTCAAGTTCACCCTCGTGTAATTTCACGTTAGCTGAAGATCGCTCGTTGTAGTAACCTCTTGGGGTTTGGAGTTCACCCTGCAGCGACAACTTCAAGGAGAGCCCACAATGGCCGCCTTACATGCGTAGAGCATTATGTTGTGCATTTCAAAATGCAGGTGACGCTGGAGACGGTGTCGGTAATGATGATAATGATGATAACATTGAGAGAAAGTGCATTTTGAATGCAGGTGACGCTGGAGACGGTGGACTACCTCCTCTGTGCTCTGGGTGACGGATATCTCTTCTCATTCATTCTTGATTGCGACACCGGCACCCTGCGGGATAGGAAGAAGGTGTGTATTCACAAATGCCTCTATATAATGTCTCTGTATAGTCAATACTCTAAAGCACTGGCTTTCGAGAATTTCTGCAGGTCTCCCTTGGCACGCAGCCGATGGTGCTGAGCAAGTTCCTCTCCAAGGGAACAACGCACGTCTTTGCAGCGTCGGGTATGAGTGTGTGGTCGTGTCTCCTTCGAATGCATGTTTTGGGCATATGCTGGGTCTCCTTTGACGTTGAATTACCTTTCAATTAGGTCTCTTTTGACAAATGCAAGTTTATTTTTACTTGTAGTGGGCTTCCTGTGGTATCATGCCCCTAATTGCCAGCTTTTTTGAGCAGACCGGCCCACCGTGATCTATTCCAACAACAAGAAGCTGATGTTTTCCAACGTGAATCTGAAAGAAGTCACACAGATGTGCTCCTTCAACTCTGAGGGGTTCCCCGATTCGCTTGCAATCTCTACCGAAACCGCCCTCACGATCGGCACCATTGATGACATTCAGGTTGCGAGCATTTCTTTTCACTAATCTGCTTGCCTGTGCTGTCCATAGCTGACGTTTAAGAATTTCTGCAGAAGCTGCATATACGCACGGTGCCGCTGAATGAACAACCCAGGAGAATAGCTCACCAGGAATCAACTCGCACACTCTGTGTGACTACACTCAAAATGCGCATCACAAGCGAAGGCGACGAAGCAGAGGATCATTTCGTGCGGCTACTCGATGACCAAACATTCGAAACTCTTGGCACACATTTCAAAATGTACTCTCTGAAGTGACTTCATATTGTATATGTACTAGGGCGCTGACTTTTGAGAATATATGCTAGACGTGTATCAGCTGCACGAGCAGGAAAACTCATGCAGCGTGGTGTCCACCAGCTTTGGCGAAGATGTCAAGACAGCCAAAATATATTACGTTGTAGGCACCGCCCTTGCCAACCCATTGGAGAACGAACCTCAGGAAGGACGGATTCTCATTTTCGAGGTCGTGGATCGAAAGTTGCGGTTAGTGTGCAGCAAAGATGTGAAGGGGGCTGCATACCAGGTGCGCGGCTTCAACGGCAAGCTCCTGGCAGCCATCAACTGCAAGATTGAGCTCTTTGGCCTTCGCGACTCTGAGGGGCATATGGGGCAGATGGAATTAACAACAGAGTGCGCGCACCGCGGACATATTCTGGTCCTGTATTTGCAGACACGGGGTGATTTCATTGTAGTTGGGGACTTGATGCGTTCGATCTCGTTATTGACCTACAAGCCTGTCGACGGGCAAATGGAGGAAATCGCCCAGGACTATAACTCCAATTGGATGACAGCGATCGATATCCTCGACGAGTAAGACACATGGCTATCCATATTCTTGTGTTTTCATCTGTCTTTTTTTAAAAAAATCCAGATTGTGGTATGTGGAAAGGTGCTTGATAGATCACAGATGTAGCACAGGGATAGAGACAGTGGGATGTCGTGGATGGATGCATTATCGAGGAACGTACTAACAAAATTTTGTTTTAAATGTAGTAATGTAGTGAGGTCAAATAATGAAATTACGACACCCCCTTTTGTTCAAGCTCACATGACGTCGTTACCAGCAAACCGTTGCAAGGCGTTGACGGGGCTTGTGTTTATCTGTAACAGCGACACATATATTGGGGCCGAGACGTATTACAATCTCTTCACCGTGCGCAAGAATTCTGACGCTGCCACCGATGAGGACAGGGTGAGTGTCTGCATTTTTCTGTGTGCTCAGATCTGTGAATTTTGTGTATGGGTTTGTGACACTTTTTTGTTTGTGAAAACACAAATTTGACGACAGTATGCTTGTGTCTGGGTATTCGTTAGGGCCTGTGTTTCTGTAGGACCTGTGTTTCTGTCTCTTGGTATGTGAATGTCTGTGTATGCAAATAATATCTGTTGACTCCTGTATATCTGCCTGGGTGTCCGTGTGCATTATATTCCCTCGCTCCCCAGCTCGCAGCATGAGATTTTTGTATTTGCTTGGGCACTTACATGCCGCACACAATAACTTTTCATGTTATGTTTGCATCCTGCATGTAGGCACGACTTGAAGTAGTGGGCGAGTTCCACTTGGGAGATATGGTCAATGCCTTCCGCAGCGGCTCCCTGGTCATGCGAGGTGGAGAGTCCCAGCCTGCAAATGAGACGGTATGCATGCTGTGATCTGGTGTTGTGATTGACACAGACCATGTGGCATCAACGATTGGGCATTGTGCCCATGTTCACACAGACATAGATGCATCGGCACAAAGAGACAAACAAAGATGCGCAGACGCCTAGATGTATGCCTACGCTGGTGACACTCGTGAGGATCAAGAGAAGCACAAACACATGCATGCCCGCGAACTCTGATCTCCGTCTCTGCCCCGCCTGGAACCAGGTGATATTCGGCACTGTCAACGGGGCGATAGGAGTAATGGCAGTGTTGCAAAAAGACGATTTTGCCCTGCTCCTCAAAGTGCAGCATGCGCTTGCTCAAGTCATCAAGGGCGTTGGTGGTTTCAGGCACGAGGTGTGTGTGCATGTATTTGTGTTGGGCGGCTTGGGAGGATGCATTTGGGTGCTTTGATCGGCAATTTGACGAATTTGCCGGGCCATGATGTGAGTTTTGCGAACGCCAAAGCGTATGCGTGCTTGAATTGTGCGTGTATTCGCGTATTAAGTGTTGGCACAAATGTACACATCACTAGGATTGGCGGTCTTTCATGAATGAACGAACACCGGGGAGGGAGAGCAAGGGCTTTCTAGATGGTGACCTGATAGAATCGTTCTTAGACCTACGACGTGACAAGATGGAGGAGGTATGTGTTTTGGGCCACAAGAGCGAAGAGGTCGATGCTTTGATGTGGGAGAAGATAGGCAGGGTAGCGGAGGCCGTATCCATTTGACCTTCATCCTTTGTTTTGTACGCTTTTCAGAGTATCTTGCACACTTCAAAACTCACATGCTGTACTGGTCTCTCGCATATTGTGCAGGTAGCGCGTTTGGTGGGCGGACCAACGGTTGAGGAGTTGTCCAAACGCATTGAAGATTTGCAGCGTCTGCACTAGCGCGCTGGTCTTGCGATTCGAGGATCAGACAAATAGAGCTCAACAAACATCTCAGCAGGCGCTAGCTTCAAAAGATTTGAGCATCTTCGAACCTCCACCAGCAATCCAGAAGTCAAGCAGGAGAGAGAGAAGACGTTCCCGCCATTGAATTATTTCGGTTGCAGTCTCAGCAAGAACAATTTGCCGTTACAGCGCGAGATCCCGATAAGCACGGGGTCCATGAGGCTCATGGGTGATGACGAGACAAAAATTAGAGAATGAGTTCACGCGCGAGAGGGAGCTGGGGTGTGGGCGAGCGGTGGCAAGGTATTAGAATTTGCACCAGCTGCTGTAGCTTTCTCCCCGTGATCCGCACCCGCTAGCGGCAGCAAGCTGCCGTCTTCGTGGTGTGCAAGCTGCGCGATGGGAGTTGTACGTTAGGCACCTCACACCACTGTGGAACTCGTTGTACTTCGTCACCCTTTCGGCCCGGGTCCTGCCCACGCCACGGGACCCTGTCCGCTCGTCGGTTGTGGGCTCCTCGGCCCGGCCACCGCCGCCCCGTCACACCATGTCCCTGGCACGAGATGCTTTTTTAAAGAACAAATTCTTCTGAAGAACAAATTCTCCAATTTACTACCAATCTGTGACAGACCCTCAACTCTCACGAGCTATTCGATCTGTGACCAATAGCATATTCTAACACTCCCCCTCGTGTGGGTTGAGACTCACTCCTATTCTGCTTCTCTCACCACATGTCAGTCACCATCCACATATAGCGCTCTTGTGTCCTCCATTTATTATTATTATATGATATATATTATATACACCCATCTAAGTTATATTGTATACAATACCCTAAATCGTATATGTACCGCATGTGCTATCAGGAGGTGACACACGGGGTTATCTTATCATATATATTGAATACAATATCCTAAATCGTATATGTACCGCATGTGCTATAAGGAGGTTACATACAGGGTTAGCGAGCTGGGTGCCACGTAACATAGCAGCTGAACCCTAGAACCTAAACCTTAAATGTACCTTATGTGCTATAAGGAGTTTGCACACAGCCTTAGCGAGCTGGGTGTCATGGATCATATTAGCAAGGTGCAGAGATGTCGGTGAGAGGAAGAGCCCTGGTTTAAGGGTTTAGGTTCAGAGCTTAGGTTTAGGGGTAAGGTTGAGTGTTTTGGGTTCCTCTCTCCCTCCCCCCCCCCCTCCCCCCCCTCCCCCCTCACTATCGCCCTTCCCCTACGCGAACAGCTTAATAGGAACTGCAGTAATAAACACACACACACACACAAGGATCAGCACGCCCCCACGCGAACAGCTTCAAGTTGTAATAGGAGCTACAATAGGTACTCCAGTAATAAACACACACACAGCACTGGCAAAGGCCAAACTTGAAGTACAAAGCCCAAAGGGATCATGGTAGCCTGAGCGCGCACAGCGGGTGCCAATTGTCCAAAGATTGACGGGCTGACTGGTACATTATTTCAGGTGCATAAAAATCTTAATAATGCACCAGTCAGCCCACCGTCATCGCCTCCTGTAGTAATAAACACACATTACTGCCGCCCCACCGCCATCGCCTCCTGGGGGAGGAGGAGGAGGATTTATTCGTATTCAATGATACTCTAGAGGGACCCATGGCGCCTGCGGTTAAGCCAGGGCGAATCACTCAAGCCTCTCACTCCGGACCCACCGTCCCGCCAGACTCCCGCCCGATTGATCGCGTTTTCGGCGCCACGCGGCCCTCGGCCAGTGGAAACGACACTCTGGGTGGCCGCGGAAAACGCGCGGGGGGGGCGCCCCGCGGGCGGGAGTCAGGCTTCATCGCAGTGACGTGCTCGCTTAATCACAGGCGCCCAGGGGCCTCCTCCTCCTCTTGCGAGCCGGCCTCTTATGCCCTCTGCTCTGCTTGTGTGTCATGGTGGAGCGCCCAAGAAAGGCGTTGCTGATTGTGAACAGATTGGATTGCTCTGGAAAGGCCCAAGTTCCTCAAGCTTGAAGAAAGGCTTCTTCGCCGCTTGGTTACAGTCCCGGAACGGCCCTTCGATCGCTAAACTTCATGCACTTGTATTCGTTGAAGGTTCCATCTGACCTGACCACATGCAACACGCGAAGATATAGGTGGAAATTGAAATCTGACAGTCTGTTACTCCACTTGCACAAGAGACTTTAAGGGCTCGGAAAAATCCGTGCGTTACCTTCATTAACAATCAAGGCGCACACGGTTTGTAGCTTAAGTACAAGTTGCAGGCGAATGAGAAGAGATTCAGTGTCGATTGAGACGTGCAAAGAGTCCGAGTCTTCCTTTTTTTATATCAGTCACGCGTTCAGTGTGCTTAGCCGGCATCTGCTGCGGCCGTGTACTAAGATCATTTAGGCGACCTATTTAAAGTAAGTTGCGAGAACGCGGAATTTTGCTATCAAGTGGATGTCGTCTGGTCTGGAAGAGGAGCAGAGATGTGACAACGTGATTATCTCAGCGGTTGACGCTTCATTTGCAATGGATGTAATGACGCGAAAATCCCATGAGGGATTTATCAATTTTGTCAACAACGGAGCAGTCAGCTGCAAAAGCGGGCTGCAAAGCATCGGTACTCTGAGCAGTTGTGTAGCTGAATATGTGGCGTTGTGTTCAGAAGTCTGTTAGGTGAAATACTTACGTTCGCTCATGAGGGGGCTAGGTCACAGGCAGGTTGAGTCAACCCTTATTTCGGAAAAGGATGCGATGTGTGCAAGGAAGTGTTGTGACCTCCCAGACGCGGCACTGGCATAAAGAAATCATGATAAGCTCGATTAATCCCCTCTCGGGGGTACCGTGCCTCTCGTGCCTGGCCGTTAACTTTCCCCACTTCAACTCGCCAGGGAGGCAAGTTGTCGTTATGTGCTCTGCATCTGGAGTTCACAGCACTAAACTTGCTTCATATCTTGGAAGGCACTGCGCGCCCTCTTTTTTTTGTGGGACCGGGAATCAGACGTCTCCATAAGTAGGGCATTCGTTGGGAGAGGGAGGAGACGCCGGAGAGTGATCTTACATGGGATTTACAAAGTTGGGAGGCTCACCGGCAACCTCTGACGGTGCTCGGGTTAATTTGGATCCAGGAGATTTTCTGGAAACCGTATCCAGAAATTTTTAGGCTCACGGGGGGAGGAATCTCGGAAACCAAAGATTTCAGGTTCAAGGTTCCGAAGGTCGCTTAGTCCGGCCCGGCGGCGGGAGGGAGGGTACCAAATCAGGCGGAGGAGGGAGTAGGGGGCGGCAGAGAGGCGGGGGCGAGGGGGTGAAATATTCATCGACACACGTTCGGGAGTACCCACTATTATTCTTCATAAGCCCCAAACACGATAACATATCGAATTCTAACATTTCATACACGTAACATGAAGGCGACTAGATCGGATTCCTCTTTTCTCCCTTCGCTTTCCTGTTTCTTTCCTAGGTGACAGAGTAGTGGAAGTTGATGAAATTGACGAAAATCTGGACTCACGTGGACCACCAAACCTTTGTATTTGGCCTCAAGTGAGCCAAAATTACAAAAGTCTGATAGTTCACGCGAGCCACAAAACAAACGTCTGGCGGTCCAGGTGCATCCAAAATTTTGTCTCAATTCTGATCTGAATTCCAGGGGATCGTTTTTTACTACAGACCTGATTTTTTCGATTGATCAATTCCGAACGTGCGGGTTGGCTATTTTGCCGACAGGAGCAATCGGTATCGTTAATTTTTTTATTAAACACATTGATTGATTTGAAATAATATTGAAGGCCAACGATGCCTGTGTTTTTGTGTCTGAGCCTTGTCGTTCTTTTCCGACAATTAGTGCTCAGAGCGCTGTGTCACGCTGCCCGATTCAACCTCTCTGCACGTGGCACCTAGCTCATTTAGTATGGTTTCATCTGCGCCCTTGGAAATAAGGTATTCCCCAAGCTCTTCGTAGTTGTAAGCAAAACAGTAGTGCAGGCACGTGTGTCCTCGCTTGTTCTGCGCGTTTATGTCAGCCCCAAGCCGCAGCACCATTTTTGCTACCCGTTTCTTGCCCTGCACAGACACATTATGGTTCTTGTTAAGCTAGCAATAAGGAGACAGCATGCTGGTTAGGAGGACACCCAAGGATGACGGAAAGTGCGGGCGGTTGGCAAATCCTTGGATGGCTGGTTGTACCTGCATACAGGCATGGTGAAGGCATGTGTTGCCTTTCCCATCTCGATCATCGACATTTTTTGGAGTCAGCATAGCCTCCAGTTCTTTGATTTTTCCATGCCTTGCAAGACGCCACTGCGTGGGCGGCCCTTTGCCACTGTTGTCACTCCTGTCTGTCATATTACCCCCGCCGTCATCGTCTTCTTCGTTCTCGGAACGAGCTGTAATATTGCCAGCCGTTGATTTATTCTTCTTCTTGTCCCTTTTAGCTCGTTTTGCGCTCTCCTCCACATCCTCTGGATGGTTGCTTTGAAGCCAGTCCTGCAAGAGTGAACGTAAGCGTGAGCATGGATATGCGAGGCAGGACATTCGGAAAATTTAGCAGGCGCAAAAGATTAGTCGCCCACTCGCGCGAACAGAATTCCTTACCGACACCTTCTTGTCACATGATGGCTCCTCTTCTTCCTCTTCTTCCTCAATGAGGGGCGCCTCAGCAATTTTCTTCTTCTCGATATCTTTTTTGAGCTTGTCGATCTCGTTCTTTACAAGCAACACAAGTCAGATGAAAGCAGCATTTGTTCTCCTAGTGAGACGGTGTGTCCATTCTTCAAAGAAATAAAGCAACGCGCACAGTCGCTTCATAAGCACAGTTGACAGCACAAAGAAAACCAAACGAACAAAATGCACCTGTCGCTTCTTGCGCTCTTTTTCCATTTCCTGCTGGGCCTTTTTGGCTTCAAACTCGAGCGCTGCTCGGATGCGGTCCTGATGAAACATGCATTGTTGGTCACATCCAGCATCTGGAGCAAAGGGCCCCAGACACTACAGGGCGTGAAGGTGTGTGTGGCACCAATCTTACCTCCTCCGCTCGCAACCGAGCTCGCTCCTTCTCTTCCTTGGCTCGCAGTGCCTCCTCCTCGGCCCTCTTTGCCTTGGCCTGCGCTCGCGCGATTTCTTCGCTCCTCTTTCTCAGCGCCTCCAGCTCCTGCAGTTCTTCTTCACGCCGACGATTGAGGTCTTGAAGTTCCGCTTTCTCCCTTGCAATCCTTTCTTCATTTCGCGCCAATTCCTTCTTTTGCTGATGTAACTCATCCAGCTCTTGCTGCAATTTCTCTTTTTCTGTCCCCTCAATCTGACGTGAACGCGACACACAATGTTCAGCGAAGCTACACAACACACATTGTATGGTTTGAGCAAACACTGCAATGGCATCATCTGGCCATTGCGAAAAGGCCAATTTACCTCTTTCTGCTTTTTCTCTTTCTCAACTTGCAGTGCCTCGATTTCGGCTTTGCGCTGGAGTGCTTCGGCACTGAGCTTTTCCATTGCGCGCGCCTCCATCGCCAATGTCTGTCGCAAATTCCTGCAAACGCGCAGCCTTAGTTGGCCTCCTACCACCAGCAGCCGAAAGAAATGCAACAGAAGATGCGCTAGTGCAACAGACAATGACAGAAACACACGGCCAGAAGCAGTAAGACGTACTTTTCGGCTTCCTCCCTCTTCTCTTTTTCCTTCTGGAGGCGCTGCATCTCCTTCTCGAGGTCTTGCTGCTTCTTCATCGATGCTTCTAGTGACCCCTTCTCCTTGGCCAGCTTGTCCCGCTGCCCAGCTTGTTCCATCTCAAGACGTCTTGCTTCTTCACGCAAGCGCGCAATCTCTTCTTGTTCGCCCGTTAGATCGGCCTTGCGCTGCAATGGAAATCACAGACAGGGACCAACAAGATCGCGGGGTTGGAACACATGTCCATGCCAAAACGTCAGTGTACACACACATACCGTTAAGACATGAAACGCTCTCCTGAAAAGCATTTTTTGCACGAACAATGCAAATATTCAGAACCTGCAGTTCAGCTTTGAGTGACTCTAGTTCCTTGTGCTGCTGCTCCTGCATGTAAATTGCTTCCTCCTGAATAGCCTTGAGGCGATTCATTTGCATGAGCTGAATGCCTGCCGCATCGCTAGCCTTGCTTACCTGGAATATGATAACAAGGGTAGACTTATTGTGTGGTAGTCACCTTCGAGAGTTTTCGCGCTTGAAGCGCTTCAAATTTCTTTTGGGCGGGAGGAAGCAGGCGAGCATCATGACAACGATAGAAGAGCATGTGGTACCTCCGACTTCAAAGACTTCAGTTGTTCCTCGCGCTGTTTTTGCTTGTCTGCGAGATCACGCTGCTGCTCTTTCAGCTGCTCTGCAAGCTTCTGTTTGCGCCGGAACTGCAGCAAGAAGGTGTAGCCAAACCCGTCAGCAAAAACATCCTCAAGCTAAAAGAGTCGTACGCAACCCTAATCTACATGGACAACTCAAAATCAGCCAAGCCAAACTGTCGTGCAAGAACCTGCTCTTTGAGGGCTTCGAGCGTGCCCACTTCCTGGATGATTCCACTCTCCAGCGAGTCCGTCTCGCGGAGCATGCGGTCGATCAGATTGTTTTCTCCACGCAGATCCTGGAGCGCTTTGCGTTTCGCCGCCTCTTTCTCAAGTTTCTGCTCTTGCTCATATTTGAGCTGCTGAATGTATTCCTCTTGCAGTTGCTCTCGCCGCTCAAACTCAGCTTTTTCTTCCTCAAGCCGCCTCAGTTCTTCGTTCATGACCGGATCTGAACATGCAGTTCGCGAAGTGCCCTGCGTACCATTTGCTGAAGATGAAGCACGTTGCCCTGCTCGACTTTTTGGGCTTTCCAGAATACGTTTTGCCTCAGCAAGATCTGCCTTGTGGCGTGCATCGTCGCTTGCCCGATGCAGCTCCGTCGCATGGTCACGCACCTGCTGCTGCATTTCAAACTGCTTCAGGGCAGGAGCCTTGTCATGCTTGCTCTTGATTTGATCAAGATTCAACTTTTTGACTGCTTGCTGCCTTTCTTTGACAATGTTGGGGGTCTCCTTTGAAGCCGAAGCCTTGACCTTCTGCGTGGGAGCCACTTCTGACTCCGCCCCATGGTTAACACTTGAATCGTTCGTGTTTGCCAGACTTTGCTGCTGCGCTCTGGACTTTGCAGCCTGCTTGATTCCTTTCCGGATCTCCGCAGCTGCTTCTGATGCTTCTTTGACCTCGCGGATACTTGTGGATGTGGAGTCAACGGTGAAATTCGAGCCCGCAGTGCCTGGTCGCGATCGGTCATGCCGCATGCTGAGCTGTGTTGCCGGACGAGAGAGCTGCGATGGTGACCCGGGATTGCGAGTCTGATTCCGGCCAGAAGGGGCCAAGTTACCATTTTCATCATAGGCAGGTTTGCGGTGGCGTAGAACGTCGGCGTTTGATATCTCTGATACTCCGTGCTTGCTTCCTTCACGCATAATCTCCTGATGCCTCTTCTGGAACGCCGCTTCTTGCACTTGACGAGCCCTTTCTTCCTGCATCTGGCGAAGTTCAGCCTCGTGCTCTCGCTGTAACGCCTCGCGTTGCATCTGCTCGTCCACCTGCTGCCGGATTTCGGCAGGCGTGAGGAGAAGCTTCTTGTGCTTCTCCGCCAGGAGCCTGTCAAATGCCATGGCACCCTCCGTGTCGGCGCGGGCTCGCTCAGACACATCACGTCTTAGGCGTTCGAGTTCCTCCTGTTGAGCCCGCTCACGTTGCTCTCGCATGGCCAGCGCGTGGCGGAGATGCTCGATTTCCTTCTGTTGCTGGTATTGCAAATCATCCTTATGCATCTGCTCCTCCCACAATTGTTCGAGTTGCTGTTGGGTATCCTTCACCTTGGTCTCTCGGCGAGTTTTATCGCGTTTAAGTCGATTCAGAATCTCCTGCTGTTCACGTTCCTTCTGAAGAGCAACCTGCTGCTGTCGCTGTAAAAGTTCCATCTCTTCTTGCTGCTCGGCCAAAGCAATATCCTCATTTGTTGTCATGGGTCGTCTCATTGGAGTATCGGGACTGAAAGTACTTCCAGGACTGAAATTCTGGCTCTTCGCAGTCCCAGACCGTGTCGGATTGGGAACAGGCGAATGGGGAACCACGCGTCCGTTCTCTATTTGAGCAAGGTGCTGTCGTCGCAGACCTACCGAGGCACCCAGCTCCTTCACCACTGTTGGCGGACGTGCCGATGCCTGCGGAGAATCCTGGTGTTGCGGAGCCACATAGCCGCGGGCGCCACTAGCATCTTGTCTTTGTACCGGCATGTTGCTAGTACTAGTGCTGACTATATTCGGGCCTTCCGCTTGCTGCTGTCGCATATCAGCCCTACTCCCGCTCCTACTCGGCAGCCGGTCTACACGTTGCACTTCACCTCCGCGCGATGCAGCACGGCTCCCTGGACGGCTACCAGAGCGTGACTTTTGTGATCGCCGTTCCACTTTCACTGCTCTATGGACAGACTTGTCAACAGACTTCATAAAGCTGTCGAAATCGTTCGTGCCTGCCAACGTGAACGGGGCAGTCTTAGCGTGTGCCAATTCCAGTCGACGCATGGTGTCTGGCTGATCGTTACCATCATAATCACTGTCAGTCTGCCTGAGCACGTCAGAATCCGAATCATCAAGGTCTGGGAGATATTCAGGATTACGTGGAGCTTTGTTTACAGTTTGCAGCGTGCGAACTAGCGTGTCAGTTGCCGCGCCCGGTCCTGAGTAATCGAACCCCCCTCTACTGTTTTGCGACATTCCAGTACGCAGTCTTGAGCGTGCTGTTCCAATGCGATTGACTGCTTCTAGTGTCTCCATTCCCATCTCCATTTGCCCTTTTGTCCCGGGTCTTGAGCCGTCCTCGTGCCCATTTCTACTGCGCACGCGGCGCCCATACTGGTCCAAGTCCTTGCCAGAGCCTTGTTCAACCTCACTGTCTGAACTGTCACTTATATCAAATCTCTTCGACACCTCCTGGTTTGCCTTGTAGCAACCTGTTTTACCCCCAAGTCCATCCGCGTACTGCAAGGGTTGTGTCGCCGCAGACGGCGTTCTAAGAACGGGCTTGGGTCGAGCGGGGGCGTTGCCGGATGATGGCAGCTTGGCACTCGATTCTGCACCTCTAAACGATGCCTTCGCACTTGCACCCTTTGGCTGTGCGTACATGTTCATCAGATCATCAGCCTCAGCAAGCGCCCGTGCTCGAGCTTGC
>Ga0315905_10002723_pt1 | contig 18474 bp, 13 predicted proteins | sample LakEriMetagenome_5_FD_203522 | JGI IMG/M metagenome (GOLD analysis project Ga0315905, IMG submission 203522) | Freshwater fungal communities from buoy surface, Lake Erie, Ohio, United States - Buoy 4 MA121 | ecosystem: Environmental > Aquatic > Freshwater > Lake | place: USA: Lake Erie, Ohio... | reverse complement strand
CGACGTCCGCCTGACGCCGCTTGTTGACGATCTCCTCCGCCTTGCAACGCTTGCCTGGCATGGCCTGACCTCCTGAAATGCGCCGGATACAAAAATCCGGCTTGGTACGGTTTCAGGGGGGAAGGTCATCACGAAGCGGACCTTCCCATGAGACCAAGGGTGAGCACTGCACGTCCTCTCGAAGAATCTCTCTGTGGATCCCCGATCCCAGCAGAATGACCAGTGGCGCCAACGGAGCCCGACGGCTTCTTGTAACCATGAGGCAAGAATACGATCCACCGTATGGCGATGCTCTTCCGACAACCCCGCATCGGCCTGCGCGGCAAGCCCTTCATGCTCTACAAGCTGAAGACGATGCGCGACCCGCGGCCGGGCGAGGACCCGCTGGCCACCGACGCCATTCGCATCACCCGGTTCGGCCGCGTCCTCCGCGCCACCAGCCTGGACGAGCTTCCGACCCTCTGGAACGTCCTGAAGGGCGACATGGCGCTGGTCGGTCCGCGCCCCCTGCTGCCCGAGTACTTGCCGCTCTACACCCCGGAACAGATGCGCCGCCACGAGGTGAAGCCCGGCATCACGGGCTGGGCCCAGGTGAACGGCCGCAACGCGATCAGCTGGGAGGAGAAGTTCCGGCTCGATGTGTGGTACGTGGACAACCGGTCATTCTGGCTGGACTGCAAGATCCTATGGATGACGGTCTGGCAGGTGCTGGCGCGGCGCAATGTCTCCGCCGCCGGCCACGCGACCATGCCGCCATTTCGGGGCGCGGTAGGCACGGCACAGGGGCCTTCACGTGGCTCGTGACTTGTAGACTCGGGTTCGCATGACCACCCCGCAGGATCTCTGGATCGTGTGCGCCGGCGGATTCGGACGCGAAGTGGCGCTCGTCGCCACACAACCGAATTCGCGGTGGCGCTTTCGCGGGTTCTATGACGACTCTAGGTTTGAGCGCACACCGGAGGGTTGGCCGTGCTGTGGGCCGATCGCGTGCGTCACAGCAGACACCCACTGCGTCATCGCGTTGGGAAACCCCCGCACACGACGAGCCTTGGCTGACCGACTCCAGCCACTTGGTGCCAAGTTTGAAACGGTCGATGCGACCCCTCTGCGCCATGAGACCGTGACGATCGGCTCGGGCTCGATGCTGGTTGCGGGAGTACGAACCACCGTCAACATCGTGCTAGGCGAGCATGTGATCGCCAATCTCAACTCGACCATCGGTCACGATGTGCGGTGCGGTTCTTTCGTGACCATTGCCCCTCTCGTGGCCGTGTCGGGATCGGTCACCATCGGGTCGGGCGTGGAGATCGGCACGGGAGCCGTCATCCGAGAGGGCGTCCGCCTCGGCGACGGCTGCATGGTCGGCATGGGTGCCGTCGTCGTGAAGGATGTGCCCCCAAACACTGTCGTGGTCGGCAATCCAGCCAAGCCGCTGAAGGAACTCGACCCGTGGTGACCCGCCCTACCCTCCCCCACTGGCCTGTCTTTGAAGCGGACGAACTCGCCGCGGTCGACGCTGTCCTGCGCTCCGGCCGCGTGAACTACTGGACTGGATCCGCATGCCGAGACTTCGAAGCGGCGTGGTCGCGCGCCCATGGCGCGAGTGATGTCGGCGTGAACGCGCGCGAATCACACGAGGCGAGCGAATCACACTGCGCCCCCGCCCCCCTGCACTCCCTCAGCATGGCCAATGGCTCGTTGACCATGGACGCAGCACTCCGCGCCTTGGGCATCGGCCCCGGCGACGAGGTGATCGTCTCCCCGCGCAGTTACGTGGCCAGCGCAATGTGCGTGGTGCTGGCCGGTGCCACACCGGTGTTCGCAGACGTCGATCCAGAGAGTGGGTGCATCACGCCCGCCACCGCCGAGGCGGTCCGTAGCCCACGCACCCGCGCGGTCATTCCCGTCCACATCGGCGGCTGGCCGTGCGACATGCCCGGCTTCGTGTCCTGGGCCCGCCCGCACGGCATCCACATAATGGAGGACTGCGCGCAGTCCCACGGCGGCCACATCGCCGGCCGGGCGCTTGGCACCTTCGGCACCTTTGCCAGCTGGAGCTTCTGCCAGGACAAGATCATGACCACGGGCGGCGAGGGCGGCATGCTCTGCACGCCGGAAGCTGAGTTGTTCGCCCGCTGCTGGTCGTACAGCCAACACGGCAAGGACCACGCCACCGCGCTGGGCCTTGGCACCAAGGGTCCGTCTGCCCCCGTGCGCGGCGATGCACGCGACTCCTCGGGCGCAAGCCTGGCTCCGCCGGTCCCCGGCAGCTTCAAGTGGGTCGTCCACCACGAGGGCACCAACCTCCGCATGACCGAGATGCAGGCAGCGATCGGCCTGCGGCAACTGGCCAAGCTGCCGACGTGGTCCGCCGCGCGCCACCGCAACAGCCTGATCATGCAGGACGCACTGCGCTCGGTGCCGGGACTCCATGTGCCGAGGACGCCCGATGGACACGCCCACTACCGTTGCGTGGCGTTCACCGTGGGAGATGATGCCCCAGCGCATCGTGACGCCTGCCTGCGTGCCCTCCACGCTGCCGGTGTCCCGGCCATGCACGGATCCTGCTCAGAGATCTACCTGGAGCCCTTCTTCCAGCGCAACGGCCTGACCCCCGCTGCCTGCGGGCGCGGTCAGCTCGATGGAGCCGGGCGGCTTCCGGTGGCCCGCCAGCTGGGCGAAACGTCGCTGACCTTCCTCTGCCACCACACCATCGATGAGGCATCGATGCGTGCCTACGCGGCTGCGGCTCGCGAGTGCCTGCTTGGGATTGCTTCGGTGCAGACGACTGGCTGAGCGAGACCGGTTGCCCAGCCGCCAGTCGCGTGGCCCCACCTCAGCGGCCACGTCCACCCGACCGTGCGTCGAGCACCGAACCCCCACGCACCTCGCGACGCATGCCGGCGTCGCGCTCGACGATGGCCCGCACCGCTGCGCCGTCGCGCTGGCTGATAGCGGCCTCGAGCCGCTGCAGGCGATCCTCGAAGGCGGCCCAGGGCATGAAGCCCTCGCGGGCGGTCATGATCGCGGCGTTCGAGGTGCGATCGACGTCGCCGCCGATGATCAGCTCCTCGTAGAGCTTCTCGCCCGGCCGGAGCCCGGTGAAGTGGATCGCGATCTCGCCCGTGGGGTGCTCGTCATCGCGCACGCTGCGGCCGGCCAGGCGGATCATGTTGCGCGCCATGTCGGCGATCTTGACCGGGTCGCCCATGTCGAGCACGAACACCTCGCCGCCGTGGGCCATGGCGCCCGCCTGCAGGATCAACTGCACAGCCTCGGGGATGGTCATGAAGTAGCGCGTGACATCGGGATGGGTGACCGTGACCGGACCGCCCCGCGCGATCTGCTCGCGGAAGATCGGCACCACGCTGCCGCTTGACCCCAGCACATTGCCGAAGCGCACCATGGTGAACACCGTGCGCCGCGGCGCACCCGCACCACGATCCTCGTTCACCCCGCGCCCGCGCGCACGCCAGCGCTGCGCGCGCTGGTCGAGCAGTTCGGCGATCGATGAACTGGCGCGGTCTGCCGTGGCACCCGCGGTCTGTGGGGTGCCGGCGGCCGCACTGCCCGCGCCATCACCACCCGGCCGCCCCGCCGCATCCAGCTCCGCCTGCAGCGCCTGCAGCACCATTTCGCCCATGCGCTTGGTGGCGCCCATCACGCTCGTGGGGCGCACGGCCTTGTCGGTACTGACCAGCACGACCTTGGCCACGCTGTGACGGATCGCGGCCTCGGCTACACGGAGCGTGCCCAGCACATTGACCTCGGCGCCCTCGGCCTCGTTGTCCTCGACGATCGGCACGTGCTTGTAGGCAGCCGCGTGATAGATCGTGTCGGGCAGGTGCTGCGCGATGATCTGGTCCATGCGCACCGCATCGGTGACGCTGGCCAGGTGACGGACCAACTGCACGCGCGCGCCGCCGGGCGCACCCTGCGCGACCAGGCGGCTCATCTCGCTGTCGATCTGGAACAGGTTGAATTCGCCGTGGTCGACGATGACCAGCGCCTTGGGCCCGAGCGCAGCGATCTGGCGGCAGAGCTCACTGCCGATCGAACCGCCGCCACCCGTGACCATGACGACCTTGCCCGTGACATCGGCGCTCAGCAGCGCACGATCGGGCGCCACCGGCTCGCGACCGAGCAGGTCTTCCAGCGCCACGGGCCGAAGCTGATCCACACGCACTTGGCCGCCGTGGATCTCGGCGAGCGTGGGGACGACGAGCACCGGGATGCCCATCAGGTTGACCTGCTCAAGCACCGCGTGCTGCTGCCGGCGGGCCGACGCCGAAAGCGCCACCAGGAACGCCTGCACATCCATGCGCACCAGGCGCTCGCGCAGCCCATCCGTGGTGAAGATGGGTACCCCGCGGATCGCCCCACCAGCGCGGCGAGGACTGTCATCGAAGAACGCGACCACTTCGGTGGCGGCATCCTGCGCCATGGCGACCATGAGCCCGGCGCCGGCATCGCCGGCACCGTAGATCGCCACGCGACGCTTGCCGACGATGGTCGCCCGCAGCAGATGGCGCACCACCAACCGCACGCCCCCGCTGGACAGGAGCACCATGAGCCCCGCGATCGGCACCGCCGTGCGCGGGAACCCGCCACCGCGGTCCGGCGTGGTGAAGAGCAGCATGGCAAACGCCACGCACGCCACCACCGTGCCCTGGCCGATCGTGAAGGCCACGCGCGGCCCCACGTACCGCGTGATCTCGCGGTAGAGACCAAGCAGCTGGAACGCCACCGGCACCAGGCATGCGAACGCGACGATTTCCCACCAAGGCACGCTGGTCCACGGCGTGGCGGTGCCCAGGCGCAGCGCCACCGCGCCCAAGAGCGCCAACGCAGCGGTGGAGGCATCCCAGCCCACCATGAGCCATTGCTTGGTACGACGCGAAGTCGCGTCGAGGATTCGCGGAAGACGACGTGGCATGAGGACAACCCGGAGAAGCATGAGTCTACGAGGAGTCGCAGGGCGGGCAATGGTCGCCGGGAACCTGAACGAAACGACCATAATTTGCCCACGGATGCGGCATCAGCGGAGATCGATGGCACGGCGGGCTGCGTGGCGGGCTACGGTCGAACTGCATGACGGGCCGCATCGCGGCTGCATGAGGCGCTGCATGTCGAGCCCTTGGCCGCGGCCCTAGACTCTTCTCATGGCCACGCACGAGCCCTTCAGCGGCACCGAACTCCTGGACGCCCCCCCTGCCAAGGCGTTTGCCTTCCTGACCGATCTCGATGCGCTGAGCAAGGTCGTGCCCGGCATGGTGAGCGCCACGCGCACGGGCCCCGACAGCGTGCTGTGCCAGGTCAAGCCCGGCTTCAGCTTCATCCGCACCACGCTGAAGATGACCTTCACGTTGGTCGAGAAGCGCCCCGATGAACACGTCACCATCCGCGTGGATGCGACCGGCATCGGCACCGCCTTCAGTGTCGAGACGAAGATGGAGCTCGCCCCGCACGGCACCGGCACGCAGATGGCCTGGACCGCGACGATCGTGAAGATGAGCGGCCTGGTCAGCGCGGTCGGTACCACGATCATCCGCGCCGCCGGCGACCAGGTGATCAAGGACGGCTTCGCCGCCCTGCGCAAGGCGATGGCGAACTGAGGCGCCAGATCGTCACGCCGACGCTCGAGCTGCAACCTCAGACCTGCCCCCGGTTCCGAGCCACCGGCCCCGAATGGCGGCGAGCTGCGCCGGTGTGAAGAACACCCTGCTTGATGGCAGATCAAGCATCCGGTCGACGTATACCGCTTGCCCCTTCATGGCGGCCTTCATCCGCTCATAGACGCCCGGGGCGGATTGGGTGTCGTTGGCGTTGTCCCGCTCGATCGTGACTCCGGTGATCCCCAGCCATGAGCCAAGTGCATCGGCTTTCGCGCTGTCCGCGATGTCCGCCCGGAGCACAAGGCAGTCGAATCGGTCCGTCGCGTAGCGCTGCCAACCTCGTTCCGCATCGAAGCCCATGGCAAGGACATCAACGCCGGTCGTGGCCTTGAACTCATGCTCCCACCACAGACTGGACGAGTCATGCGGGAACTTCTGCAGGAAGCGCTGCATCAGCCAGTCAGTCGAACGCCAAGGAGCACTGCGCCACCAGGTCCGCATCCAGTAGGCACGGCCAAAGTACGTGTAGTTCGAGAGATTGAACCCAATGGGCTCACGGACCAACGAAACCATGCGAACCGGCGACCGAGCCTGCAGGACGAAGTCACGGACCGGCCACTGGGCGATCGAACGGTGTTTGAGCAGGCCGGATGGCGCGATCGGCCGGGTCAATGGGCCGTGCCAGAAGTGCCGTGGCTGGAGGAAGTGCGCCTTGGTCGACTCGATGCCGGGCAATCTCTCCAGCGCCCGCTCGACCGCCGTGGACGCTGTCTTGGTGCAGGAGTACACGATGATGGGCTGGGTCCTTCGTTCCTGCTCGGCAAGGACCGTCCTGAAGCGGGCCTCGCTCTGTGGAAACCGAAGGGCGTCCTGGATGTGGCGAAACGGTGTGTTGATGACCTCGACGGCGTCACGGAGACAAGCTCGCAGTGGCGCCCGCCCCAAAGTCGACTCCCTGCTGTCGGACGTCTCGTGCATCTCGTCAGGAGTCTAAACGCTTCGACACCGATCGCTGCAAAGTCACCGCATCGATAGGATTCGGAGTATGGAATTGGCACCGGTTCTACTCTTGGGATTCAATCGAGCGGCAACACTGCAACGAGTGATCGAGCGACTGGCCCGCCACCGACCAACCAGGATGTACGTTGCTGCCGACGGGCCACGGGATCACGCCAGATTCCCGCGCGATCGCGATGACTGCATGGCAGTTCGGGAGCTCCTCACCGAACTGCCTTGGCCCTGCACCGTGACCACCCGGTTTCACGACACAAATGTGGGCCTGGGACCAGCGGTTTCGGGAGCCATCTCGTGGTTCTTCGAGCACGAAGATGCCGGAGTCATTCTCGAGGACGACTGCCTGCCGGCGGATGACTTCCTGCCATTCGCCACCGCATTACTGCGCCGCTACCGCATTGATTCTCGCATCATGAGCATTCGGGGATCTCGCTTCGCGCCGCCTGGAGTGCCGTCAGCGCCCTCGTACTCCGCCAGCCGCTACTTCGACTGCCATGGATGGGCCTCGTGGCGCAGGGCCTGGCACCGCTACCGCTACGACATCAGCGACTGGCGGAGCCGCGCGGGCTCATCCCCGCTCAATCAGCTGGGTCACATCAGTGCAAAGTACTGGTCGCGGCGGTTCGACGAGATCGCACGAGAGCAACCACCGAGAAACTGGGCGCGCCAGTTCCATCTGGCGCACTTTCTGGCCGACGGCATCAGCCTTGTGCCTAGCGTGAACTTGGTCTCCCACATCGGAGGAGGGGAGGGGGCAACCAATTGCACCCGCGGGTTCCGGTGGGATGACAATCCCACGGGTTCGATCGGCCCCGAGTTGCGCCATCCAGACTCCTTGGTGCCCGATGCTGCACTGGATCGTTGGCAGGAGGCTTGGCGGCATGGACATCGCCGGTGGGCTTCAAGGAAGTTCTGGCAGTTCATGAATCGCTGGCAGCTTGGGCCACTGTCCTGGCGGAGGGGTGGTGTTGGGCGAACGCTGCCGTCCCAATGACCAGCCACCTGACAGTCGGTGAGCCTCGTTAGACTTGGGGGGCATGGGCCTTCGTGCATCGCTTTCCGACGTGCTGTTGCTCCTGCGTTACGGCACTCGGCACCCCTCCGCGGTCTGGATTCCAGGAAGCCCCGTTCCAATCCAGATCAACCCTCACGACCACCGCGCCCGCCACCTCATCGCCCGACGTGCCGTGCGGGGAAACGTCTCGACTGCTCGACGCCTGTGGCGCGATGCGGTGCTCCACCTTCAGCCGGACATCGCCTTGGATGTAGGGACCAACTACGGGGAGTGCCTGTTCGGTCTGCGATACCCCCCACAAACCCATGCGATCGGCATCGAAGCCAATCCCGCTCTGATGCCGCTGGTGCTCCGCACGCTCTCGACACATCCCGACCGGGATCGGATCCGCGTAATCCATGGGTTGGTGAGCGACACCAGTGGTTCACAGGCCGTGCTGCACATCGATCCTGGTTTCAGCGGGACCGCATCAGCCGTCGCAAGGGCCGAGGGCCGCCTCACCGAAGAAAAGAACGTCTCGACGGTCACCATCGACGACCTCATCGAGGCCCACGAGCGTCATGCAGGCTGCTCATCGATCGTCATCAAGATGGACATCGAGGGCTTCGAAGGTGTCGCAATGCGCGGATTCCATCGCCTGAATACCTTTGAGCAAGCCTTGGGCATCGTTGAGTTCGACCTCGAATACCTGACCAATGCCCCCGTAGATGGCCAAGCGCTTCTCGACATGCTTCTGCAGCGCGGACTGGTCATGGACAGCGCCCGAGGTCCTCGCGAACTTCGACGCGTCGAAAGTCTCCCCGAACTGCAAGCCCTCCACACGAGCAATGGGGGGGGGATTCATACCGACTTGGTGTTCGTTTCAAGCCTGGATGTGCTTCCCCCGGGCTGGATCGTTCGCCGAGGCCGTTGACTGGCGAGCTGGGGCTTCTTTGGTGCAGCCGCATGCCGCAAGGCACGCCGCTCCAGCAAAGAAGAGCGTCGATGCGCGGCCCAGCAGATCTCCCTGGCCACTCATTCTGGAAATCAGCATCGAACCGAGGAAAGCCAATCCGAAGGCGCGAGTGGTCGGGTTGGCAGCACGCCAAACGCACGCCGACCAGGACGCCAGATTCGCGAGGACCAGGACGACTCCCACAAGACCGAACTCGTAGATGATTTGCAACCCGAGATTGTGGGCGTGGGCCTGTGGAGTGATGCGACCCTTCGAAGACTCCCACGCAGACATCGACTTGCCGGCAATCACATCGGCCTTGAAGTCGTATTGCCATGAACCAGCTCCGTGGCCGAAGCACCAGCGATCACCCAGACGCCGCACCGTCCAATCCCAGATGGTCAGCCTGCGCGAGAGCAAGGAATCGACTGCACTCGGGGCGATCAGTTGACCAGCCGCGTCCGCCTCGCGCGACGCCATGGCGACGTAGGACTGAATCTTGACGGCCAAGGGCGACTCACGAAGTACCCATGCCAGGCTCAGCACCGCCACCGCGAGTGCTGCCAAGGCGGTGGCCCGGCGCCCTCGGGTCTGTTTGGCGGTGCACAGACTGATCAGAGCCCCGCTCAGGACTGCGATCAGAGTGGCTCGCGATTGAACCTGTGCGATGGCCATCGCCCAAAGCACCGCAGCTGGGAGCATGACCGGCTGCCGCCACCACCCCACTCCTGCCAGGGTGCTGAAGACCGCGACTCCGAAAACCAGAACTCCAGGTGTCTCCCGGGACGAGTGATGCGGGATCATGGCCGCAGGAAGCTCCGTTCCGACGAGCATCAATGCAGCCACGGCCACCCGATACCCACCACCCACGAGACATGCCGCGCGAAGTTCAGGCGTGCGGACGCCTGCGTGGATGACCAGCAACGGGGCGGTAGCAAGCCTCAGGTTGAGATCTGCCGACGCACCCTCGGGAGCCCAAGCGATCGACACCGCTGCCCACGCGATCGACAACACATAGGTCAGTAAGCCAGTCGCCAACCACCGATCGTGTCGGAGTACCCAGAATGCGCGCCACCTCACTACGCCAACCGGAGCCAACACGCCGAAGGCGATGGCCTCGATCAACGGCGACGACAGCAGGCCGACAAACCACACGCAGGCCACCAAGGCATGGATCCTTGCTAGTCGGTCCCGTTCGTAGAGGTTCACGGATGCAGACGCTACCGTCCCCAACGGCTCAAGAACGACCTGCGCCACCAACGCATTCCGACGCGCGCTATGCCGGAATCACCAGGTAAATCTCCGGATCCACCCTTGACCCTGCCACCCGGTCGGGTCACACTGTGGGGGCCTCCGGTCGTCGTCGACCGGACCACCTCTGCCCCACGCGGTGCCCCGGGTCGTTGCGCCGCACATCCTGACCTGGAGTTCGCTCCATGCCCCACGCCGCTCACATCGGTTCTCGACGCGCCATGACCATCGTGGATGTTGCTGTCTCCGTTGGCTCTGCCACCCTGCTGATCGGTGTGGTCTCGGCCACCGCCGGCGCCTTGCGCCCAGCCAGCGGCACGGCCGTCTCGATGGCCAACTCCATGCAGCTCGGCGCCGCGCACGCGCTCTACGCCATGGACCACAACGGCCTGCAGTGGTGCACCCACAAGACCGAGTTCGGCCTGACGGGCGGCAACTGCAGCCAGTACGTGGCGCTCGAGTGCCCACCGCAAGTCATCCTGGGCATGGACCTGTCAGGCGGCACCTGGGCCTACTGGCTCAACGGGCCCGCGTGTCCGCCGAGCTATCCGGGGAATTGCGGCAACTGGCCTCAGTACCAACCCATGGACTTCGGCAGCTCGGCCGGGGCCAACGGCGCGTGGCGCCTCATGAACGTCCGCTCGCTCCACAACTACCTCAATGGGCGCTTCTGGGATCCGACCTACTGGGCACCGAACGATCGATCGGCCTACCGCGCCGCTGCCCCGAACTTCGACTACCCGGGCGAGTTCGTGTTCTCCAACCCAACGATCCCACCCAGCAGCTACGCCATGGCGAGCTCCGCGATGTGGGATCCGCAGGTCTTCCGCGCTCCCTCGCAAGGCGGCTTCCGGTCGCCGTCGTCCTTTGCCGACGCGTACCGCCGTCAAGCGCTGTTCGGGGCGGCCCACCCTGAGCTGAAGACCCTGCTGCTCGAACACAACTGGTGCCAGGGTGGCACGCCACCGATGGGCAGCTTCGGCCCCACTGCCACGACGTACGCCTACAACGCATCGGCCTCGGCCACGCCGGTCGCACTCTTCTACGACGGCCACGTGTGGACGATGTCCAACGCGAAAGCCATCGCGGACGACGCATCGCTCATCAAGCGCGGCCTCGATGGCCTGTGGAGCCGCGACACGCCCTTCGGACAGGATGGTTACCTCGGCGCCCAGTCGATCGATGGTTCACGCACGAGCCACTCGGTGCTGACGACCGGCGGCATCCTCGGTCGCGACGTCCTCACCCCGCAGTGAGCACCACCATGAAGCACACCACCATCGGGAGCCACTCCATGAAGCACGCTGCCCTGATCATGCCCGCGCTGCTGGCTGCGCCCGCGCTCGCCGCCGACACGCTCTGGCTCGGCTCGAGCGGCGCCTGGACGAACGCCGCCAAGTGGTCAGCCGGTGTGCCCACTGCACAGACTCCGGCGATCTTCGACGTCCTTGGACAGTCGACCGTCACCATGCCGGGCGCAGGCACCCTCAGCCCCGCGCAGCGGCTGATCGTGAAGCGCGGCGACGCCTGGCTCAGTGGTGCCGGTGCACTGGACCTGGGCTGGAGCAGTGCCTTCTCGGCGGGGCTCGTCGTGGGCGAGACCCCCGGTTCCCTTGCCCGATGCTCGTTCTCCAGCAGCGCCGCTGTGCTGCTCATCCTTGGCAACTCCGTCGATGTCGGCACGGGCTCTCAGGCGCAGGGTGAACTGCGGACTGCATTGCTTGCCACGCTGGAGTGCGGTGGCGCCATGCGCGCGGGCATCCTGGGATCGGGGTGGATCCAGCATGGCGCCTCGACCGTGCTGCGCGCGGGCTCGCTCGAACTGGGCGTGCTCTCGAGCGGTGTAGGCACGCTCAGTGGGCTGGGGAGTTCATCCGACACGCAACCCCCCAGCGGCGTGCTCGACATCACGAACACGCTCACGATCGGCAAGTCCGGCACCGGCACCGCATGGATCGGCGCGGGGTCATCGTGCGGATCGCTGATGATCGCGCAGAACTCGTCGTCAAGCGGAACGGCGTGGATCAGTGACCTTCGAGTCAACGGACCTGCGTGGGTCGGCAACCATGGCGTGGGCGCGGCCACGGTGACCGGTGTGCTTGATGTCCGCGGCCCCTTGACCGTGGCACTGCGTGGTGCTGATGTGAGCGAGCCGACCCTCCCGGTGTCGCGCGGCACGCTCGACGTGGCCGGCGGCGCGGTGCGCGCGAGTGGCGCCGTCGTCCTTGGCGCCGATGGCATCGGCACGACGATCATCAGCGGCGGCGGATCCATCGAGTCCACGGCGTCGATCAGCCGGGGTTCGGGTGACGCGATCACGATTCGGTTGCCGGCCGTTCCTGCGTCGGCGCCGGCGCTGGCCGCGCCGACCTTGACCCTGAACCCCGACGGCGCGAGCGTGACGCTTGAAGTCGTGGGCACCCCTGAGCCCAGCGCGACCTGGCTCGTCGCGCGAAGTTGGGGCGCTGCACCGCCGACCTGCACCGTCGTTGGCACGCCGGGTACCGGCCGCGAGTTCCGGCTGATCCCCTGCGGCGGCGACCTCTACCTGGCCACGGCCGTGGTGGGTGAGCCCGACCCGGATGTCTGCCCCGACGTGGATGTGCCGACGTTCGTACCCGACACCATCGGCGTGGTCGAGCGCGGGTTCTCCAACGGCGGCGTGGCCGTGGGTGATGGCTTCGTGGCGATCGGTTGCCCTGGAACCGGTGGCGGCGTCGATGTCTATCGCGCCGTCAACGGCGCGTGGTTCTTCGAGACCACGCTCGCCGCACCCGATGGTCGGCAGGTCGGTCTGGCGGTCGCAGCGAGCGGTACGCGGATCGCTTCGCGCACCGTCGATGCGACCTCGGTGGTCGTCTTCAACCGCGTGGGCAGTTCATGGTCCGTGGAGCAGGTCATCGACACGCCATCGTTCGTCGGGACGCAGTCGCGGCGCAACACGCTGGCGCTCGATGGCGACACGCTGGCCGTGGGCGAGCCCAACGCCACCAACGGCGTGAACCTCGAGGCTGGCCGCGTCGACGTGTACCGGCGCTCGTCCGGAGGCTGGGCTGTGGAGGCCCAGTTGCTGCAGACCCCGCAGACGACCAACGGTCGCGTCGGCCGCTTCGTGTCGCTCTCGGGCGATCGACTCGCGGTGGGGACGTCGAAGTCCTGGGTCTCGACGTTCGAGCGCACCGGCAGCACCTGGACCGAGGGCGCGGTGGTTCCCGCGACGGTGCTGCCCTTGGCGGCAGCGGTCAGCGGCGCGACCGTCGCGGTGGTCGGCAGTTTCCCGCTGAACGCATGGGAACCCGGCTTGGGCGGGACCTGGGTCGAAACGCTGAACACGCAGCAGGCTTCGCGCGTGGCCATGAGTGCCGACCGCATCGTGTATTCCGGCACCTCGCTCGTGCGCACGATGGAGCGGACCGGCGGCCAGTGGCGCATGGGCAACGCGTACCCGGTGACGCAGGACATCGTGTCGCTTGCCGATTCGGGAGCCTTGATCGTGGCGTTGCACGCGACCGGCTTCAGCGTGATCGGCGACCTGCCGGCTGCCACGTGCGACGCCGATCTGACGGGCGACGGGCTCGTCAACGGCGCGGACCTTGGGCTGCTGCTCGGCGCGTGGGAACTGACCGCACTTGGCGACCTCAACGGCGATGGCATCACCAACGGCGCGGACCTCGGCCTGATGCTGACGGCGTTCGGCCCGTGTGTGCCGTGACGCGCTGATTTCGCCGAGCGAAGCCCGCCTCCCGAGGCGCCACATCCACCAACACAACGGGCCCCATCGAACGGGGCCCACGTGACGTGCTGGGACCCACCAACACAACGGGCCCCGTCGAACGGGGCCCGCGTGGACTGCTGTGGTGGTCGGTCGAGCGACCGGCGCGGATCACTTGAAGGCTTCGAAGTCCTTGCCGAGCAGCGCGGCGCCGAACTTGAGCTTCATGACTTCGTCGGTGCCTTCGTAGATGCGGCACACGCGCACGTCCTGCAGGTGGCGGAACGGGCGGTAGAGCTCGCTCCAGCCGCGGCCACCGAAGATCTGCACGGCGCGGTCGGCGGCTTCCCAGGCGGCGTTGCTCGCCCAGTACTTCGCCTGCGCCACGAGGAAGTCGGCCTTGCCGAGGAGTTCCTTGTTGCCGGGGTTCTCGTCGCTGACCTGCTTCGCGATCGCAGCGCGCTCGATGACGGCGTCGCTGGTCGCGCGCATGATCTCGATGCGCGCCAGGTGATCCTGCACGAGCTGGTGCTTGCCGATTTCCTTGCCGTGCTGGTGGCGCTCCTTGCAGTAGCGCACGCACTCATCGAGCAGGTCCTCGATCGTGCCCAGGCAACCGGCGGCCACGCTCAGGCGGCCCGAGACCAGGGTGTGCATGGCGATGCGGAAGCCTTCGCCTTCCTTGCCCAGCATGTTGCGGCCATCGACCGGGTGGTCGTTCATCTGGAACATCGCGGTGTCGCTGGTGTACATACCGGGCTTCGAGTGGAGCTGTTCCTTCTCGAAGGTGTCGCCGGCGGTGTCCACGATGATCGCGCTCATGCGGCGGTCGGCACCGGTCGCGCCCTCGGGGAACGCGAACACGATCACCGCATCGGCGACCGAGCCGTTGGAGATCAGGTACTTGACGCCGTTCATGATGAGCTTGTCACCCTCACGGCGGTAGGTGCAGGTGCCCTCGAGCGGGTTCGAACCGGCCTCGGGCTCGGTCAGGCCGAACGCCAGCGTGCATTCACCGCGGCACGACCGGGGCAGGTAGCGCTGCTTCTGCTCCTCGGTGCCGTACTTCAGGATCGGAAACTGGCCGATCGAGGTGTGGCCGCTGAAGAACGTGCGCACGCCGGTGCCTTCCTTGTTGATGCGCACCAGCGCACGCGTGTAGGTCAGGCTGTCCGCGCCGCGGCCGCCGTACTGCTTGGGCATGCTCATGCCGAGCAGGTTGTGCTTCAGGCCGAGTTCGCTGATCGCCGGGTTGAAGCGGCGCTCCAGGTACGCGATCTCCTCGATCGGGCGGATCTCCTGGCAGTAGGCCTCGACGTCGGCCTCGAGCTTCGCCTTCTCGGCGGCGGTGAAGGTGGCGTTGGTGGTCGCGGCGGCGGCTTCGGTCATGATGGCTGGGTTCACGATCGTGGTCTCCTTGGAGGACGGTCAAGTGTAGGCCGACACCCACCCGGTGCAGCAGCGGAAAGCCACTGGAGCCGGACTCCGGACTGTCGATAAGCAATGAGCCTCAACCGGCTCAGGGCGCCTTCTGTGCCGGGGCCGCGGGCGGTGCGGGGGCGTCGGCCGGGGAAGCAGGCGCGGCCGACGAAGACGACGGCAGCGTCACCGTGACCTCGGCGGCGTAGATCCCCTTCGGGTCGCCGCGTTCGGCCAGCGTGGCCTCCATCACCTTGCGGCTGCGGCTGACGGTGCCTTGGAAGAGCACGGCGTCGGGCGTGCGGATCACCACGGGTTGATCGAGGTCCACCATCGAGTCATCGAGACGGACCGTGAGGGCATCGAGGTCACGCCACGACTCGATCGTGATCGTGTTGCCCGAACGGCTCGCGAGCACGCGGCTGCCGGCCTTGGGCTGGCTCACCTTGAGCCAGTAGAAGCGGTCGTGCGTGACGTCGTCCTGGAGCCAGACGATCTTCGTCGGGCGATCGACGCGCGCGTGCTTGGCCATCCAGACGATGCCCTCGGCATCAGCCCGCTCCATCCAGTGGCCCTTGCCCTCGTGCACCTTCACGAAGTGCGGGTAGCCGCCGGGATCCTTCGCGGCCAGCTCATCGAGCTTGACCGACCACTCGCGCGCGATGCCGTTGCGGTTGAAGTTGCCGTCGTTGCCGCCCATGTGCAACGTGAACGCCAGGTTGCGCAGGCCGTCGGGCTGCGTCTCGTTGGGATGGCCGGCCATCATGCCCGCGCCGGCGAACCAATCCGCTATGCGCGGGGCGAGCTGGTACGTGCCATCGCCACCGGCGCTGTAGCCGGTGATGTAGACGCGATCGGGATCGACGTCGTGCACGAGGATCATGTCGCGGATGAGCTGGGCGAAGAGCGCATCGATGTGGCCTTGGTGCCAGAGGTTCCAGGTGTCGGTCGGTGCGCGTGGCGCCACGTACACGCCCTCGCCCGCCACGAAGCCCTTGCCCGGGAAGTCATAGAGGCGCTTCTGGTTCTCCCACTGCTGGTCGTTGACCTCCTTGGGAGCGCCGCCGCCACCGTGCATGCTGATCCAGAGGCTGCGGCCGCCTTCGGGCTTGTCGCCGTTGATCGTGAACCAGATCGGCATCGTGACGCCGTCGGCCGTGATCGCACCCGACTCGAGTTCAGCCTTCGCGGACTTGGTGTTCTTCGCGGCGTACGCCTTCCACAGGGAGCCCTCGAGCTTTTCGGCGGCTGACTTGGTGACGGCCTTGCCGGCTGGGCCCTTCGAGGAGCGCTTGGGTTCATCGCCGAGCACGCCGGGCGCTGGCAATCCCACGGGCTTGAGCACGAAGCGCGCCATGGTCGGATCCTTGGCCGCGGTCGTCGACATCGTCGCCTCGGCGCCGTTCACCGAGACCAGCACGGCGGTGCCTTCAGGCACGAGCACCGAGAAGTGATCGTTGGCATCGAAGCGCTCATCCTTGGTCGTGCCGCGCCCGAGCTCACGCCCCTGCGCATCGCTCACGACGACTGGCTCAGCCGTGCGCAGGTCGCCACGGACCACGCTCACGTACACGCGCACCTGCCCGGCCGGTACGGCCGTGCCGAGCGAGCGGTAGCGATCCGTGACATCGCGTGCGCGTGAGACCGGCCCTGCGGCATTCCACACCATCGGGAAGGCGAGCGGCGAATCCTGCCAGGTCACCGCGTAGATGCCGTGCTTGAGGTCGTCGCTGCGCTGTTCGGCAGCGCGCGCGGTGAACCAGCCTTGGTCGAGCGACTCGCCGGTCGCCTCCGCCGCGCCCGTGAAGCGCCACGCGCTCCCATCCCAGATCTCGACCCACGAGTGGTTGCCCGAGCCATCCATCCACATCGGCACGCCCACGAAGCGCGCCGGAACGCCGACGCTGCGGCAGGCATCGATGAGCAGGATGCTGAGACCCGTGCACGAGGCGAGGCCGGTCTCCATCGATTCGGATGGGCTCTGGTTGGCCTTGCGGCGCTTGGTCGAGTACTGCACCTTGATGATCGGCCAGAGCCCGCGATTCACCGCGGTGGCCGCAGCGGCGAGCGAGGTGCGATCACCCACGAGCGGTTGGGCGATCGTGCGCAGCCGCTCGCGCCAGGCCTCGCGCGATTCATCCACGCTCGCGTACGGGAGGATCGCGTCGCGGAAGAGGTCCTCGCTCACCTGCGCGCGCCACGGCGCCGACTGCCACGCATCGAGGGCCTGCTGTGCATCGAGTGCGAGGAATCCGCCCTTCACCGAGCGCAGGTCAGCCTCAGGCATGTGCACGATGAGCCACTCCAGATGCGGGCGCAGCGCAGGGCTGGCCTGGGCGAGGGCGGACTCAAGCTCGGCGCGGTTGGGACCGGCCAGCTCGAGCGCCTTGGCGAAGCCGGGCGCAGACGACTCGGCGCGGGCCGAGGGGTGCATCGCAACGAGGGACAGAGCGAGGATCACGCAGCAGGCGATCGAGTGCATGCATGCAGCGTAGCCGCGGCCCTCGAGGCCACGAAGGCGCGTGCGCACGGGTTCCGGGCAAGCGCTCGGATCCACTGCAGGACGACCGTGAGCTCACTTCGCCCGCGGATAGTCGGTGTAACCGTGGTGGTCGCCACCGTAGAAGGTCGACTGGTCCCAGGTCGCAAGAGCGGCACCGCTTTGCAGCCGTTCGACGAGGTCGGGATTCGAGATGAACGGCTTGCCGAAGACGACGGCATCAGCCACGCCATCGGCGAGTTCGCGCTCGGCGGTCTCGCGCGTGTAGCCGCCGCAGACCATGAACGGACCGCCGAACTCCTGGCGCATGGCCCGCCAGAGCTCTCGGTGCGGGCTCTCGACCGTCTTCGACGTGTGGTCGTTGATGTGCACGAACGCGACGCGCCGTGCCGCGAGGTTGCGCATGAGCCGCAAGGAGAGCGGTTCCCACTCGGGATCCGGTCGTGGCCCGATCCCCTGCCCGTGCGGCGAGAGCCGGATGCCCGTGCGATCACCGCCGATCATGCGCACGACTTCCTCGACCACCTGCAGCACCAGCCGGCAGCGGTTCTCGATCGAGCCGCCATACGCATCATCCCGCGTGTTGAGCACGCCGTTCATGAACTGCTCGAGGAGGTAGCCGTTGGCGGCGTGGATCTCGACGCCGTCGAAGCCGGCGTCGATCGCGCGTGCCGCGGCAAGTCCGTACGTGCGCGGCAAGGCGAGTGCTTCCTCGAACGCGAGTGCGCGGCACGGGGTGCAGCGCACTCGGCCGGGTTTGCCCTCGGCATCGAGCGCAAAGGTGTGCGCGTCGTGCTCGGTGGCCATGCTGCTCACGGGCACCATGCCTGAAGGCAGCACGCTCGCGTGCGAGACGCGACCGACGTGCCAAAGCTGGCAGACGATCCGGCCCCCGGCAGCATGCACGGCATCGGTCACCTGCCGCCATGCATCGCGCTGCGCCGCGGTGTGGATGCCCGGCGTCCACAGGTAACCCTTGGCCTGCGGCTCGATCCACGTGGCTTCACTGATGAT
>Ga0315905_10002719_pt1 | contig 18503 bp, 17 predicted proteins | sample LakEriMetagenome_5_FD_203522 | JGI IMG/M metagenome (GOLD analysis project Ga0315905, IMG submission 203522) | Freshwater fungal communities from buoy surface, Lake Erie, Ohio, United States - Buoy 4 MA121 | ecosystem: Environmental > Aquatic > Freshwater > Lake | place: USA: Lake Erie, Ohio... | reverse complement strand
CCTGATGCGAAAGGCTGGGCATCAGACCAAAACCACCGTCCTTACCACTGCCGAGCGTCTTGATGAATCGAAGGCCGGGGGTGGCATTGGGCCACCAGTTGCCAAACGCAATGCGCTGCCAGCCCCATTGCCAGTGGGCGCGTCGCAACTTCGAGAGCACGACAACCACCGTACCCTGCAAAGGCGCAGTACTCGCTTGACTAAGGGAGGCCGATTCGGTCGTTGCGGCAGGCACAGGGGTACTCGATATTTCCTTGCTGACGAGTCGGCCTGTAGTCACGGAAGACTCCGCAATCGGTGGATGCTAATGTAAGGCCGCCGTCTGGCTGCCGGATAACGATGCAGACTGATCCCGACTCGCGCCGGGATCGGTCATGCATTTACTTTGCTGCAGTTTTCACGACTTCGTCCTTCGGTGCAGCGGCACTCTTGCCGGGACCCGCCAGATACGGATGGTCTTTCAGCATAGGGTAACCATACAGAGGTTTGTAAGCACCCTGGTGGCAAGTTGCGCAACTGACCTTGGCGACATCACCGCCCTCGCCTTTGCGGTTGACCGGGAAGGTATCCGTCAACGGCACCATATAGCTCTTGTTCACGTCACGCGCCATGCGTATGCCGTGATAGGCAGTGATTCGCTGTGGCGGACTGCCTTCCCAGCTTTGGAAAGAACGCGTGTTGTGGCAGTAGGTGCAGTTGACGCCGAGCGAAGTCGACATATGCGTCATCAGGCCATAGGTCCACTCCGCCTGCTTGATAGAGCTGCGATTGCCTGACGGCAGAGGCGTTGGGCCATTGACGCGAATCTGCTTGTCGTCCAGCAGATACGGTGTCAGCGGATCGGTGGGCAATGACGACAAATTCACCAGCTTGCCGGGCGTGTTCTGACCGGCCCGATCGCCAATGAAATCTGCACCCTTGTTCTGTTCCAGCGGTGTGAACCAGACTTGGGTTGGCACAGGATTGCCGCGATGGCAGGTGTAGCAGGTCACGCCCGTTTCAGCGACGTGGTTTTTCCAGTTGCTGTTGATGTGGCGTGTCATCTCGATCATCTTGCGCGCAACGACCTTGGTGTATTTCGAATCGTCAGCATAATTTTCAACATTGTGGCAATACGCACAGCCATCTTTGGGTGCCACCCAGGTGGTCATGGAAGCCATCAATCCGACGAACTGACCTGCAGACAAATCACCCAGCACTTGCACATTTTTATAAACCTCTTTGGCCTTGGGTCCGCCATCGGGTATCGGTGGCGTTGAAGGTGGTGCAGTGTTGAGTGCGTCCTGACTGGCAACGGTGCGCGGGTTATATACCTGCACCATACCCGTACCGCGATAGCCGTGCTGAACGCTGTCCATCGGCAGGCGCTCCATGGGCGGGTCTTTACAGGCGGTCAGCATCATGCCCAAGGTGAGCATGATCATGAGTTGAAAAATTCTTTTGATCATGGTTTTACTCCCTGCAGAGTGGCCGGATCAATGACCGGACCCCATACCTGCGGATAAGGTGGTGCGACGCCATGTTTGACTGCCCACAGATACCAATTATCAACCACGGTGCCCGTCAGCAGGATGCCGATACCGCCGGTCAGCGGGCACAGCACCGCAAACCACCAAGCCCATCGGTGAATGGATTCCATCGTGGCGTTGAAGCCCATGGTCCAGCGCCAGAACAGCGCGGCGCGCTCGGTCGCGGTACCGCGATCGATGATCTGCTCGATCTCACGCTCGCCACCATAACGGCCTACCGCAAGAATTGTTGCGCCATGCATTGCGAACAGCAGTACCGAGCCATACAAGAAGGCAATCGAGAGTGCATGAAAAGGGTTGTAGAACAGATTGCCGTAGCGCAGGGAGAACGCAGCCGTCCAGTCGAGATGTGGGAAAATACCAAACGGTACCGCTTCACCCCAAGATCCCATCAGCACAGGACGGATCAGACCCAGCACAAGAAACAACCAGATCGCTGCAGCAAACGCCCACGCGACATGCGTACCCATTTTTAAGGTGCGTGCACGGCGATAGACGTTGGCCCACCAAAGCAGTATGGATATGGTCAGAAACAATCCGGCGATCTGCCACCATCCACCCTGATTCATCGGCGCCAGTCCGAGACCATTGCCGGGCGCGGGCGGTTCGAGCGCCAACCAGAATAGCTGGCGAATAAATTGAACCGGATCCCAATTCACTGACGCGAGCATGTTCATGCCCATGATATTGAACGAGACCATGCCGAACAAGAGCGACATGATACCGAGTGGGCCGAGATAGATCGGTCCGATCTGCGCATTGCCGAGACGACCTGCAAGATGCAGCAGGAAAGGTTTGCCAACACGCGTGCTTGCCGCATTGTGCAGCTCAGTCCCATGGTGCACAGGACCGCTCACCTGCACCGCTGTAAATAGATTTTGATAGTCAGCCATCGTGGTCTCCTGTTTCTTTCTCTATCGGTTCCAGATCGGCATGTTGAGCCACCAGTTCCACCATTCCGGCCATCCACGGCTCCAGAACGGCCCCGATATCACAATACATAGCGCGGAGAACAACACCGCTGCAAGAGCAAGGAATAAACCAAGTCGGTGAATGCCCAGCGTACCCACTGAGTAGCCAATCAGATCACGGAAATAAGTATCTTCATGCTCCGGCGTTTTGACGACTTCACCCTTACCCGGATTCGTCGACGAGAGCACCAGACCACCGTGCATCGACAGCGCCAGCGTGGTCGTAAAGAAGAAGGTGACCGCAATCATGTGCGCAGGGTTGTAATGAAAGTGCAGATACTGGTAACCCACATTCGATACCCAGTCGAGGTGACTAAAAATACCGTAAGGGAAGGCATGACCCCAAGCACCCATGAGAATGGGGCGAATCACTTCCAGTGTGACGTAGGCAAATATCGCGACTGAGAAGGCGGCAGGTACGTGATAACCCATACCGAGCTTGCGACAGATCTCAACTTCTCGTAGCGCCCAAGAACCGAAAGCGCCAATCGCGCAGACCGTAATCAGCTGCCAGAGGCCGCCCTCCATTAACGGGGCAAAACGAAGCCCGTAAGAGAGATTGGGGGGAGCGATATTGATCTGCCAGAGGTTCCACGTGGGCCCCTGCGATGCGCCCCACAGTATTAATGCCGTTCCAAGGAAGGCAAAGAAAACTGTGGTCACGCCAAAGAAGCCCACATAAAAAGGACCGACCCAGAAATCAAACAGGTCGCCCCCTACCAGGGTGCCTCCACGTACACGATATTTTTTTTCAAAACTCAGCATGGCCATAATCGAGCCCTCCTGCAGGAATGCACATCGTCATCCCCGGTAAATTCTGTATTGAGGGCAGGCTGCAACGGCATTTCGCCGCACCTGCCTGCCCCACCACTGTGAAAGTGGATTTAGGACGATGGTCCGGGCATCGGGGCGTTTTGCGCCGTCGGTGCCGCTTTTGCTCCATCGAGCCAGTTGAATTTGTTCGTCGAAAGCAGGATGAGATGAATCATCGCTGCGAGTCCGAACAAGAAGACCCCTTGAGCAACCATAGCTCGAAGAGGATCGTAAAGGCGCCATATTCTCCACATGGTTCCTACTCCTATAGTGTGTGTGACATGAATGAATACACTGCGGCCTGTACACCGCCGAACAGCGATTTGCAACTCTCAGCACCGGGTAACCAGCTTCGCCAAGGCATGCCCGTCAACGTACCGACGAGAGCAATGCTTAAGACGATCAGAAATCCCAATGCGAAAACCATCCAGGAGGTCAGGTTGTGATCCTTCAGGTGCTTCTCTGTGTTCAGATGTGTATGTGCCATAGCAGTATTCCTTTTTGTTATCTATCCAAGATCAGGTGAACCAGGGACGCCATGCCCATACGAGGATGTGAGCAATCACAGCAACTGCCGTGAAACCCACTGTGCCCTGTATGTAGAAGGCATGGAATTCCTGAGCCTCCTCATCGGTCATCCCGGAAATACTTTTCCTTTCAGCCATGAGTGCGCTCCTTAAAATTAGCTTCGCAGCTATTGGTGCGTAAAACCCCGCAACCTTGGGCATCCGCGGCGGCCTGCCACGACATTCTGTTCATGCTGTGCTCGAGCCACATTACGCTGGCTCGCCGACGCGCATTGCGTCTCGCGCCTGTGTCACTCGCTCCACTGAAACACTTTCTTCGCCCGCACGTCTCGCATCACGCTCTGCACGATCACGCAAGCGTTTGGCGACTGAAATCTGAACCAACACCGGCTCAGCGGCGACCATCTCATTGAGCAAGTCATGGGCATCGTCATCCCACGCGGTGTTTTGTGCACTTTTCGCCAGCGTGGCATCGACTTTGTCCATCTCTGTGCCCAAAGGCAGGATGTGGAACAAGGCATCGAATAGACAATTGCAGAATTCCTGAATCAGATACGTCGCACCCGCATAGCCCATGAAGGGTGTACCGGTATGGCGACGAATAATCGCGCCGGGAAAAGAGGCGGGTATGAAGGACGGCTTCATGGGCGACGACCCACCGGCTTCGGCCAGATACATACGCTCGTTGTAGCTGCCGTACATGATGAGCGGAGGCTTTTCACGCACCATCTGTCGCACAGCTTCGTTATCGGTTTTTTCGCCCGGCTTGCGTGCCACTGCGAAATTGCAAGGCAGGCCCATTTCATCTTCAAGGAAATGGCGCAGGCCACGCGAGTAAGTTTCGTTCGCCACGACAGCAAAACTGGCCGTACCAAAAAAATCCTGTGTGACTGAGCGCCACAGATCCCAAATCGGTTTGATCGTCGTGTGCTTTTCACGCTCGATGAATGGCTCAGGATCGAGATTAAGCAACTCACCCAGCTTGCGCAAAAATTTCGTGGTGCTATGCAAGCCAATCGGTGCCTGCAAATAAGGGCGATCCAACGCTTCACATAACAGACGGCCAAACTCGCGGTACATGCAAATGTTTACATCGGCTTCGACCAAGCGTGATACGTCGGCGAGGTGACTACCGAGCGGAAACACCATGTTGACTTCAGCGCCGATGCCCTGCACAAGGCGACGAATTTCAGCTAAATCGCTGGGCATGTTGAAAGTACCGTAGCAAGGACCGATGATATTAACGCGTGGTTTTTCGTCGGGTGCACGCTCAGCAAAGGGCTTGCGAGCCGGTACATGACGCATACCGTATTCATTCCATAACCAGAGCATTGCGCGGTTGGCGCACTGCCACTGGTCTTCATCGATCGTGCGCGGCAAGAAGCGCAGGATGTTGGTGCCTTCGGGTGTCACACCGCCACCGATCATTTCAGCAATTGATCCGGTCACGACAACCGCTGGCAAATCTGGATCGAGCGTTGCATGGGCACGCTTCATCGAACCTTCGGTACCTTCGCGACCCAATTGTTCTTCAGCCAGACCCGTAACCACGATGGGCAGTTCATGCGGTGGCAAGGCGTCGCTGTAATGCAGCACGGAGGTCACCGGCAGGTTTTCGCAACCGACCGGGCCGTCGATGATGACTTGCAATCCTTTGATCGCGGTGAACACATACACCGCGCCCCAATATCCGCCTGCTCTGTCGTGGTCGATGACGTACATCAGATCATCTCCTCGGCTTTGCGCTTCTTCGCGGCCTTGTCCAGTCGGCGACGCGTCTCGGTACGGAACTCGGGACGCTCAACTGGCTTGCCTTCCCATACACCGGCGCTATCACCCATGCCGGTATTGCCGAAGAAAGCTTTCATGTCATTCATGCGGCTCTTGTTACCAATAGCAGCATTGATCACGGCGGCAAGCGAGCCAGCGCCGGCCGGGCCCATCAGGGGGCGCGCAGAAATCAGGTTGGTGAAATACAAGCTCGGAATCGACAATTCCTTGGCCGCCTGAACAACAGGCGTTGTGCCGATGGCCAGATCAGGTTTGAATTCACGGAACGCAGCAATGTCTTGTTCCAGCGATGCCCGATACTGCACGTGCACGCCTTTGGCAGTCAGCCACTCAAGATCAGCCGCACTGTGTATGGTTTTGGGACAAGCGGTGCCGACGTATCGCAGATCCGCGCCACTCTCGACCAGCAGTCGTGCGACAAGCAGTTCCGAGCCTTCGTAGCCCGACAGCGTAATACGTCCTTTGATCGGCTTGCCGGCTAACGCGGCACGTACTGCGGGCAGCATGCGATTTTTTGCGGCATCGATCTGTGCCTGTCCCACATTGCAGCTGTCACCAATGGCTTGCAGCCAGGCTTCGGTGCCATCGTGCCCAACCGGCGCAGAGCCTATAACCTGACGGCCAGCTGCTTCAAATTCACGCACGCTAGCGGTGTAAAACGGATGAATCGCTGCCACCGCGGCGCAATCGAGTGCGGCATACAGTTCACGCCATTCACGCGTAGGCACGGTCGGACCTGCTGCAAGGCCCATGGGCTCAAGCATCATGCCCAAGATGACGGGATCCGCAGGGAACATTTCACCCAAAAGGGTAATCGTTGGTTTTTCACTTTTGCCGTTGCGAGGCCTGGCGACTGGACCGGCAACCGCTTCATTGCGCGCGTATTTCAACATCGCACCGGCCAGCACATCCTTGGCTTCTGCATGCGTCGGTACGCCAAATCCCGGCACGTCAATACCAATCACGCGCACGCCATTGATTTCTTTGGGCAGAATCTGCAACGGTACGCCGCTGGCCGTCGGTACGCACAGATTGATGATGACGATCGCATCATACAAATCCGGATTAGCTTGCGCGTGTACCGCATCGCGGATGTCTTCGAACAATTTGCCCGTAACTAGCGATTCGGAATCAAACGGAACATAACCGACGCTTCTGCGCGCGCCATAAAAATGCGACGTAAAGGTCAGGCCATAAACACAGCACGCCGAACCCGAGAGGATGGTGGCTGTGCGACGCATGCGCAAACCAACACGCAATGAACCGAACGCCGGGCACATGCTCTGCGGCTGATCATGCGGACCCTTCGGATAGTCCTTCGCATACTGGTCCAATGTTTCACTCTTGCCCGCAGCGCGTGCGGCAGCATCCAGCTGCTCTTTGCCAGAGTGGCAGCCAAGACCATCGGCCTTGAGCGCCTCAGGGTTGGCAACAATCGGAATCACAGGATGGCTCATGTCGGGCGTCCTCAGACTTCGTCGTAAACAACTTCAAGCGTTTTCTTGATGATCTCGGTCTTGCCGACCATGTCAGCCACCGTGGCGGGCTCCAAAACAAAATCACGACCGGTATGCTCGGCAGAGAACAGGCCGAGCAATTCGTCTTGCGACATCGGCTTGGGCCGCACGGGCGGCGCATCGGCAACGTTTTGTGCGAGTTCGGCAAACAGCGAGCCCCACTGGCTCTCGGGACGACCGATGATTTCGTAGCTGGCACTCTTGCGGCGGATATCTTCGTTCGCCGGAATCGCAGAGAGCACCGGTATGCCGGCATGCGTGGCAAACGCTTGGGCTTCGCCGGTGCCGTCATCCTTGTTAATCACCATGCCGGCCACGCCGACATTGCCGCCGAGCTTGCGGAAATATTCCACCGCCGAGCAAACGTTATTGGCGACGTACAGCGACTGCAAATCATTACTGGCAACGACGATCACCTTCTGACACATATCGCGTGCGATCGGCAAACCAAAACCACCACACACCACATCGCCGAGGAAGTCGAGCAGGACGTAATCAAAGCCCCACTCATGGAAGCCTAGTTTTTCCAGCAGCTCGAAGCCGTGAATGATGCCGCGACCACCACAGCCGCGACCGACTTCCGGTCCGCCGAGTTCCATCGCATAGACGCCATCGCGCTTGAAACAGACATCACCGATCGACACGGGCTCGCCAGCGAGTTTTTTCTTTGATGAAGTTTCAATGATGGTCGGGCAGGCTTTGCCGCCGAACAGCAAAGAGGTCGTATCGCTTTTCGGATCGCAGCCAATCAGCAAAACCTTCTTGCCCTGCTGCGCCATCATGTAAGAGAGGTTGGCGAGCGTGAAGCTCTTGCCAATACCGCCCTTGCCGTAGATAGCAATGATCTGGGTTTCTTTGGTGGGCGCACCGGTCGCCACTGGATCCGGATCAATCGCAGCCTCTGCGCGCAGATGGTCTTTTTGCATAAAATGCACAGGTGCGGCTTGGCTGTCTTGTGGCTTGCTCATTTCGCTTGTCTCCAATCGAGGATCATCTTCAGGCAAGTGGAATTGCCGAATGCGGTTCGGTAAGCGGCATCGGCGTTATCGGGTGTACTACGGTGTGTGATCAGGCCATCTAGCGACAATCGCCCCGATTCCGCGAGATCACGGACGGTGAGCAGATCGGCTGGCTTCCATTGCGCGGCAACTCGAATTTTTGCTTCGCGCATAAAGGCGGGCGCGAAGGAGAACGACAAGGGCTGGTCGTAAAAACCGGCGAGTACGATTTCACATCCTGCAGCGCCGCGCGCTATCAATGAATCAAGGATTTTTGGATCGCCACTGACGTCACAGATAGTGCGATATTTCGAGTTCTTGTCGTCCGAAGGATCAATCACTTCGTAACCCAAGGCGCCACCCCGGCGGTCGGGATTGGTTTCCCAGACAACGGGCTTGCCTCCGGCGATCACGGCCAGTCGCGCAATCATGCGCCCCAGCACACCATGACCGATGATGAGTTCAGGCAGACTCTCGCTCGGCGATGGATAGGCGTGGTAGGCGGTCGCTGCCAACGCAAACAGCGTGCCGCGTTCGCCCAGTTCCTCAGAGACACGCAGGGCGCGCAGGGCAGGAATCACCACACGCGATGCTGCGCCACCGAACAAACCCTTGACCTCACCAAAACAGGCGGCACCGGGTACGAAGACCATTTCACCTATGTCGAATTGGGTACTGCGTCCTGCTTGCGCAACGCGCCCGACAGACTCATAGCCAGGTACGAGCGGATAGCCCATGCCAGGAAACATCGGCATGCGACCTGACCAGAGCAATTTTTCAGTTCCCGTGGAAATGCCACTCCAGCAGATATCGACGACCAGATCGTTCTCAGTCGGCTCAACGAGCTCCAGCTCGCGCACGCACAACTTATTGGGCTCCTCGACGACGACAGCGTGCGCATTCATGCACGACCCCTTGGGCAACCGCTTTGCGATGTCTTGTCTCGTTGCAGGCTATTCATGGAAAACCCGACGTTATCTAATGGGATCGACCTCTTTTCGGGCCATCTCGCTCACCTCCCCGAACAGGCAGAGCCTTCGGGGGTACAGTGTCATTTTATGCTTACGCTAAATTGTGTCAAGTAATATTTACATTTAGGGCTTAAACAGCACTAGCGGTCAGTAACCGCACCTGAAGTGGTATACGGGTAGGCAAGAGCCGGATATGGTCAAAACCAGAAGATCGCAGCAGCGTGCTCAGCTGTTCGGCGGTGCGGGCCTGGCCGCGGCCCATAGCCAGCAAGTAAAAGCCAAAGTAGGCATCGCCCATGGCTTCGGCACCGGGCGTGCCCGACATGGGCTCAGCCAGTACCAGCGTGCCGCCGGTCGGAAGTGCGTGTCGAATGGCTTTCAGAATCGTCAGCGCGCGCTCATCGTCATGGTCGTGAATGATGCGAACCAAGGAAACGATGTCGGCGCCGGTCGGCAATGCCTCTGCGAGAAAATTCCCGCCGACGGCTTGGGCACGATCGGTGATACCGGCGTTCTGGAAACGCGCGCGGGCATTGGCTGCTACGGGCGGCAAGTCGAACAGTGTCAGTTTCAGATGCGGCGCGCGCTCGGCAACGCTGACCAAGAAGCGGCCTTCGCCGCCGCCCACATCCAGCAAATGACGATGCGGAGCAAACGAAAAAGCATCGAGAATTTCAGCAGCCACCAAAGGCTGGGAAGCCGACATCAGGGCGGAATAATTGGCGACTTTTTCCGGAGCGATCTCAGCGGCATGCGCCGTGGCTGCGTCTGCGGTGTAGGGGTAATACTCAGAGAGTGAAGGCCGCACGTGGCCGCGCAGCAGCGCCACCGGATCAGTCAGATCGGCATAAAGCGTGGCGTGATGACGGACCATGGCGATCACTGCTTCGTTATCGACCAAGGGCGCGCCCAACATGCCCAGGCCATAACGCTGCTCACCGGCTGGCGTCAGGCCACGTTTTTCGACCAGTCGAAGGGACTGCGCTGCCACCAACAAGCGCTCTGCGGCTTCATTCGACATATCGAATTGGCGTGCCAGCGCACTGATGCTTTGCGGTCCCTGCGCGAGTTTTTTAAAGAGGTCGAGCTGCACACAGGCAGCGAGTACTTGGGAATAAACGAAGCCCGCGACCAGATCGAATACTTCACGTGCGTGGCGATGGGCGATCGGGCGCGTGAGCAAAAAGCCGGAAGCGAAACGATGAAACGCTGGATTGGCGAGCAGGCGGTCACGCCAGCCGAGTAACCAGTCTGACCAAGAGAGCACGGCTGTCGTCATCGCTAAGCTGAAATGCGGGTAACGCTGGGTACCAGCTTGCGCGTGAGCTCAACGGGTACCAGTCTGCGGGATTCCTGACGCACCAAGGTGCGCAGCTGCGCCGAACCGCGGCAGCTAGGAATGGAGGCGCTGGCATAAGCGATCAGCTGATCAAAATACTGAATGGCGCCCGAAAGCCCCAGCTCCGCTGCCGAGCTAGGGCGACCCAGCGCAGCGTCTTGTCCAGACGGCTTGCCCAGCTGCTCGGGATCCATGGCAACATCGCGAATATCGTCAGCAACCTGATACGCCTCGCCCAGCCATTCACCGAGCGCACGCCAGGGTGCCGATGCGGCACCCGCAGCCTGAGCACCAGCGACGGTGGCTGCCACAAACAAGGCGCCCGTCTTGGCGCGCTGATAGGCAGTGAGCGCTACTCGCGGCTCGCATTCCCAAGCCTGACCCGCGACAATGCCCGTGGGCGCGGCAACGCCGGCTGCCACCGTACTCATCAGCGGACCCATACGTTCTGGATTTTTCGAGGCGGCCACGGCAAGACTTTGGAAAGCCGTCACGATCAGCGCATCACCGGCCAGTACCGCCAGCCGCTCGCCGTAGGCACCAAAGACGGAAGGACGGCCCCGACGCATAGTCGCGTTATCAAAACAGGGCAAATCATCATGAACCAGTGAAGCACAGTGCATCAGCTCAATCGCTGCGCCGGCAGCGGCAGCCAAACCGACATCGTCTGCGCCACAGGCCTGAGCAACTGCCAAGGTCAGGTGGGGGCGAATGCGCGCGCCACCCGGAAATACCGAATGACGAATGGCGGCGGCTAAACGCGGCGGCCCTTCCGGGGCTTCCTGGGCTGCGATTGCGGCCTCCAAGGCCGCTTCAATACGCTCGGAATTGTCCATACTGTCTCCTATGCGGCCTGCCTGGCCGTTGTTAGGTGTAAGTTATTCCTGTCAGTTATATATGTCAAGTTTAATTGACAAGTGGCGACTCGTGCGCAGTTAAGGCTCGCCGCTTGTCCCTGACCAAGTCCGGGTGCCGGCCGGCATCTGCTTGTACGGCAAGCTTGTCGGCCCTCAAGAAGCTGCTTTCACGCTGCCCTATGTTCTGGTTTGCCCATCGCAACCGTCATTCGTCGCGCTCGCGATGCGCGCACCATCAGAAACAACACAGGGGAGTTCATCATGAGATTTTTGGGCCAACGCGGCACCGTTGCGGTGCTGCTTGCGGGGCTGTCATTGCTGAGCGGCTGCGGCGGCAGCGGCAGTGATGGCGGGAGCACCGGTCAGACCGGGACATCAGTAACGTCCCAGGAAACCGGCACAACAGGGACTGCGACCGCCTGCCCCGGCAGCGGCGCCGATTGCACCGGCACGACGATTTTGCGCACGGATCAGGGCATCGGGGTGACCGACTTTGGGGTGCAGGTGTACGGGACATCGACCAACGACTTGCTCACGCCCAATCCGGCGCCACAAATAGCTTACGGACTCATACCCGCCACCGGTGGAGTGGCTGATGTGCGCGTCAGCAAAGCGACAGATGGCCGACTGGCATCGGTCACCCTGCTTTTATCGAATCTGGGTTTGTCCTGGGACGGCAAAACCGAACGCCCGCGGATCATCGAAACCTTTGAAACTCGCCAGGGACGCGTGCAACTCGACGCCAACGGACTGGCCGTCCTTGCGCCACTACCCGCCGCCACTGATCGGAGTTTTTTCGACTTCGGCACCAAAGGGGCTAACGGCACGCAGGCCAATTACGCAAACAACGTTTACTTTCCGCGTACCGAAGCCGTGCGCTGCCCGAGCAACAATCAGGGCTGCCCCAGCGTGGAAACTCAAGGCCTGACAGCACGGCTGGGCGACTGGCGCAGCGGCGGCAGCACACCCGATAGCGCGCAGGTCACGCGACTTCACGAAGACGGTGCGACGCAAGCAGGCTATGGCGTGGATGCCAATGGGCAGCTGGTTCTGCTGCCTTGGGCTGACGGCGTTGGCGTGCCCTACCCCGGATTCAAGGGTTACCGTGATTTCCTTCACTGGTCCTACGCGCATGCGAATCTAGGCGCGTGGATCACGCAGGACACCGTAATGATTGACGAATGGGGTGGCCGCGACGAGCACAATAAGATGCGGCGCGGTCTGATAGCCTTCGGTCAAGTAACGCCGGCGGCACAAGTGCCGGCCAGCGGTGTGGTGCGTTATCGCGGGCGGATACATGGATGGTTCAACTACCTGCAAGCGCAAGATTCATATCCGCTTTTTGGCGAGGTAGAAGCAACCGTCGATTTTGGCAACCGCACGGTTGTGCTCACCTTCAGTGGCACGCGCATTGACGAAGGACTGATGGATCCCCTGCCGCTTGCGCTCACGGCAAGCACGGTAATAAGCAGCGGCCAACTCGCGAATTATTTTTTCGGTAGCGCAGGCAACACCACGCTCAATGGCGGTATCGGTGGACGTTTCTTCGGTCCGGTGAGCGATGGCGGCAGTGGTACAGGACCCGCAGAAATGGGCGGGAATTTTCAGCTGCAAAGCACGAATCAAGGACCCACTGCTATTGGAGGATTCTTGTTGCGCAAGATTTGACGCGCGATAGTCAGTAGCTCAATGAAAGACGTCATCGTGCGCCAGATACCAACGCAAGCCGCTGTCTGGTATCTGGTGTCTGGCGACGTCCGACGCACTGAAATTATTCTGACTACTTCTGTAAAACTTCTTCCACGACACCCTTGAGCAAGGCCGCGCACTGCGCTGGGCTTTCTTCATGGGCAAGATGTCCGAGCATGGGCCAAAGCACTTGTCGCGACTGTGGCAAGCGGCGCGCTACCAGCGCCGCCTGTGAAGCGGGTACCGTCGCATCGTTTTCAGCAGCCACCATCCATACAGGCAATGTCAGTCCGGGTAATGCGCGTTCCAATGGTTCGAGATCCCAGTGCGCCATCATGGCCAGTGCGGCAGACACATGGCCGGGACTGCTCACCACACGGGCATATAAATCAACACCCACCGCATCAAGCGTTGAACCCGTGCCGCGAATGAGCTTCTGAACAATCGCGGCATCCTTCGCCTGCCAGGCGAAAAAGCGTGACGCTATCGAACCCGCTGCAAGCAAACGCGCCACCGGTGAAAAGAACTGTCCGGCCAAACCACCAAATGCAAGGAAAGCCCCATTAACACTCACCAACGCTGCAGGTGCAATCGACCGATCAAGAATCATGCGCGCGGCCACGGCCGCACCGGCTGAATGCCCCACGATGACGGTTGGCGAAATTTTCAGCGCATGCAGCAATGCCGCAACATTGCGCGCCATACCTGACAGCGATTGCTCGGCATTCGGTGGCATCGTCGTGAATGCGTGACCAGGCAAATCCATAACGATCACGCAGTAACGCAGCGCGAGCAAAGGCGCAACATCGCGCCACGAATGCGACGATGAGCCCGTGCCATGCAACAGCACAATCACCGGCGCATCATCGGGCGCGGGACCGAATTGCTGCACGTGCCAGTGCAGGCCAGCAGCTTTCACAAAACGACTGTTGCTGCGATTGGGCCAGTCGCGGCCATCAATTTCCCATTGCAAACGCTCGCTCACACTAACGCGATCCGTTCTGCGTAGCTGCGCGCACTGCCAGTGATACCGCTGCGGCGCCCGCATGCGGCAAAGGGATGTAACGCGCGCGCATGGCGCCAGCAAGTTGAGCCGCCAATTCTTGCGGTTTGGGTGAGGTATCAATGAACAATAAAGGAACTTGCAAGGCAGCGAGCTGACGTGCTGCCTGAGTGGCTTCGGCTTGGGCGCGCTCGCGCCCGCCGGTGCCATCACGTGCCACGTTGGCGCGTCCATCAGTGAGCAGAACCACGACCGGCGACTGCCCGCGACGACGCAGACCTTCGGCAACACTGGCTGCGGTATCGATGGCAGTGGCCAGTGGTGTGCCGCCACCGCCCGGTAGTCCTGACAAGCTGCGCTTGGCGCGCACGAGCGAGCGCGTGGGTGGCAACAACAATTCAGCGACCTTGCCACGAAACGCAATCAGCGCAACCTGATCGCGCCGGACATAACAATCCGCCAGCAGCAATTCAACAGCGCCTTTGGCTTCGGCCAGCCGGTGCAATGCGGACGAGCCGGAAGCATCGACGACAAACAAGGTAGTGGTCGCCGTTTTTTGTTTGATGCGTGCGATATGAAAATCATCAGAGCGTACCTGCACGCGTTGTTGTGCCTCTGGGCCCAGCGTCGCTTTGCGAATTTTTTGCCAAGGCGCTGCGGCGCGCAGTGTGTCGATCAGATGCAGCCGGCTGCCATGCGCGGGCTGAGCACGGCGCGATCCTGAAGGTCGTCCGCGTTGACCACCTTTGACCATTGCACCGGATTTCCCGCTGCTTGCGCGCTGCTGCAAACTACCGGCGATCAGTTGCGATAACAAGCCTGCCGGAATCGCTGCCTTGGCGGCGTCGAGAACGCGATCTTCCATGGCTTTGTTTTTACTGGGATCGGGTGGCGATGTTTGGTCATCTTTGTCATCTTGCTGATCGTCCTGATCGTCCTTATTGTCGTCAGGATCGTTGGGAGGCGTGTCCTCCATTGGATCTTCTGGCGGTTCTTCTGGAGGCTGTTCCTCAGGCTGCTCTTCCTGTTCTTGCTCGGGCGCAGGAGGCATGCGCGTAGCGCGTGGCGAGAGCACGAGCGTTGCTGCCAAACGCGCATCGTCGTCGCTCACGGTCTGGTTACCCATAAGCGCTGCGCTTGCACACGCAACCGCTCGTGCCATGATCGATGCACGCATTGAATCAACACCCAGTACCAGCGCTGTGCCACACAAAACTTTGAGCACTTCATCCGGCACCTCGACGCCAGCGAGTCCTGCACGTGCAGCAACAATGTCGTCAATGCTACCTGCCATCATCTGCTGCATATCGATGTCGTTCACTCGGCGCGGGGAAATTGGGCGCAGATCAAGCTCGAAAGCTAACCGGTCACGTAGAGCGGGCGAAAGCGATTCTTCTTCGGATAATCCTTCGTCAAGCGCGACCACAGCAAAACGTGTGGCTCGTCGCTCGGCAAGGCCATCGCGCTCAAGCGCAACCGCGCGCTCATCCATGACTTGCGTCAGTCGTGCGGCGGTGGCCGTAGGCAAACGTTCGGCCATGCTGAGTATTAGTGTCCCGCCATCCGCCTCTGCCAGCAATCCAGGCTGCAGTACCGGGAGACCGGTCGCCAGTGTCGCGGACAAATCCAGACCACCCAGCAAACGCTCGTCGGTAATGGAAATGGGCATACGCACCCAGCGCGATGGGCTCATGAGTGAACGCAGCAAATTCAACCAGGCATCACGTACGGGTCCAGCTGACGCACGTAGTCGCACGCCACCCAATGCGAAAGGATCAATCGCCAACAAAACGGCCACCTGCACCGCCTGCTGCCAGAGGCTGTCCTGATCTTCGTCGGAGAGATGACCGGGGTTTGGGTTCATGCGTTTGGGGTCATACGTTTGGAGTCATACAGTTAGGCTCATACGGTTGAGCTCAAGCCTGCAAATTCATGCCAAAAAACTGGCAGACATCAGACAAAGACTTCTTCAACAGCGCGAGCCACGCGCGTACCCGAGCCAGCATCGTCCAGAGGATTGCGTCGCAAGCGGTGGCGCAACGCGGGTCCTGCCATACGTTTGAGATGCGCGTCATTGACCGCATCGTCTCCCTCAAAAGCCGCCAAGGCGCGCGCCGCGCGCATGAGCGCCAGTTCGCCACGCAGACCATCGGTACCCAATGCCATACAGAGTTGTGCCGAGCGCGTGAGTGCGTGATCAGGCACGTCAACGTCCGGCAGTTTTTTGCGGGCTGCAATGAGGCGGCGGCGAATCTTTTCATCTTCCTTGCGCCAAGACTCTATGAAGGCCTCAGGCCCGCGCTCATAGGCATCGCGTCGCCGGACGACTTCGATCCGCATTTTCAAGTCCGTCGGTGTGGTCACATCAACAGCCAGACCAAAGCGGTCCAGCAACTGCGGACGCAACTCGCCCTCTTCCGGATTACCACTGCCCACCAGCACGAAACGCGCAGGATGACGCACCGACAAACCCTCACGTTCCACCATATTTTCGCCAGAGGCAGCGACGTCGATCAGCAAATCGACCAAATGGTCTTCGAGTAAGTTGACTTCATCAATGTAAAGAAATCCGCGATTGGCACGCGCAAGCAAACCTGGCTCGAAGGCCTTGATCCCTTGTGATAAGGCACGCTCCAGATCCAGCGCACCCACCACCCGATCTTCTGTTGCACCCAAAGGCAAATCGACTACGGGTACTGGTTTGAGCACACTCTTTGTGTGTCCCTCGGCCTTGAGCGGTGCGCACTGCTCGCATGAAGGTGTGCCGGGTTCAGGATCGCAACCGTAAGGACAGTTCGCCATGGCGCGCATTTTCGGTAGCAAGGCGGCCAGCGCACGAACCGCGGTGGACTTACCCGTGCCACGGTCGCCAAAAACCAGCACACCACCCACACCAGGATCGACGGCCGCCACCAGAATGGCGTGCTTCATCTCGTCCTGACCGACGATGGCTGAAAAAGGAAAGCTAAGCCTCATTAAAATATTCTCCGAAGGGTATTCAGGCGCTCCAGCGCCGCCACAAGTCAGCTGCATGGGACAGGCCAGCAGCCAGCAACAGCAAGGCCACCACATACCAAGGGGCAGCCATCATTGACGCGCGCAGTGCCAGCATGAGGTAAAGGCCCGCCAGCAACGTGCCCCGCAACTCCGACATGGGTATGCCGCGGCCAGTACGACGACGCCACCAGGACAGCAGGCCCCATTCGACCAAGGTCACCGAGATCACAATATCGATCAGCAGCGTGCCTGAGAAAAACTCTTGCAAGGTATTTCCCCAAAATCGCAGCCCGTGCTGCCTGTTGTCATTGTTTTACCGGGTCGACCATGGAACCCGGTGCTTTTTGCCAGTTTACGTCTGATAGCGTCAGACTATTCCGACACTTGTTCTCGGAAGTGTAACTCTGAAAGTCCGGCTTGTAATGTGCTTAGGCGTACTGATTTTGGAAATCGTGCTGGTCGGGGGGAGTTTTTGTTGAGTGTCTTGGAGAAAAACTTCCCGTCGACAGATTGAAAATAAAATTCACGTAGTTTTAATGTTTAATGAAACCAGATTCATCACAGATGACGTGGCGCATCCATGCTGTCATGAAGAACGCGAACGACGACGATTCCGTACTGCGTAATCCGGAAGTAAATCATGTGACGCTCGACGCTTTGCCTGCGATAGCCTGAGCGGATGTGATCGCTGCTGGTGCGGTCTTTGGTGACTGCGACAAGACATCAAACGCTGCCGTCAGAAAATCAATATAACGATCGGCCTGCATAACACCCCACTGCTGTGCCGTGTACGTCCAAATAGCTTCAAGATCGTGCTCTGCAGCTGAAGTGAGACGATACTTAGGCATGGCCTGCGAGCATTTTCTGCTTGAACGCAGGTATATCAAAACGCTTAGGCTCACCACTGGCCTCACCCTCGAGCAGCGCAGCACGGATGGCTTCCGTCTCAGCGCTTCTTTCCTGTTCGCGTCGGATCAGATCGCGAACGTACTCGCTGTCGTTGGTGTAATTGCCCGCCTCAATTTGCGCCTTTACCCAATTGTCTTGTTGCTCGGTCTGGGTGATGGTCTTTCGTACGGCGCCCATGGCATAGCCTTTTGAAAACATGTCATTGGTACGAAATTATCAGATTAATGGTGCTATGTCGCCCATGAGTTGGGTTATGACAATCAAAGGATGGAGTTGCGTATCTTCAGCCCGGTTCGATTCCGCCCCGGGCCACTAAATTGTAAAAAAACCACCCTCGGGTGATTTTTTTAATTGGCGATTGTTAGCTTGCCTCGCAACCAGCATACTTGTACTACTTATTGAACAAGTACTGCCGGAGGCTCCATGCGAGTGATCGACTTTTCTGATGCAAGAAATCAACTCAAGCAAGTCATTGACCAAGTCGTTGATGACGCTGACTTTACTGTGATCGCCAGACGCGATGCTAAGGATGCGGTGGTGATGTCTCTGGACACGTTCAACAGTTTGATGGAAACACTCCATCTGATGAAAA
>Ga0315905_10002715_pt1 | contig 18522 bp, 8 predicted proteins | sample LakEriMetagenome_5_FD_203522 | JGI IMG/M metagenome (GOLD analysis project Ga0315905, IMG submission 203522) | Freshwater fungal communities from buoy surface, Lake Erie, Ohio, United States - Buoy 4 MA121 | ecosystem: Environmental > Aquatic > Freshwater > Lake | place: USA: Lake Erie, Ohio... | reverse complement strand
ACCTCACCGATGTCTCCGACTCCCACTGCGTCGCCTCGCATCCCGTGTGCCCCTCCCGAGCCCGTCCCGTGTACGTCACAAGCCCCATGCTCGCCCCGTGCACCGTCACCGACGCCGACCCTGTGCCTGCTCGATTCCATTGTCGTGTGATACCGAGCGCTGGCACATTGTAAGAGATTGCTTCGGATACAGAAAGCCTGGTTATTTGCTCGCCAACCTGCACAAATAGTCGCAAACGTTATTTTGTTTAAGTCGAGAGCTTCCTAAGTGGCAATGTGCACAGGCGAATTACCGTTATTACAACTCGTCGGCTAGATCGTACACCGGCCGTAATCAGGGCCAGAACTGTGGAGTCTGAAATCCAACGTGTTCGTGCGCATGCTGTAAACCCAAAACGAACCTTGTTTGTATAGTCCTTTATGCCAAATCTAAGTCCTGAAACGGTAACAACTTGAGAACCGGTTGCAGCCGCATTGAGAGGACCCATGGAGCTTACACCTTCATTATCATATGAGAATATTTGTGTCCTTGTTCCATCTCCCTGGCCCGTTGTTGCAACAATCTTTCTTGTGCCACGAATTCCAGCTGGAACTTTGCATAGAAGCCCTGTATCAGCCTGCCATACTGTCCGCTCACAGGCAGACCCCCCGATCCTGCCAGCCTGCGAATCGTCAACAAGTCCTATGAAAGAACCTCTCAGGGTGCATAAGAGCTTTCCTGTAGTGGGATTGTTTGTTGGAAACATTACGCTCAAACTAGGTATATTGTATGAAAGTATTTGAGTGGCAGTGCCTACATGCATTCCGGTTGTCAAAACAACACGTCTTGTGCCACGAACACCGAATTGTAACATGCAGCGTACTGCCGTGTCTGACTCCCACCTAGTTGACTCGGAACCGGAGTGACCGCCTCGAAGATACCCTGTGTATGATATCAATCCCATCTCTGACCCATAAATGGTCAAAGATGCTGACCCAGTCATTGCTACATTGCCACGGCGGAGCGTACTCATCGAGGCCAGGTCGAGAGACCAGCTTTGCGTGACAGATCCGCTCTTTTCACCTGCTGTGACCAAAACACGTCGGCTCTGTTGTTTTCCTTGTCCAGTAAGACATCTTACTGACGATTCGGACTCCCACTCTGTGGCCTCTTTCGCTGTGTGCCCAATACGTCCCTTATGGGTCAAGGTCACATGCCCTAGCATGGAGCCGTGCACTGTTATGGATGCAGATCCCGTCCCCGCGCGATTTGCTCTTAGCATGTAACTCAAACTTGATCTGTCAAATGACCATACTTGACTCACACTACCAGCCAGTTCTCCAACAGTTATTATAAACCTGCGTGTTCCTCGAGTTCCGTGCGATATCATGCAAAAAACTTCCGTGTCAGAAATCCAGGTGCTCTTTTCAGTTGCAGAATGCATGATTCGGCCCTGGAAGGTATAATCAGATATTGCATAACTAGAACCTATCATCGTGATGGAGGCTGATCCTGTTGAAGCCATGTTTGTGATCCGGAATGTAGATAAGGAAGGAATGTCATACGACAGGAGAGTAGTCCGTGTATTCCACTGCCTAGCCACTGTCACAGACAAATACCGAGTAGATCGACTGCCGCTGGCAACTTTGGCGACCACTATAGAGTCAGAAATCCACATCGAAGCCTCAGCTGCTGAGTGACCTTGTCGGAGTTTGTCTGTGTACGCATGCGTGCCAAACCCGTTGCCTGAAATGGTAATTTCCAGGGACGCCGTTGCTGGAGCATTGGCGACTGCAAATCCTCCCCTCCCTTTTGGTGGCCACAAATAAATTCCTCCACCCTGAGTCTGATGCGGGACTGAGTATGAGAATTTGAACCCCTTGGATGATAACCCCATTTCTCCGTCGAGCATGACGTTCACATCTAAACTTCCTCCAACTCCATCAGGTACTGTTAACAGCAACTTCTCGAAGGTCGGAAAGGCAGAGATTTGGGCAGCTGTGGAGCCTAATTTGGCAAACACCACAGTTTTGCTGGGACCCAGGTTCGACCCAAAAAGGGTGACGAGAGATCCTGTGCATCAGAACAAAGTATAAGAACCAGCCTGAGAAACCAAGGTGAAAAATGCAAATAAATAGCTTCACCAACGCAAGATCTTGTTCTGTGTCTCTTTCGTATGTCTCAGTCGTATGCTACGGACAGAGTAGGGACAGAACAAAGACATGGGACAATATTGAAAGGGAAAGGAAGTTGCACCTCCTGTTGTGGGGCCTGAATTTGGAACAACAGCAGTGATGCTTGGTTTACCTGCAAACCGATTGATAAGATACTCTTGTATTCACCGACGTGTATGGGTAACAGGTGCATACGTGCAAGATCAATTTAAAATTCAATCAAGAGATGGGTCCTCGTCCGTAACACCACGGCCACATAGACCCTGTGAAAGAGCAGAAACTGTGAAAGAGTAAACCAACCTGAGAAGATGAACCTGGTAGACCCGGCGGTCAGGTGCTTCTCGTCCTCTGTGCTCGATTTCATAAAAAGGGAGCCTGGTGGTATTACAGACACAAGCTGGGCGCCTGTATTCCAGCTGAGCGTTGCTCCTGTCGGAGCAGGTCCGCGCTGTTTGTATTCGATTACAATCTTGTAGCGAGCAAATGCTGCCCCAAAGACAAGCGTTCCCTGCGCCTGTGTGCCTACAAGACTTGACCACTGATCAACAATTAACTTGTTGTCCACCCACATTTTGACACGCTGGTCAGTCTGCGCAAGTGACGCATACATCGTGTACTGCTGAGCCATCGAGGGCTGGATGAACCCAGACCATCGAACACTGTAAACGGATCTTTTTGGGCTGATGTCGATTTGCTGTTGTCTTACTGCGTCGTCCACTTTGCTGAACAGCGCTGAGTGGAAGGAAGATGACCCATAGTAAGTGGCCACTAATCCGTGAATGCCCTCTACCAGTGACAAACTCGTCTGCCCCCATCCACCCGGGGGAAGGAAAAGCCTCGTAGAGGGAACAGCCACAAACGCCTCCGCGTCGCGTTTCCACTGAAGTTGTAGGCCCATGCTGCCAGTTTGCTGTTGATACTCAATGCGGATATCATAAAACGAATTTGCATTTGCAAAGCCCCAGGTTGCGCTACCTTCGGTGCTGCGTAAACTTGTCCATTGATCCACGATAAGTGCATTATCAATCCACATCTTGACACGTTCATCAAAATCATGCACACCAACTTTCACGGTGTAAGTTACGGCCAGTTGGGGTCGAATAAATCCCGCCCAACGAATGCTCAGGCTACCTGATGTTACACTGCGAGGCACTTGACTTCCGCCCGTGATGCCTCCTTGAAGCAGGGACGATCCAAACGCCTTGGAGAAGTCAACCTCAAAGCTGATGGTAGTTTTCGAAGCGGCTGAAAAGTTCGTCATCAAGTAATAAGTGGCTGCTAGCCCGTTTGTGATCCTGGTTGGACGATACCACAGCGTATCGTCTGTGGCACTTCGGTTCTGGCCCCACACCGGAGTGAAGCACGTTGCTATCGACGATCCTAGAGACAGAGTCGTTGACGAGTCCTGTACCATAACTCGGGTCCCTGCAAAATTGTCGCTGGACCCTTCAAACACACATTTCCGGGGAGACCTCGAGGTGAGTCCAAGCGCAGAGATGGTGATATTTGCGACACCCAGCGCAGTGCTCTTTCGAGGCTTGATCGAAAGGAGCAGGCCCTGGACGTTGAACTGGGTAGTGAGCTGTGCCCAATTAGGCAATACAACGTCATGCACTCTCAGGGTAAAATCAATTTGAGAATTCATGCCCACACTATACCAAGGGGGCGTATGACAGACCATTGCAGTAGAATTGAACGCCGTGGCGGGCAGAGCGGCAGAAAATTCTTTGCCCGTGAATACACAAGTGTAAATTTGAGCAGAAGTATTGAAACCAAAACCAACGACCGTAATGCATTCGCCGCCAGAAACGGTGAGAAGGCTTGTGGGAGCCGGAATGTTCTGGATTTCTGAGTATGCGGTCGATTTATTCCACATAGTCTGGATGCGCAACATTGAATGGTGTATGTCTGACAGCGTCCATAAGTAGTCCGAGGAAATAACAGATTTTGCAATAGATTGAGATTGCCACTTGAGCTGTGCACCAAATATGCCGCCTATCTGTTTGTATTCCATGACCACGTGATAATAGCCTGGTACCTGTCCGAGAATAATGGTTCCCGATGGCTCCGTACTTTGGAGGCTAGACCACTGATCAACCAGCAACTTACCGTCGACCCACAGCTTGATGCGTCCATGTGGCTGAGCTACTGATACATACATGGTGTACTGTTGACCCACTGCAGGTTGAATGAATCCAATCCAGCGTACGGAAAACGATGAGTTTACTGTGAGGGTAAAGTCAGGAAGCCCAAGTAAACCCGATGCCGAAAAATCAACGGTAGGAACAGAAATATTTTTACGTTTCACGCGACCCGATGTACTGTTGGCCTCAATTCTCATCCAGACACCAGCTGCAGCATGAGATAAGTACAAATCATAGATCCCATGCGGGTATTCGGTTGTGTATGGCACTGATAGTCGGGCATCCACGGATGCGCCTTCAGGCTGCAAAAACTGTACTGCGGATCCATCTCGAAGGATTCGGCCAACGATAGTGTCTTGCACTGGATCTATCAACATGTTGCAATACTGGTCCTTGGCAAAGATAGTGAAAGAAGCTTGCATCGACGCTATGGCGAGTGTCAGCCCGCTGCCTTCCGCATGAGAGCACGATGAACAAAACTGTGATGGCTCAATCTTTATCGTGAACCTGTTCTGTGACAATTCATCTGCCTTGTAAAACAAACGAGATTGAGGAATGGGTGCAAAGGGTGCATCATGATCAAAGCGCCACAGTATCTCTGCTGGTTTGTGGTCGACACTGCAGGCCTGGTTTTGCAATGAGAATTCGTATGGTCTCTCCGAGGACAAGAACACTTCTCCTCTCGCTTCGCCAGCTCTGCCAGACGAAAAGCTTACAATTTGCTGCCCCTCGATATAAAATTGCGCAAGAATTGTGGCCCTTAACTGAAACATCATTAATCCAGTCTGTTCGACAAACAAGAATCCCGAAAAATGGAAATTTGTCTGTGTTGGGCAGGCCTCCAAGTCGGTCGACACAACTGTCTTGAAGGATGAGACTATGTCAAAGCTGGCAGCATAAGGCCGGAACGACCGCATGCCAACAGCATTTTGTCTCATTAGGTGCACGTGCAGATCGTACGTCCCAGACACTGTTGGAATGAACCTGTAGTATGCATACCCATCCTGAAATAGGCGTTGAGGTTTCATGTGCATTCTGGTCTCGCTTGGCGGAGACAGTTCTTCCAGAAAAATAGAGAATGGTATCTGACGGCAGAAGTCGCCTGGCATATTCGCGCAGTCAAATGAAAGATCGTTTCCAAAGTTATCCTGCGTCTGCAACCGGTAGGAGATGAGTGAACCTGCTTTGTATGTATTGTTAACGACATTACCGATAAATCCACGAACGCTCTCACTCGTGTCCGTCAATCCGCTTCCTCCCCCTCCTGTGAGGACTAGCACGCGAAAGGGGCTGTTGATAATGCCCCCGTCCCACCAAAACTTAGTTATTGCCTCTCTTGGAATGTGGCTTGCTTGCGACCACGTCAATGCAGCGCCATAGTTGGCTCCTGACAGCTGTTTGTACTCCATCGAAACAGGATAAAATCCACCAATGATTGAAAACATCACGGTGCAACTGGGCAAAGTGCCGGCCAGACTAGCCCACTGATCGATCATGAGGACATTATCTATCCACAGCTTCACCCTCTCATCTTCTCCTGCCAAGACAGTATACATTGTGTAAACCTGCGCCAAAGACGGCCTGACAAAACCCGACCAGCGAACACCCCAGGACACATTAAACCCTAAAGATTCAGAAGGTTTTGTGTTTGATCCCGAAAAGTCAATGCGAGAGACTTGTGCATGATCCTTTGGGTCCGACATATTTGCATCTGAGTAATATGTGGCCATGACACCTCCCGGATTAGCAACAAATGCGTACATGTAATGGTAACCCGCGGATGTTGGCGCACGGTACAGAACAGTGCTACGCGCACCCGATCTTGATACCACGGTTTCCGGACGAGAAAAGAGGTCCCCGCTCACGTTTGTGCTGGACAAGAAAACTAAAATGCCATCGTCCTTGTTCCGCAAATTACCATATTGATCTGCAGACACCACGGTGAATTGTGACTTTACCCCAACCGTGCCCAAGCTCAATCCATGGCCTGTTGAAGCTAAATTGACTGCTGCGGCTGGAATTAATGTCCATCTGAAAGGACTGCTTGAAATGTGTTCCAGCCCAGCGTGCATCTTCTCATCCGGAATCTCAGAAAGAGAGGAGTTGCCGGCAGCCCATTGCAAGGACAGGGACGGATGTCCATACGGGTGCGTGAACTCAATCTGGACATGCCGAAACGAGTCGACTTCGTTCGGTAAGGTAGTAACGGACGCAGAAAGCAGCAAGGAGGCAAGACTAGTCCACTGGTCAATCACCAAGGCTGAGTTTATCCACATGCGAACACGATCCTGCACGGCAGCTAGACGTAAATACAGTGCACAAGAGTGTTCCTGCGGCAAGTGCACATATCCTTTCCATCGAACTGAAAATGATCGTCCCTCTCCTATCAGCGGATGGGGATATCCGACGAAGTTTGGTGATGCAACACTTTCCGCAAGGAGCATTTGGAGAGCTGGCTGCCCAAAGAATTGTGCCTGAAATCCAGCGCCCTGCGCTAACAATTTCCCGATATGAACAGAGTAGTTTCCACTGAGTGTGACGGCCATTTGTGCACCATATTCGGATGCTCCAACCATCGATGCATTGAATGAGAAGACATGTGCTGGTTTTGAGTGCAATGGCGCATAAAATGATGCAATAAAGTTATCACCGAGGGCAGGCTTCAATTCCCCAAACACATCCCTGCTCTGTATAGAAAGATGGACGTGCACGCCAGCAGTCATGACAGTGGGGAGATACTCTCTTACTAGCGTGCTAAGAGACGCGCTCGTAGGGCCAAGACGAGTTACAAGCATCCATGGGCTTCCTTGAATGTGATGTTGGCCGTGTAGCAAAATGCCGAGCTTACACACTGACTGAGAAAACGATGTCACATATGTGATTGCTTCAATACCATCTTCCAGCACTTTCCTGTTGGGTGTCAGTGGAGAACTGGCATTGCAGCTGAGATGTGGAGAGAAAGGGCTGACATCAAATCCAGCTCGATTTCCGAATCTATCCGTGCTCCTGATCGTGAACGCACCAACGACTCCTGAGGAGGCAAGAGTCAAACCTGTCCCAGATGCTGTGCTTGCTATAGAAACAACATCGGCCACGGTCATGCCCTTGAAAGGTGAGCCGCCGATGTGTGCGCCGTACCAAAGATATTGCGAATCTATCACCCGCGGTTGAGACCAACTCTGACTGTGCCAGCTCAGCCTTGAACCCCATGTAGCACCTCGCTGTGCGGCTGTCTGCTTGTACTCCAGCATTACCTCATAGTAGGCATCATTACGTCCGAAGTATACGGTTGCGGAAGGTTCTAAACGTTGTAAACTTGACCACTGATTCACCATCAATTTGTTGTCCACCCAAAGTTTGACTCTGTCTCCGACCCCAGTGACTGCAGCGATAATGGTGTAACTTGTGTCAGCAGGTGCTTGAACAAATCCTGACCACTGCACGCTGAAAGACCTGTTTGCGGCGATGGAAGCGACATTGAACGTCGACGAGAGAGACGAAGAAAAATTGATAACTTCGTCCACTCTTGATATTAGGTGCTCTGTAGAAGAGTTCGAAAAATTGTACACAGCTCGCAGTCCACCGGGATGCAGAAACAATGCATGAATCTCCGTAACAGCCGCCTGAGTTATCGTCAAGCAGGCTGTTTCTTCGTTAGTGCCAACAACTGATGAAATATTTGCAGGCGCGCTGATACTTTCAGGAAGTGCTGCACGCACAAAAAGAGCCGTTACGCCCGCTCCGTCACCAAGTGGTTGTGCAGGATTTCCAAAAACATCGAACGATTTGATTGTAAATTCTTTTTGTGTTCCAGCAGTCATATGCCCGTGAGGTGTTTGAACCGAGCTGGACGCAGCACTTCGCACACCAGAGCGTACCAACATTCTAAGAGGACCCAAATTCAGAACGTCTGTGAGGTGATACAGGCGCGAGGAGGGAATGACGGCGCGAGGGGTCGACACACTGGTCCATTCTAGTTTCAATTGAACATCGCCCTCGTAGTGCCGCATCACAACCCGGAGGTGCTGGAGCATGCCTTTTGCAAATGCGACAGTGGAATAGTGCTCACGAACAAGGCCTTCCTTAACTGTCAAGACCGACTTGTCAGTGGTCACTTGCAGCTCGCCATTGACAAACACCTGGGCCATGTCATGGCAAAATGCGCAGTAGCGGCCGTCCCTTCGCAAAACGTCCGCCTCAAGCGTGAGGATTAATGTGTACTTCTCGGAGTAATCGGAAAGAACAAAGCCATCCCACATTACCGAGGCATAGGCATTTACGCTGGCAAGACCATCACTAATGATAGGATTGGATTTGCTCCACCGGAACTCCAAAACAGGGTCGATTCGAGTGGAAGCTGATATGTCGGTCAAGAAGCCCTGATGCATATTGTCCCAGTAGGTTGCTGCCAGCCCGCCTCTTGAATAGAATGATAGAGCACTCAAATACTGTCCACTAAGAGTCAGGATAAAGGAAAAGGTTCGTGATTGGTTGACAACATCGCCCAGCCAACTGATCTGCCTCCGAAGCTGATATTCATGGCGGTCTTTATCGTCCTGAAAGGGTCCGAACAACTGGAGGACACCGAGAACTTCCGGTCCTGACGCATTAGTTACGACAACGCTTGATCCTGCAGCATCCCTCACGTCAATGGTAAAGGCTGACGACACACCTGCTGTCGTAAGTGTAAGAAAAGAACCCGACAGCATCGTACGTGAGGAGTTCGGTTTGCCATGGCTAATAGAGAGGTTGAACGTTTTGTTGCCTATCAACAACCCATGAAAGAGATCAGACAGCGGCAAAACGTACGGCATGGCCAGCGGATTTGTCCACGGAATGCCATTTTCATGCGCTACGATCCCGCTCCCCTTCAATCTGAAACCGCTGGCCCCGCTACTCTGCTTATACTCGATCATGATGTCGTAGTAGCCCGGGACTGAGTAGACTACCGTTCCCAGGGGCTTCATGTTGTCGAGGCTGGACCATTGATCAACTATGAGAGTGTTGTCGATCCAGAGCTTCACTCTCTCGTCTGCTTCAGTCACTTCTGCAAACAGAGTATATGTCTGAGGCAGCGAGGCTCGTATGAAGCCCGTCCACCGGACTGTAAAAGACGTGTTGAAAGCAGCAGGAAGTAGCGTTGGAACGCCATCAGCTGAAATTGAAAAGTCAGTGCTCAAGTCTACCACCACACCTTCGACCATCGAGTGACTGCTGGATAACGATGCCTTCAAACCTGTTTTCAGGTACAAGTGACCAGTCTGCTGGTATGATCCCGGGACAGATGATCCAATTTCATAGGAGACCGCAAGAGTGCCATCAACCTCCGATTTGATGGTGGAACTTTGCAAAAGTAGCGCTGGACTGGTATTATACACCAACAATTTAGGTGGCGTGAGAGCTCTTGACTTGGTCAACAAATTGCCATACTGATCCACATTCACAATTGTGAATGTGGATGCCCTTCCAACAATGCCATAGGTCAAACCCGACCCGAAAATTCGGCTGCTTGAGGCGCAAAAAGCTGCAGGTTCAATTTGCAAGAGCATTCCGTCCGTTTCAAATAGATCTGAGTTTCGCCCAGTCGCGCTCTGAGCAGCGAGGAAAGCATTGCGCTCTATTTGCGCTTGTGACAGGGCACCTGGCGCCCATGCTAAATTCATGCTGGCCTCACCAATGCTACTGCTGGAATATTGCAATCTAAATTCATGTACTGAGTCCCCAAGTGGTGATGAGAGCAGGGTAGTGATATTGTGATGCGCAAGGCTTGTCCACTGATCCACTAGCAACACGGTATCGACCCACATTTTGATTCGTTCATCGGTATTGGGCAGGTTAATTAAAATTTTCGAAATCTGGGTCGGGTCAATATGCAAGAATCCCGCCCATCGTACCCCAAAAGGCCGCTGAAGGCCATGACCGTTGTTGTCTCCTTGCAGATGCTTCGGCGAAAGGGCGACTTCGACTGATTTTCGAGCATAAGATGGGTGAAAAATTGCAGCTTCGTAGTACGTAGCACTTAAAAATCCTTTCCGGAAGTTGAATACGTCAAGATGGTACCGAGCTGACCGTGTCAGAAGATACTGGAGCACGTGCGACGTGTTCTTTGCTGACAACGGCAGGTACGTAGATGCGACGAAAGCATTCTTATTCCGGATGTGCAGCACCATGTCTTCTCGTGAGAGAAGATCGTTTCCGTATTCATCCCTGCACATCACTGTAATGGAAGACGAGAGCCCAGAGGTGCCGATCGTGAACGCCGGCCCAGTTGTAAGACACCTTGCTCGATTATCGCCCTTCCGTTCCACAACATTTACAGTAGATGGACTCCCACGAAAGAGAGAAAACCGGTGAAGAAACTCTGGTGAAACAAAATCAGGCATCTGATGAGCACTTGACCACCGTAGTTTGCATCCTGCCTCGCCCACAGTGGCTTTGTAATCGACCTCCAAGCGATACATGTATCGCGTATCAAAATCAAAGGATCTCTCCCACATTCCGTACTCGCGAACTCCCGCCTTTTCACATAAGTTTAGTACTTGATGCGAAGTCGAGAGTGCAACAACGGAATTGTTTCGCAAGTCTCTTGCTCCCGTCCCGACAACATACTTTGCACAATCGGGCGCCTCACGCCATATGTCCGGGTCGACAGCCCCGTACAAGTAGAGGAGATATGGCTCAGAGTGTCTTGCTGAAATAAAACCCCTCCACTTGACGCTAAAATACTCGTTTGGAACTCCCGTCTCCGGACTCGACAGGCCCCATGCAAAATTGATGCCACGGTCTATCCTCACCGCTGCAGTGGTGCGGAAACGGGTGTCGCTATAGTAAGTTGCCCACAGCCCATGAGATTCAAAAATCCCAACGTCCAATGCAAATGTTCCTGATTGTGTTGTGCCAGAAATTGTAACGTTCCATTGGCCTGATCTAAGCATCTGAGTTGAGAGAACCTGGATGGGAGTTGGATTGGTCCCCACAGACACTTGCACCCGAAGGTTTTGAGAAGTGGCGATGTTGCCATACTGGTCTCTGCCGAGAACAAGGAAAGAAGCAGCTGAACCTGCAGTCATGATTGTGAGCGCCGATCCTCGAGCTTCCGATGATGGTCCAGCAATTTGATCGCTCAATACTGTAGCAGCAAAAGGAAGGGCGATGTGCGTGAATGCCTGATAGCTAATAGGAACTGCAAGAAGAGTTGAAGACTGCCGCCACTCCAGAGTGGCACCCCAGTCTGTGCCTGAAGCATTCCGCTTGTACTCCACGGTGATTCCATGATACATGGCAGGGAGTCCAAAGCTTACTGTTGCAAAGGCTTCGGTGCCCGCTAGGCTCGACCACTGATCCACAAGGAGAGAGTTGTCTATCCAGACTCTGATTCTGTCTTGAGAGCTTGCCAATGCAGTGACCAATGAATAGGCGGGCACTGTGGGTTTGATGAACCCCATCCATCGCACGCCGAATGACCTATTGGGGTAGACTGGCGAAAACGTTGTGCTGTTGGTGCCAGAAATGTTGATGCCAACCGAAGGCAAAGATAAAATAGGGACTGTGAAGCTATGTCCGGAATAGTATGTGCTTGACAACGCGCCCTCCTTCATATATCCGACATGTAGAGAATAGATTCCACTGGAAGTGCTTAGCCACTGTATTTTGCAGCTTCCAGTCTGAGCAAGTAATGGCACTGCGTTTGATTCATTAATGCCCCCTTTTGAGACGTCCCGAACCATCTGTAGCGCACATGCATAGCTATCTGCAGAATTGTTAAAGCGATCGCGTAAAATGATTGCAAATCGCGATTCAACGCCAGCTGTAGCTAGAGTGAGACCAGCACCAAGCACAATCGACGTTGATGAGGGCTCGGCGGCTGCACAGAAAAAAACATATGGGCTGCCCCGCAAACTTCCAGCAGGCGTATTGATGGAAAGGGAATACTGTCCGCTCGAGAAGCAAGTGATTGTCACAAGGACGTTAACGCCAGAGACTGTGGAGGAGAAGTGCGCCTCTGCTTTCTGTCCTGCACCATCATACATGGCGAAGTGATACAGAGAAATTGCTGAGGTGGGCGTCGCTACGACGGTTCCAGCACAATCTCTCGCCAGGATGGTGAACTCGGCATTCTTACCGGCGGTGGACAAGGTGAGCCCGCGACCACGTGCCTGGGACAAGCGCACGCTGATGGCTCCATGCAAAACCAGGACCTCTGACGGGCTCCCCAAAAGATGTTGCATACCGTCAGAGGTCGAAACTCGCACCAATACGACATAACGCCCCGAAGCAGTTGTGCGATACTGCACAACACAACCATGCGCCCCGACGCTGCAGGACACATCACCCGTGGCTGCATGGCCTGCCTTTGACAGAGATGCAACATGGTGACCCGTAAACCGTGCAGGAATCACGAAAATTTCCCATTTGTGCCGTTCCGAATGATCAATCTTTGCTGCATTGCCAAATGCATCCCTGGCCATGACCGTGAAATGCGCGGACATGCACGCGGTCGCCAATGTGAGAGCCCCACCGTACAGTTTTGAACGAGTTATGTCTACTGGGCCTGTAACCACAGTCAGCGAAAGAGGACTGATTGGAAGTCCCTTGAATCGAGCGAGAGTGTATGGAGCTCCAGACCACGACAGAGTGGTCCCGCTGCTTCCAAACTCCTGCTTGTATTCCATCTTCAGCTGATAGTAGCCCCCAGGAGTGGTAAACCAGACCGTGGCAGAAGACTTCGGGACAGTCAAGCTTGACCATTGATCGACAAGCAGATTACCATCTACCCAGAGTCGCATCCGCTCATCTGCGCCCACCACCGACAGGTTCGCAACGTAAAGCTGTTGCCCTACTGCGGGTCTGATGAAACCGGACCAACGCACGCTGAATGTTCCATTGTACGGAAGACCTGGAGGCAGAGCACCGGGATCCAGAGAAGACGCACAACGAGCCTGTTCGTCCACCATGCCAGCCTTTGACCGCGAAAAATCAATCTCGCTCGCCGTTAAGGCCGCCAACGGATTTTCAAATGCTGAATCTGAGTAGTAGGTAGCCATCAGATTTAGGCCTGCGAGTACCTCGACATGAACCAGATATTCGCCGCTCCGCGTCAGCTGTATTTCCACGCGCGTGCCATCACGGACACTATCTGCAAGAGCAAATGGGAGAAGTTGTTGCATCGAATGCGGGGACGCATCGCTGGAATATGTGATGCGAGCCAGGCGGGCCGCGTCGCTGGTTGTGATCCAGTTGCCATGTGTGTCCTGCTCCGCGCGTCGCAAGTCAAGATGCTTGAGCATGCTTGGGTACGCACAACAATGTGCAGATCAAAGTTCATATTGCTCTCTGTAATGAACATGGCTTTGTGCCAAGTTTGTGGCATGGCTATCACCTGAAAGAACAGCGCTGCATTCTGCAGTTCACCAGCCTGAAGCGTGTAGCTGCTGAGCAGCATTCGGGCAGAGGTTCCCTCAATAAAACTAGGTAGCACCGTCAGCTGTACAGGGCTTCCTTGTATGTCTCTATCAAGCCAGCAAATGGCATGCTGAGGCACCAGCTCCGGGGCATCATGTTGGCCCACCCTCCACGTGAGGTTGAGCTACAGGACAACGCACGCAGAGACATAATTCAACATTGATTATAAAAAAATTCAGCAATAAAGCATTTCAAAATTAACAACCAAGTATCTGAGGGCATGCAAGTTTGACGCGAGCAATCGCGCAGTTGGGAAAATCCTGACAAGGAGGCATGCGTACACGCATGCAAGCTGACGCTCGCACGGCAAGCCATCTCTTACCGCCATTCCGCGTGATAATTGATCCACGTGCAGCCTGAGAAGACATGCAGAATCATTAGCGGCCCTAAACCCCAAACCCTAAACCCTAAACCCTAAACCCTAAACCCTAAACCGGGCATGAGACCTGAATCTCAAACCTTAAGCCTGAAACCCGTTCGCAAAAATCATCAGTTGCCCGGGGAAGGCCTGAACCCTAAACCTTAACACTAAACCTTCAATGAAAAAGACGCACAGGCATTCGCGGTCAGGGCATAGGACTTGTGAGACTGTTGTCGCTTTCTGAATCACTTTCTTCAATGTGCGCACTCTTTTATAGGGCATTATTCACCTTTATATTCCCTGTGTGTGATCCCTCCTCCTCATTCTACCTAGGTGAATGAATCCTCCTTTACCACCATCATGTGTGCATGCACTTACGAGTGGGTACGTATGCATAAAACATATACGCTCGTGCATGCACGTACACGTACGCGTACACACACGCACGCACACACACACACACATATGCACAGGCACACACACACACATGTACACACAGAGAGACACACAGAGATACACATCCACGTACCGCACAGGCAGAGGCCGGGACGAATCAACGTCTATTGAGTTGACCTGTGCGCCCATTTTTTTCACGCGATCCAAAGAATAAGAATAAAAATGCTTTTCAAAAGGGGTAAAAGAGTATGCCGCGGGCACTGCCAAGGGCATTCAACGTGTCACAGGTGTGTGTGTGCGTGCGTGTGTGAGTGTGTGCATATCTCAGTGTGTGTGTGTGTGTGTGTGTGTGTGCGTGTGTGTGTGTGTGTGCGTGTGTGTGTGTGTGTGTGTGTGTGCGTGTGTGTGTGTGTGTGTGTGTGTGAAGTATGCTGCGTGTGAAGTATGCTGCGGGCACTGCCGCGGGCATTCACTGCGTGGTCATGCAGGAAGGCATCTGCAAGGGGTCAACGGCTGAATTGATTGGTAATCAAGGCAACGAACAACACACACAAAGACTGAACACACACAAAAACTTCGTTGGCCAACAGAAAAAGAGAACGAACCGACACGCCGGAGCCTACAATTTTGAGGTTTAAAGTTTAGGTTTCAGGTGTTGAGGCTTGGGACTAGAGTTTGGGGTGCGTTCAGGTTGGGTTTGAGGTTGAGGTTTATATTAGGGGTTTGGGGTTTGGGGTTTGGGGTTTTGGGGTTTGGGTTGTGGTTAAGGCTTGCATTTTGCTGTTTGGACTTTAAATTGCGGCCTTGAGCTATGGGCTTCGGGGCGTGGATGTAGTATGGTTACCCGTATGGGTACAAAGCAGAATTGGTAAGGGGGTATGTACGTATACATACACATGGATATGAGAGGAGGAATCGAAGGGGGAGGGCATTATACCACGTGGGTGCGGCAAAAGTGCTGGGAGGCGCCTGGGCATGACTCTAGTAGCAGTGTCTGCCCTATCCACAACTGCTCACAATGTATCAGTGTGTGTGTATTTGTGTGTGTATTATTTACACAAACACACACACCCTCGGCATGTCGCATGAGAGTACCCGATCGCTCCCCCGACCAAAAAAATCTTTCTCATTCTCCCTCCCCCTCTCTCCCTCTGTCTCTCCCTCCCTCCTCAGTGTTTGAGGGGAAGTAAGGGGGGGGGGTCGGTGATGATGAAACGTGTAACAAAATGTAATAAACCCCTTAAAACATAATCACAAACCTGCAGATTTGAATGCGCTGCGCTGGCGATGAGCGTGTACCTGCTCGGTCTGTTTAGTGTGTGGGTTTAGGGTGCGGGTTTGGGGTGTGGGTTTAGGGTGGGGGTAGGGGTCAGGTGCAGGATTCTGGTGTAGGGTATACGGGATGTTTGTGCATGGGGGAGGGATGGTTATGTCTGTCTGTCTGTGCGTATGCATGTGGATGCGATGCATGCCAGCATTCTTATGCACATGCATATGACAATGCACGCCAGCATGCTTCATGCACTTATGCGCATGCTTGCCAGCATGCTCATGGGCATGCATGCATGCTTGAGTGCGCGAGTGCGCGCACACGCACGTACACACACATCAAAGCACCCGAAACTGAGCAACAGCCCGCGCCAAGAGAGATCTGGAACTTGGTCACTATCTTCATCGGCGAGTGCGCGCGAACTCTGAACTAATGGCAACCCGTTGATAGACGGCAAAGACACGTCTCTGGGGCTCTCGTGTGCTTTTGGACACGTACCTAGGTACATGCGAGCAGAGTGACAGGGCGAGAGGAGCGTGTACCAGAGCGCGCAAGTGAGAGGCAAAGAGAACGGAGACCGGGGGGAGGGGGGGGGAGGGGGCGGGGCGGAGAGAGAGAAAAGGGAAGAGAAATAGTTTGTGTGTGCATCGTGCGCGCCCAACGATGTATGTGGATGTGTGCAGTATTCGGCACGCCATACGGGGCCAAGCTGAATTCCAAGCCCGTCGTAAGTTCTGAGGCACTGGAAAAGACAAAGACGACAAAGACGGGGAGCTCATTTGACCAGTACATTAGACTGACAAGCTGTTGACGTGGGGAAGAGATTGGGTCATCATTCAACAAGGCCGACGGCAACATCAGTGCATACGGTTGCATACCGGTCCCAGTGATGGGCGCCTGTGAAAACGCGAACGCAGCTTGTAGGCCTCCACAACACGCCAAGTTCACGTGCAGGGTATGGCGTCCAGCCTTGGTCAGGGCAAAGTGCGTGCTGTAGCCCCAATCTGCCCCTAAAACCATCTCTTCAAACTTGTCACTCGCATCACCGTAGTCTTGTGCGACTGCCACTAGTCTGGGTGGGACAGGCCTTGCCTGCACATTGTCCAGGGGTCACCGCACCGATCATACCCTCGTCAGTGTTACCAACAAGTCAAAGCACCAGCAAAGAGATGAGCCACAGTCTCAGCTTCAAATTACGAGGTAATCGCTGGAGCATGCTCAGTCTGCTCTGAAATCCTGGCAGTCCTTAGTGACATGGCCAGAGTCAGGCTCAGACATGACAGCTATACTACTGAGAGCTTGAATGTCACAGAATGAAAGACAGCAAATATACACTCGGTAGCATACTGTAGCTAGCCTGCTTACCGGCACAGGCCCTGAGACCGACACATGGAAAATAGATGCCGCTGTGGTCTCTATCTGAGCATCAGTCATCGTGAATTGGCTCGATACGCTATCTCCGCGCACTGCGCACAGGAGACCACCGAACCAAAGGAACACAAACATGATGACGGCGAACGACGGCATTCTTGCAGTCGCACGTCTCGGAGCGCTCACGCTTGCCGTCCAGTCCAGGAGCCCTGGCAGGAGCCCAGCGCTGCATAGGATGGTGCACGCCACTGGGAGCCGTGGCTGAGACTCTCTCGGACCCACCGTGCGGCACAAAGCTGGCTCGACGGCATAAGCCCGACACGTGTACACCCTTACAACGAGTCGTTAATCGGTTTCCTACACATTCTCGCCCCGGTCAAATATCAAAAGAAAAAAAGACAAAAAAGAAAAAAAGTCTTTTGTACTGAGACAAAGGCTGAATGGTGCACATCTCAGGCTCCAGACGTTTCGCCGCGCCGCCACGTCTTTGACACAGACTGCAGGGACATCCCCCCTGGAATGCTCTGTATTCTTTGACGAGCTGCCAGTATGCGTGCGCATGCGTATGCGTATGGGCGCGTGCGGGTATGCGTGTGCGTGTGCGCGTGCGTAGGACTGGACAAACCGAAATACTCACCTGATAACTCGATAATAAAACGCTGAGCGGCCCCCTCGAGGCCTCTTACATAATATTCTCAGGCAACTAGATATCCTAGTGCCAAAAAACCAGCATAATGTAGCGAATTGTAATGAAACCCCCTAAGTTGACTAGAAAAAAGCCCCGGAGAATCTGTTTAATCGTGGACATCATGATTCCCGGATACTTATATATTATTGACTGCAGGTGGTCGCATTCGCTCCCGAGGTAATAAATGCGCCGTAGGCGCAATCAAAGGTAATTAATGCGCCGTAGGCGCAATCATGAATGGGCGGAGGTAGGGGTCCGAGGGGTGGTTTCATTAATATAAACGATATGTACAATAACGATGTCGGTCAGGGGGTAGTATATGCCTATGAAGCTTATGAAGCAAAATAAAGGGTGGCGGCCTTTAGGACGCCTGTTTGCTTCATGAATTTTTGGTCTGATTCCTTACCGACATCGTTATTGTACATATCTATACTACTGAGAGGGCCCACGAGGAATCGGTTATAAAATTATGCTCTTCTTATCCTCGGTTATTCTTTTTTGTCATCACTGGAATGGGTGTGTTTTTGTAATCTTTACGACAGGAATCGTACTGAACAAAAGAAACAAACACCCCTTCAGATTGACGGGCTCGTCGACTTTTAAAACTGCACGCGTTTTTGAGAAAGCGTCCTTTTTGGAGCGGTGATCGTCGGCGCACGCATCCATTTTACCAATGG
>Ga0315905_10002714_pt1 | contig 18522 bp, 12 predicted proteins | sample LakEriMetagenome_5_FD_203522 | JGI IMG/M metagenome (GOLD analysis project Ga0315905, IMG submission 203522) | Freshwater fungal communities from buoy surface, Lake Erie, Ohio, United States - Buoy 4 MA121 | ecosystem: Environmental > Aquatic > Freshwater > Lake | place: USA: Lake Erie, Ohio... | reverse complement strand
TCGATTTTTCTAAACTTCGCTTTCTCATTTTGGACGAGGCCGACCGGATGCTCGATATGGGCTTCCAACCTGATTTGTTCCGAATCATTCGCGGTGTAAACGAAGACCGCCAAACGCTCATGTTTTCAGCCACAATGCCTCAGGGAATTGCTCAATTGGCCAAGACATTCATGCGGGACCCGGAGCAAGTGAGTATCGCCATCTCAAAGCCTGCAGAGAAGGTCAAGCAAAGTGTTTACATGGTGCATGACTCCCAAAAGTTGGCGCTTATGCTGCACATCCTGCGTGATGAGTCTCGACGCGATCAATGCATCATTGTGTTCTGTTCTCGCAAGCACGCGGTTAGTGCGCTGCATCGCAAGTTGGTCCAAGCGGGCGTGCAGGCCGATCGCATTTCGAGCGATTTGGAACAAGATCAGCGTGAAGAGGTCATGCGGAAGTTTCGCAACAAGCAAATAAACGTACTCGTAGCTACCGATGTCATTAGCCGTGGAATCGACGTGGATGGCATCGATATGGTTGTCAACTTTGACGTACCACGCGATGCGGAAGATTATGTTCACCGCATTGGGCGCACCGCCCGCGCTCAGCGCAGCGGAGAAGCACTAACGCTTGTTTCACCGGAAGACTTGCGAGGTTTTCATCGAATTGAAAAGCTCATCGAGAAAAAAATTGACGTAATCCCTCTGCCGGAGTCACTTGGTCCGGCCCCCGAGTTTCCAGCCGACCAACCTAGATCACGCCCCAAGCCTCCTTTTCGCGGCAAGAAGAAAAGATTCAATGGCGGGCAAAGAGCGAAGTAGGTAATAGGGGATAGGTAATGGTAATAGGTAATAGGGGATAGGTGCTATGCCTCCAAGGAGAGACATCATTCCCCCTTCTACATTCTTCATTCTCCATATTTTTGCCCAAAAAGCGCCACTCTCCGTGCCATCCGAATATTCGCAGCTTACCACACGCCACTCGCCATTCAAACTAGGGCCTCATCAGGCGCCTGTGTATGCGCTTGCCCGAGGAGCTTCGGATGAATTTCTATTCACGGGGGGCGGTGATCGTGTTGTGCCGTTATGGAATATTCAATCTGGTCAACAAGAGCCTTTTTTGGTTCGAACAGAAGCGCCGGTTTATTCCCTGCACTTCGATGCGAAGACGGAAGTTCTTTTTATCGGTTGCAGCAATGGAACCTTGCACGCGATTGACACGCGAACAAGGCTAGAGCTTAAAGCATGGAGCCTTGACTCCAACGGATTGTTCGATCTAAAATCAGATAGTTCAAGGAATCGACTTTTGGTGTGCGGCGGAAATGGTGTTCTAACGGTTATTGAAGCGAAGACTCTCGAGGTGCTGCGTGCCATTCCGCTTTCTGACGGTAAACTCCGCCGGATTGCTGTGAGAAGTGAGGGCGACTTGGTGGCAGTTGCCGGTAACTCAGGTCTTGTGCATGTGCTGGATGCGGAGTCCTATCAAACGGTTGAAACCATTCGAGCGCACGACGAAGGAAGCACCGCAGTTGCATGGCACCCTTCAAAACCGGTTTTGGTAACGGGCGGGAAAGACGCTTACATCCGATGCTGGAATATGAATGACGGCTACAAGCAAGTGTTGCATTTGGCGGCTCATCAGTCGGCCATTTATGACATCGTTTATCATGCTCAGCAAAACTGTTTTGTGTCGTGCAGCCGCGACAAAACCATCAAATGGTGGGATCCGAATTTGTTTGATCCGCTCAGCAAAGTCGACTATTCAGAGGGTGGACACAAGCATTCCGTAAACCGATTGCTGGTGCTTGGCAATCGTGTTGTAAGCGCCAGCGACGATCGAAACGTGCTTGTATTTGGTGTATAATTTCTGCTTTTCAAGCGAAGCATTCCGAAAGCCTCTCTTTTACCTTCGCGGCAACATCTTACTATGTCTCAACCGTCTATTCCCAAAGGTACGCGCGACTTTTCACCGCAGGTGATGGTGCGTCGCAATTATATTTTTAACGTCATCCGAACGGTGTTCCAACGCTATGGCTACATGCCCCTGGAAACACCCAGCATGGAGAACGTCGAAACCCTTACCGGTAAATACGGCGATGAGGGAGACAAACTTATTTTCCGAATACTGGATAGCGGCGATTATCTCAAGTCAGTTCCTGAAGAGGCATTGCAGCAACGTCAGCTCAATGTCATTACGAAGGGAATTGCAGAAAAAGCCCTGCGATATGATCTGACAGTTCCTTTCGCTCGCTTTGTAGTAATGAACCAGCATAGCATTGCGTTTCCATTCAAGCGATACCAGATTCAGCCGGTATGGCGTGCCGACCGTCCGCAGAAAGGACGTTACCGCGAGTTCTATCAGTGCGATGCGGATGTGGTGGGAAGCGACAGCTTGATCAACGAGGTTGAACTCATTCAGATATTTGATGACGCGCTCACATTGCTTCAGGTTCCTTCGGTCATCAAAATCAATAACCGCAAAATTCTTCAGGGAATTGCCGATTTGGCGGGTGTGGCCGAACGCATGATGGAAATGACCATTGCAATTGATAAGCTCGACAAAGTAGGCGAGGAGGGGGTTGTAAAAGAGTTGCTTGAACGCGGTTTTTCAGAAGATGCGGTGAAAGTTATACAGGGCCTGTTTTCGTTATCAGGCTCTAATGAGCAGCGACTGCAGCGACTGAGTGAGTTGCTTGTCAATTCAGAGGCGGGAACGAAAGGCATCGAAGAACTTCGATTTGTACTGAGCCGAATCAACGACTTGGGACTGAGTTCGTGTGGGGTTGAATTGGATATAACCTTAGCCAGAGGCTTGAACTATTACACCGGAGCAATATTCGAGGTTAAAGCGAAGAACGTACAGATGGGAAGTATTTGCGGTGGCGGTCGCTACGATGACCTAACAGGCATCTTTGGTTTGAAAGGAGTTTCAGGAGTAGGTATATCATTTGGCGCCGATCGTATTTACGACGTCATGACTGAACTAAACGTATTTCCGGCCGACGCCATGCAGAGCACTCGTGTATTGTTTGCCAACTTCGGCGAGCAGGAAGAAAAGCACAGCATGAAGCTGTTGCGAAGACTGCGCGATGCGGGTATCAATGCCGAGATTTATCCGGATAATGCTAAAATGAAAAAGCAGTTCAAGTATGCCGATGATAAGCAGATTCCTTACGTGGCTGTTATTGGTGAAGAAGAGATGAACAAGCAGGTAGTGTCGCTCAAGCATATGCAGAGCGGTGAGCAGACTGTTTTGACGATTGAAGAGATTATTGAAAAATTGACGGCCTAACTGCCATATGAAGTATAAGTCAATAACACTCGAAGACATACAGGCGTTTGAGCACATGCTTGAGCCGAACCGCGTTTTTGCGGATGATGAAACTCGAAAAGCGTATGGTCACGATGAAACCGAAGACCTGGTGCATCCGCCTGAAGTTGTGCTGAAGCCATTGAATGTGAGCGAAGTGAGCGCAATCTTGAAGTATTGCAACGAGCACATAATTCCGGTCACTGCCATCGGAGGCCGAACCGGCTTGAGTGGCGGTGCATTGAGCGTCTACGGTGGAGTAGGACTGAGCATGGAGAAGATGAACCGCATTGTTGAAATTGACGAACTCAATTTGCAGGTCGTTGTTGAGCCCGCGGTAATAACTCAAGTGCTGCAAGAGACTGTTGCAGCAAAGGGACTTTACTACCCGCCCGACCCCAGTAGCCGCGGCTCGTGCTTTATTGGAGGAAATCTCGCTGAAAATGCCGGCGGGCCCAGAGCAGTTAAATACGGTGTAACCAAAGACTTCGTGCTCAACTTGGAAGTTGTGCTTGCAAATGGAGACATCATCTATACCGGTGCCAATACCTTAAAAAACTCAACAGGCTACAACCTTACTCAGCTTATGGTGGGTAGTGAAGGAACGTTGGGGATCATTACCAAGGCGGTTCTGAAACTGGTGCCACTGCCTAAAAATAATCTGCTTATGCTGGTGCCATTCTACGACGCTGCAAAAGCATGCGAAGCGGTAAGTGCCATTTTTCGTGCGGGTATCACTCCGAGTGCTCTTGAATTTATGGAGCGCGATGCAATTGATTGGGTGTTGCGCTTTGTGGACGATGTGCACGTGCCGGTGGAGGAAGAAATACAAGCGCATTTGCTGATTGAAGTGGACGGTAACCATATGGATTCTCTTATGTCCGATTGCGAGGTTATTTCATCCGTGGTTCAAACGTTCGGATGCGGTGAAATTCTTTTTGCCGATGATGAGGCGCAAAAGAATCAACTATGGAAATTGAGGAGGAAGGTGGCTGAGGCGGTGAAGTCGAATAGCGTTTACAAGGAAGAAGATACGGTTGTTCCAAGATACCAGCTGCCTGTATTACTAAGCGGTGTAAAAGAAATAGGGAAGCGCTATGGCTTCAAATCCGTTTGTTATGGGCATGCGGGTGATGGCAACTTACACGTGAACATCATTCGTGGAGAGCTAACGGATAAACAATGGAATGAGGATTTGCCTCATGCTATTGGCGAAATATTCGGGCTTTGCGTGAAGTTGGGAGGAACCCTAAGCGGCGAACACGGTATCGGCCTTGTCCAACGGGATTACATGGAAATCGCCTTCCAAGGCGCAGAGTTGAAAACGATGAAAGCCATTAAAATGACGTTGGATTCTCACCAAATCTTGAATCCAGGAAAGTTATTCCCAAAACAAATGGATTGAAAACGTGTTACTTACGTTTTTTCTTGACATTAATACGAAAGAAATTGTGAATTATCAACAAAACTGTATTAAATTCGCTGCGTGCTGTTCAGAAATGTCCAGCATATTTAGAGTTAGTTGAGTTGAGTCGCAATGACTCAAGACAATTACGATAGTTTTTAGTTTTTCAGTTTAAGCCAGGAAGCCCCGCTATCGAGCGGGGCTTTTTGGTTGCATACATTTCGCTTTGCCATATGTGATTCCAAATGCTCATGGTTTACATTTGACGCCAACTAAATCTTTTCATCATGCGAGTTCTTGGACTTTCAGCTATTTTTTTCCTTCTTTTTACTCCGGCTTTCCTTTATGCGCAGTGTGGTTCTGACTCTACACTGATTACGATGCTGGTAACGGTTGATCCATGGGGAGAAGAGAATTATTGGGAATTGGTTCCAACCGGCAACGGCTGTGGTAATGGTACGTTGTTTTTTGGTGCTAATGAGCTGGTAGGATGCGCCGGCACCGCTCCTGAAGTCGATGGAGGTTATCCTGACAATGCCGTTTTTGAAGTTCCTTCGTTTTGCCTACCCAATGGACAATCGTTCGATCTGATTTTCGTGGATTCATACGGCGATGGTGGACCCATTTTCGAATTGTATGAGAACGGATCTTTTGCTCACGCCTATTTCGGGGGAGGAAACGGAAATACTTGGACGTTTGAGGTAGCTAATTCCGGATTGCCTGCTTATGATTCACCATGCGGTGCGCTGGAGTTGTTGCCAAACGCCGCGGGAGTCCTTCTTGAAAACGTTGCATGTGTTGCACAAACTGCAGAGCCTCATCCGGCTGGTGGTAATTGTGGATTACCGGGGGCTTGGTGTGAAGGTAATATCACCAATACGGCTTGGGCCTACTTTGTAGCTGAGGCCGATGTTACCTATGAGATTACCAGTTGCAACGAAGGCGCTGGGTTCGATACGCAAATCGCTCTCTATAAGGCTTCGGATTGTTTGGGCTGGAGTTCATTTGAGTTGGTTGCTGCTAATGATGATATGGCGGGCGGATGCACTGTTTCAGATGGCTATTCTTCTTTGTTATATGCTTCATGTTTACAGGCGGGAGAGACCTATTATGTGCAGGTTGATGGCTGGGAAGGGGCTACAGGTGCAGCAATCATTTCGTTGAGAACCGTAGATGTCGTAAACGAGCTTCAGGCAGTTTTCAATAACATTCGATGCCCAATTTCGAAAGGCGAGATCCCTCAATCTTCTATCTTGCCTTACCTCACCGGAAGCGGTTCAAACTTCGAATGCTCTTGGAATGGACCTGGAGGCTTTACAAGCAATGAACAAAACATCTATGAAATTGGTCCGGGAGAATACACATTAAATGTTGTAGATGCCTGTGGAAACTCCTTTCAGCAGTCATACACTGTTACACAGCCCGATTTATGGACAGTGGTTGTTGGAGAAGAAGGTCCAACGTGTGAAGTTACCGCAGATGGTGTTATACAATTAACGGTAAATGGTGCTACTGCACCCTATAATTTTGAATGGATTGGTCCCAATGGTTTCACTGCGGAAACCGAAGATGTGTTCAATTTACCCTCTGGTAACTACCAAGTCGTAATCACCGACGATAACGGTTGTGAGAATTCCAGCTACGTTATCCTTGAACCTGAAAACTCTTTTAGCTTCAACTTGGGTAATGATACAACTCTATGCCTCGATGAGCAATATCTGGTCATTGGGCCGGCGGGCATGCTCTACAATTGGCAAGATCAATCGCTCAATCAATTCTTCAACATTATTGCCTCCGATTGGGGAGTCGGTCAGCATGCTGTCATTCTAACGGCTACGACTCCTGATGGCTGTGTATATGCAGATGATTTGATTTTTTCAGTGGAGGATTGTTCTAATTCGGTTCGTTCAATTGAATATAGTGATATGCGCTGCTATCCCAGCCCTAGCAATGGTATTATGAACGTAGAGTCTGCCTCGTCTGCTCAGATTATTGAGGTAATGTTGTATGATATGCAGGGGCGATTAACAGATAGTATTCGGGGCAATAATGCGACTCGCATGAGTTGGAACCCGAATGTAGTAACTGGTGCTTATCAAGTTGTCATCGAAACACAGCAAGGACGCTACACAGCCAAATGGGTGAAGCAAGACTAAACTGACTATCGTTCGTTGATAATACGATTGTTTTTAAGTTGAAGTAGGTTGTGAATTTTGAACGTACGGACTATTTTTGTCGTCATTAAATAATTCTAAGTCATGGGACACTCACACGATAATCACGATCATCACGGTCATATGGAAGCTGAGCAAAACGAAATTGGCGGACCTGTAACATTCGCTCTTATTTGTTTTGCATTGGCAATAGTGATTATTTATTTCTGGGCACAGTAAGCTTTTTCGCAATTCGCACAGCAGGCTTTGTGGGGCGTGTTTCCAATGTTTTTTTGGTAAACACGTGTTTAAGCTGATAATCTAGAAAATCGATCAGCTCTTTACCTTGTACGATATTTATTTCCTGGGAAAGCCCTAGAATAAAACGGGCTACAGGTCTGACATCAAATACTTTTGCCTTAAATGAATAGAAGCCCTGTGATTCCAGCAGGCGAATGTGCTCTACCGTCATAGGGTACTCTTCCTTCAATAGCAATGCCGCTCGCATGGAAAGATGCAGCTCAATGAGATATTCATTGTCCTTACGCGCAAAACCGAAGGAATCTAGTTCTTCCACTCGATGCTGCTTGCCATTTCTGAATGGATGTCTTGTAACCTCCACGGAGGTTATACGATCAATATTGTATATTTTGTTTTGTTTCGATGCTATCTCGTATCCGATTAAGCTTTGATAATTCTCTGTGAATGCAATGGGTTCTACTGCGCGATCTGAAATAGAGTTGGAGTGGAAGCTATGATATTTGCGAAGAACAACCTGTCGCTTGGTTTCAATGCCCTGACTGATGGTATCCACAATTTTTCCAAGATGAGCATTGAGTGCTAGTCGTGTACCAATTTGAATATCGGAGTGCACAAGCAGCTTACTTAAAATGGAGTCTTTGATTTTAACGTTCTTACCTGCAGATTGCAAAAGCTTCTTGAGAAAAATAATCTCATCGCGAGAGAAAGCTACTTCATTGCCGATGTGGTCAGTTCGAATATAAAGACGATTCAATTCATCCCGATGAATTTGAAACCCAAGTTCTTCCAACAGATTAAAATAACGATACAATGTACGTTCCGTGCTGTTTAGGACCTCTGAGATATGGCGCATTGACTTGGCCGGCTCGGTCTTAAGCAGATTAATCAATTGAAACACACGAAGAATTTTGTTTTGATTATGCATCTGCATTATTGCTGATTCGCTACGATGGAATATTTACTTTTTATTATAACCCAAAACATGAAAAGTCCTTTGGTCATTCATTTAATTGGATACGTGGGCAAATATATTTGTGATTTTGTATGTTTTTTGCGTTTGTTCTCTTTAGTTAGAATTCGGGAAATGAATAGATTTTTCGACGAGTATAGAGAATTGGTATTGGTAAAAGAGAGTACACTTTTAACGTTGTCGGAGCGAAGCTTTGTTCGTGTTTATGTAAAACAAAAAGCCCCGTAGAACGGGGCTTTTCAAGAATTATGTCGATGAATAATTATGCGTGCTGCTCGCGTTCAACGGATGAACCGCCACCGCGTTTTGCAACTAAGTTCACATAATCTTCACTGTTACCTACAATCATTTTTTGGAATCTACGCACACCTGCTCCTGCAGGTATTGGGTGACCTACGATAACGTTTTCCTTCAGGCCAATGAGATAGTCAGTCTTTCCTTGAACGGCTGCTTCATTGAGAACCTTGGTCGTTTCTTGGAACGATGCTGCTGAAATCCATGAATCGGTCTGCAAAGAAGCGCGAGTAATACCCTGCAACATTGGACGAGCGGTGGCCGTGATGGCTTCGCGGGCAACGATCTCGCCCTTATCCTTGCGCTTGAGCTGCGAATTTTCATCGCGCAGACTGCGAACACTGATAATCTGTCCTACCTGGAACTTCTCACTTTCTCCGTTATCCACTACTACCATCTTGTCGAACAGCAATTCATTCTCTTCCAAGAATTCTGCTTTATCAACGTTGGTGCTTTCGAGGAATCGAGTATCACCCGCATCGGTTATTTCAACCTTACGCATCATTTGACGCACGATAACCTCAAAGTGCTTATCATTGATTTTCACACCCTGCAAGCGGTATACTTCCTGAATCTCATTTACGAGATATTCCTGAACCGCAGTTGGACCTTGAATATCGAGAATATCGCCCGGTGAAATAGCACCGTCTGATAGCTGCATACCTGCGCGAACGAAGTCACCATCCTGAACAAGAATGTGCTTCGAGAGAGGAATGAGATACTTCTTCTCTTCGCCGGTACGTGCCTTCACCGCGATTTCACGGTTACCACGCTTGATCTTACCGTATTCAACGATACCATCGATTTCCACAACAACTGCTGGGTTAGATGGATTACGAGCTTCAAACAACTCGGTAACACGTGGAAGACCACCAGTGATATCGCTTGTTTTACCCGACATACGTGGAATTTTCACGAGGATTGTTCCTTTTCCAACTTTAGCCTTGTTGTCGATGTTCAAGTGAGCTCCTACAGGAAGAGAGTAGACCTTAACCACTTCTTTGTTACGCACAATTTCGATGGCAGGGTTCTTCTTCTTGTCTTTGGTTTCGATAATTACTTTCTCAGAGAAGCCGGTTTGTTCGTCGAGCTCTGTCTTGAAGGTGATGCCTTCTTCAACAGCGTCGAACTGGATAGTACCATCTTCTTCTGTGATGATTACACTGTTGTATGGATCCCATTCGCAAATAAGGTCGCCCTTTTTCACTGATGTGCCTGGCTTCGTATGAAGAATTGCACCATATGGAATGTTTGCATTGGTGAGCACGGTTCCCGACTTTGGATCGATAATCTTCATTTCTGAAGAACGTGAAACCACAATCGTACGCATTTCACCATTATCGTTCATGCTTTCTACGCTGCGCAATTCTTCGATTTCAACTGTACCTGCGTATTTCGCGCGGATGTCGGCATCGATAGCACCACCACCTGCAGCACCACCCGTGTGGAAGGTACGAAGGGTAAGCTGTGTACCCGGTTCTCCGATTGACTGAGCGGCAATAACACCTACAGCCAAACCTTGCTGAACCAACTTAGCGGTAGCCAAGTCGCGACCGTAGCACTTAGCACATACTCCACGCTTGCTTTCGCAAGTCAAAACGGAGCGAATTTCAACGTCTTCGATACCGGCTGCAGCAATTGCTTCGGCTTTAAACTCGTCGATGGTTTCGCCTGCTTCCGCAATCAGTTCACCCGTTTCCGGATGAACAACATCGTGCACGCTCGTGCGACCCATGATGCGGTCTTCGAGTGATTCAACAACTTCTTCGGCCTTCTTCAATGCTGAAGCTACAATACCGCGAAGTGTCATACAGTCAACTTCGTTAATGATAACGTCTTGTGCAACGTCCACCAAACGACGGGTGAGGTAACCGGCATCAGCCGTCTTCAACGCCGTATCCGCAAGACCCTTACGGGCACCGTGGGTAGAGATGAAGTACTCCAAAATCGACAAGCCTTCTTTGAAGTTCGCCAAGATTGGGTTTTCGATGATGTCTTGTCCACCCATGGCAGCGTTTTTCTGTGGCTTAGCCATCAGACCACGCATACCTGCAAGCTGACGAATCTGTTCTTTCGAACCACGCGCTCCGGAGTCGAACATCATGTATATGCTGTTGAATCCTTCCTGGTCCGTTTTCAAACGATCCATGAGAATGTTCGTCAACTTCGAGTTGGTGTTCGTCCAGATATCAATTACCTGGTTGTAACGTTCGTTGTTGGTGATAAGACCCATGTTATAGCTATCGAATACTTCCTGCACTTTGGCGGTTGCATCGGCTACGAGTTTATCTTTTTCTGCCGGAATTACTACGTCGGTGAGTTTGAATGACAAACCACCCTTGAATGCCCAGTAGTAACCCAAGTCTTTCATATCGTCAAGGAATCGCGCTGTGCGAGCAATTCCTACGTGTTTCAAAATGTCGCCAATGATGTCGCGAAGCGCCTTTTTCGTAAGCAACTGGTTGATAAAACCAACCTCACGAGGAACAACGCGGTTGAAGATTACACGACCTGTAGTTGTTTCGATAATACTTTGATTACCGGCTATATCGGTCCAACGCACTTTGATGTTTGCGTGCAAGTCGAGCTGACCTTCGTTGAACGCAATTGTTACCTCTTCTTCCGAGTAGTAAGTCTTATTTTCACCGAGAGCAGGGTGCTCAGGTGTGCCTTTGCGTGACTTTGTAATATAATAAAGACCCAATACCATGTCCTGAGAAGGTACGGTGATAGGAGCTCCATTGGCAGGGTTGAGGATGTTGTGCGAAGCAAGCATCAACAACTGTGCTTCCAAGATAGCACCTGGGCCTAGCGGCACGTGTACCGCCATCTGGTCACCATCGAAGTCGGCGTTGAATGCCGTACAAACAAGTGGGTGCAACTGTATCGCTTTTCCTTCAATCAACTTTGGTTGGAAGGACTGTATACCCAAACGGTGAAGGGTAGGGGCACGGTTAAGAAGAATAGGGTGTCCTTTCAATACGTTTTCTAGGATATCCCAAACCACAGCCTCTTTCTTATCTACAATTTTTTTAGCCGACTTTACAGTCTTCACGATGCCACGCTCAATCATTTTGCGAATGATGAATGGCTTGAAGAGCTCAGCTGCCATGTCCTTCGGAATACCACACTCGTGCAGTTTCAATTCCGGACCTACGACAATTACCGAACGAGCAGAGTAGTCAACGCGCTTACCAAGAAGGTTTTGGCGGAAACGTCCTTGCTTACCTTTCAGAGAATCTGAAAGAGACTTCAATGGACGATTGCTTTCCGTTTTAACCGCAGATGATTTACGTGAGTTGTCGAATAAGCTGTCTACAGCTTCCTGCAACATACGCTTCTCATTACGCAAGATTACTTCAGGCGCCTTGATTTCTACCAGGCGCTTCAAACGATTGTTACGGATGATAACGCGGCGATATAAGTCGTTGAGATCGGATGTAGCGAAACGTCCGCCATCCAATGGCACCAATGGGCGCAATTCGGGTGGTATTACCGGTACAACGCGGGTAACCATCCACTCAGGGCGGTTTACGACGCGGGTATTGGCATCACGAAACGCTTCTACAACCTGCAGGCGCTTCAATGCTTCATTCTTACGTTGTTGCGAGGTCTCTACGTTGGCTTTGTGGCGCAACTCGTAGGAAAGTTCGTCGAGTTTCACTTTTGCCAGCAAATCATACAATGCCTCGGCACCCATTTTCGCAACGAATTTATTCGGGTCCTTATCATCGAGATATTGGTTTTCCTTAGGAAGAGTTTCAACTATGTCGAGATATTCTTCTTCTGTGAGGAAATCGAATTCGGCTAATCCACTGCCATCCGGACGTGTGGCTGGCCCCACATTTACTACTACGTAACGTTCGTAGTAAATAATTTGATCGAGCTTCTTGGTAGGAAGACCCAGCAAATAACCAATTTTATTTGGCAATGAACGGAAATACCAGATGTGGGCTACCGGCACGCTCAGTGTGATGTGCCCTGTGCGTTCGCGACGCACTTTCTTTTCCGTTACTTCAACACCGCAACGGTCACAAACGATTCCCTTATAACGGATACGCTTGTATTTTCCGCAGTGGCATTCGTAGTCCTTTACCGGACCGAATATTTTTTCGCAGAAAAGTCCATCGCGTTCCGGCTTATAAGTGCGGTAGTTGATGGTTTCCGGCTTCAATACTTCACCGTGTGAACGCTCCAGAATTTCTTCGGGAGAGGCCAGGCTGATGGTGATCGATCTGAAATCGCTGTTTGGGCGAACTATTTTTTTTGCTTGAAGCATTGTGATTTATTTCTTTTCAGGTATAAAACAATTCTATGAAAGGGTAGAAGGGACGGGAGTTTTTATGCTCCCGACCCACAGCTTATTTATCAGTTCTGGTTCAACGTAATGTTGAGACCCAAACCGCGCAATTCATGCAGCAATACGTTGAAGGATTCCGGTATGCCAGGTACTGGCATGTTCTCGCCCTTCACGATGCTCTCGTAGGTTTTCGCACGACCCATAACGTCGTCGGATTTCACCGTAAGGATTTCCTGAAGGATGTTGGCTGCACCGAATGCTTCCAGTGCCCAAACCTCCATTTCCCCGAAACGCTGACCTCCAAACTGAGCCTTACCACCGAGTGGCTGCTGAGTGATGAGCGAGTATGGACCGATTGAACGAGCGTGCATCTTGTCGTCGACCATGTGGCTTAGTTTAATCATGTAGATTACACCTACCGTGGCCTGCTGTTCGAATCGAACACCGGTTCCTCCGTCGTAGAGGTATGTTACACCCCATTCAGGTACACCGGCATCTTTCATTTCTTTCAAAATATCGTCTAGTGAAGCTCCATCGAAGATAGGCGTCGCAAAACGCTTTCCTGTATTCAATCCGGCCCAGCCAAGAACTGTTTCATAGATCTGTCCCAAGTTCATACGTGATGGTACCCCGAGTGGGTTCAACACGATGTCTACCGGAGTTCCGTCTTGCAGGAATGGCATGTCCTCGTCACGAACGATACGGGCTACAATACCCTTATTACCGTGACGACCTGCCATCTTATCACCCACGCGCAATTTGCGCTTCTGTGCGATGTACACTTTCGCCAATTTCACAATACCTGTTGGTAGTTCATCACCTACGGTAAGTTGGAATTTCTGACGCTTATAAGAACCAAGTAGCTCGTTGTAACGCATGTTGAAGTTGTGGATGCAACGCTTTACCAATGTATTGGTAGGCTCATCTTTGGTCCAACCTTCTGCGTTAATAACGCTGTAGTCAATTGTAGCAAGTGACTTAGCTGTGAATTTGGTTCCTTTCTTAATTTGTTCTTCTTTGAAGTAGTTGTAAACGCCTTGACAAGTCTGGTCTTTGAGAATAGCTACGAGCTTATCGACTAACACTTTCTTCAGGTCTGCAACCTCTTTGTCGTGTTCCTTGTCCAACGCCTCAACAACAGCCTTTTCATTTGTCTTAATAGGCTTCTTGTCTTTGATGGTGCGAGAGAACAATTTCTTGTCAATTACAACACCCGATGCGCTCGGTGGAACTTTCAAAGAAGCATCCTTCACGTCGCCAGCCTTATCTCCGAAGATCGCACGAAGAAGCTTCTCTTCCGGAGTTGGATCGGTTTCTCCCTTTGGTGTAATCTTACCAATAAGGATGTCACCTTCTTTTACCTCGGCGCCAACGCGAATGATACCGTTTTCGTCCAGGTCTCTTGTAGCTTCTTCACTTACGTTCGGAATATCAGCTGTCAATTCTTCTACGCCACGCTTGGTGTCGCGAACTTCGGTGGTGTATTCATCCACGTGAATAGAAGTGAATATGTCATCACGAACTACACGCTCGCTGATTACAATAGCATCTTCGAAGTTGTATCCTTTCCATGGCATGAAGGCCACTTTCAAGTTACGACCTATAGCAAGTTCTCCTCCTTTGGTTGAATATCCTTCAACCATGATTTGACCTACCGTCACACGTTCACCTTTGGTAACCAACGGACGCAGGTTAACAGTGGTGCTTTGGTTGGTCTTCATGAACTTGCGAATGTTGTATGACTTCAAAGGCGAGTTGAAGCTTACCAATTCATCCTCATCGCTTCGCTTGTAGCGAACGCGGATTTCTGTAGCATCTACGTATTCAACAACACCGTCGCCTTCTGCTGTAAGCAAAACGCGTGAGTCAGCAGCTACACGTCCTTCCAGACCGGTACCCACAATCGGCGCTTCAGGGCGCATGAGGGGAACGGCCTGACGCATCATGTTTGATCCCATGAGTGCACGGTTGGCGTCATCGTGCTCCAAGAATGGAATCAACGATGCCGCGATAGATGCAATCTGGTTGGGCGCAACGTCCATGAGGTGGAGGCTTTCCGGAGCAGTTACCGGGAAGTCACCTTCGAGACGAGCTTTCACAGTGGAAGTCAAGAATTGACCTTTTTCACTGAGCTCTGCGTTGGCCTGGGCGATTACCATGGTATCCTCATCTTCTGCAGTGAGGTAGGTAACTCCGCTGTTATTCATAACCGCTTTGCCGTTTTCAACTTTGCGGTATGGAGTTTCGATAAATCCGAGGCGGTTGATTTTCGCGTATACACATAGCGAAGAAATCAAACCGATGTTTGGACCTTCGGGAGTTTCAATGGTGCACAAGCGACCGTAGTGTGTGTAGTGTACGTCACGAACTTCGAAACCGGCACGTTCACGTGAAAGACCACCGGGTCCGAGTGCTGACATACGACGCTTGTGCGTCACTTCGGCGAGCGGGTTGGTTTGGTCCATGAACTGTGAAAGCTGGTTTGTTCCGAAGAACGAGTTGATAACGGAAGAAAGAGTCTTCGCGTTAATCAAGTCGATAGGAGTGAACACCTCGTTGTCGCGCACGTTCATACGTTCACGAATGGTGCGAGCCATACGAGCCAAACCGACAGCGAACTGGTTGTACAATTGTTCACCAACGGTACGAACACGGCGGTTCGACAAGTGGTCGATGTCATCGACATCGGCCTTTGAATTCACCAACTCAATCAAATACTTGATGATTTGTATGATATCGTCCTTGGTGAGGGTGCGGCTTTGAGAGTTGGTGTTACCCAATTTGCGGTTGATACGGAAACGACCTACTTCACCCAAGTCATAACGCTGCTCAGAGAAGAAGAGTTTGTCGATTACACCACGTGCTGTTTCCAAATCCGGTGGTTCCGCATTACGCAGCTGACGGTATATATATTCTACCGCTTCCTTTTCAGAGTTCGAAGTATCCTTCTGAAGTGTATTGTGAATGAGTGTGAAGTCGGCTGAATTCGATTCTTCTTTGTGCAGGATAATCGACTTAGTGCCGCTTTCAACGATGATATCGATGTGATCGTTTTCGAGGACTACTTCACGATCGAGTACAACTTCATTACGTTCAATAGATACCACTTCTCCTGTATCTTCATCTACGAAGTCTTCAACCCATGTTTTCAGAACACGCGCAGCTAGACGACGGCCCAGTACACGTTGAATACCAGCCTTGGAAACTTTTACTTCTTCGGCTAGGTTGAAGATTTCAAGAATCTGTCGGTCACTTTCGTAACCGATTGCGCGCAACAACGTGGTCACCGGAAGCTTTTTCTTACGGTCGATGTAAGCATACATCACGTTGTTGATGTCGGTAGCAAATTCGATCCATGAACCACGGAACGGAATGATACGTGCGCTATATAGTTTGGTGCCATTAGCATGGCGGCTTTGTCCGAAGAATACGCCCGGTGAACGGTGCAATTGAGAAACGATTACACGCTCTGCACCATTAATCACAAAAGAACCTTGCGGTGTCATGTAGGGAATCGTTCCCAAATACACGTCCTGCACGATTGTTTCAAAGTCCTCGTGTTCCGGGTCTGTGCAATAAAGCTTAAGTTTGGCTTTCAGCGGCACACTGTAGGTTAGGCCGCGTTCGATACATTCTTCAATCGTATAACGAGGAGGATCCACGAAGTAGTCGAGGAATTCCAATACGAACTGGTTGCGTGTATCGGTGATGGGGAAGTTCTCTGAGAATACTTTGTAGAGTCCTTCGTTGCTTCGGTTTTCAGGGTTTGTTTCCAATTGGAAAAATTCCTTGAACGAAGCCAATTGAATTTCCAGAAAATCAGGATATTCGTAAAAACTTTTGGTAGAGGAGAAGTTTTGTCTCTCGTCTGATTTTTTAAGTGTTGCCAAGTCCTTAAGGTGTTTAATGTTGTCTATTCGCTCTTAAACCAGCGACTTTGCTATCTTTCCTTGTAGCGGTTTTCTTTTTCCGCTATATCGTAGAGTTTACGTCGTCTTCGACATGGACGCCCAAATAGGGTAGGAGCACATTCAAGTGCGATGGCATTAAACGAGTTTAGGCCACCCCTCTACACGGAGTGTAGAAGGGGGCCTCAACTGTTTTAATGCGATGGTTGATTACTTGATTTCAACTTTCGCTCCTGCTTCTTCAAGTTGTGTCTTCAAGCCGTTTGCTTCGTCTTTTGTAACACCTGTCTTGAGAGGAGATGGAGCCTTGTCTACTGCGTCTTTAGCTTCTTTCAAGCCAAGACCAGTCAAGTCTTTCACCAATTTCACTACTGCGAGTTTGTTGTCACCACCAGCGATGAGGATAACATCAAATGCAGTTTTTTCTTCTGCGGCAGCAGCGCCACCACCACCACCTGCCATCATAACAGGAGCAGCAGCAGCTGGCTCGATACCATAATCATCTTTCAGGATTGCGGCAAGCTCGTTTACTTCTTTTACTGTAAGGTTAACGAGGCTTTCTGCCATTGCTTTCAAATCAGCCATTTTATTGGATTTTAAAAGGTTGTTTAATAATTAATTGTTGGTTAGCTCTTTCTCTCCTCGAGAGCTTTAACGAGACCGGCCACCTTATCGCCTGCATTGCCTTTAAGCGCAGAGATAACGTTTTTGGCAGGTGATTGCAATAGACCGACGATATCTCCAAGTAATTCGTTCTTGCTCTTGAGAGCTACTAATACTTCGAGTTGATCGGCGCCTACATAACAATCCTCCTGAATGTAAGCCGCTTTGAATGCGGGTTTGTCGTACTTCTTTTTGAAGTCCTTGATCAGTCGTGCAGGCATATTTCCCACATCAGCAATCATCACAGCAGTGTTGCCGTGGAGAGCAGAGTAGAGTGGGCTGTAATCCTTGCCTTCGACGCGTTCCATGGCTTTCTTCAAAAGTGTGTTTTTTACAACACGCATTTGGATACCGGCTTTGAAACATTCGCGGCGAAGTGAACTGGTAGCCTCGGCATTCAAAGAAGAAGTGTCCGAAAGATAGAAGATCTCAGTATTCTTGAGTGCATCTACCAATTCGGTGATCTCTTGGTTCTTTTGTTCTTTAGTCATATAAAGAGTCCTCCGATTTTACCAGTGATTAATTCACTGATCTTGGTTCAACATTTACCCCGGGACTCATCGTAGAGCTCATAGAGATGCTCCTGATATAAGTCCCCTTCGCAGAAGAAGGCTTGAGTTTGATGATTGTTTGAATCAATTCATTGGCGTTTTCAGCCAATTTGGTTGCGTCAAACGAAACACGGCCCACACTTGCGTGTACGATACCTGTCTTATCGACTTTGAAATCGATATTACCGGCCTTCTTTTCTGTTACAGCCTTTCCAACATCCATAGTTACGGTACCCGTTTTCGGGTTTGGCATCAGGCCGCGTGGACCGAGAACTCGGCCCAGTGCACCTACTTGCCCCATAACGTTGGGTGTGGTGATGATTACATCCACATCGGTCCATCCGCCTTTAATCTTTTCGATGTAGTCGTTTAAACCCACGTGATCAGCCCCTGCGGCTTTGGCTTCTGCCTCCTTGTCGGGAGTACAGAGTACCAAAACGCGCACGGTCTTTCCCGTTCCGTGTGGTAGCGACACAGTGCCGCGTACCATTTGGTTGGATTTCTTCGGGTCTACACCGAGGCGAACAGCGATGTCTACAGAAGCGTCGAATTTTGTATTCGTGATTTTTTTCACGACCGACGCAGCATCAGTGAGAGTGTATGCCTTTTCGGCATCGTACTTCTCGAGTGAAGCTTTGCGATTTTTAGTTAGACTTCCCATTGCTGTTTTCCTCCGAAAAAATTAGAAAGGACGGTTACCGGTTACTTGCAGACCCATGCTTCGTG